>Ga0207868_1000958_pt1 | contig 24052 bp, 29 predicted proteins | sample Passage237B_FD_187370 | JGI IMG/M metagenome (GOLD analysis project Ga0207868, IMG submission 187370) | Cellulose adapted compost microbial communities from Newby Island Compost Facility, Milpitas, CA, USA - Passage2 37B (SPAdes) (version 3) ... | reverse complement strand
GCGCCGTTCTGGAGCGAAGAAACGCGGTGCATGGCCTTCCCACGCAAGCCGCTGGCCAGAGCGCCTCCCGTGCTAGACTTGCGGCAGACAATCCGGGGAGCACCACATGACGACAAACCTCATTCCCTTCGACCTTTCCGGTCTGACGCCAGAAACAGGCGCCCCCGCCGGAGACCGGATCGTGAAAGGCAACCCCACCAACCGGAGCTGGAACCTCTACAGCTCGCCGGACGGAAAGTTCTTTTCCGGGATCTGGGAGAGCGAGCCAGGCGCCTGGCGCATTCATTACACCGAGCATGAGTTCTGCCACATCATCGAAGGCACGAGCCGCCTCACCGGCGATGATGGCACCAGCCTGACCGTGAAAGCGGGCGACGCCTTCGTCATCCCGGCCGGTTTCACCGGCGTCTGGGAGGTGGTGGAGCGCACCCGCAAGCACTACGCCATCTATGAAGCCTGACGCATTGGCAGGGGAAGGCCCGTTCTTGCCTTGCCTCCGTGAGACCTCTATATGGCCGACAGGCATGGACGCCGGAACGAGGCTTCTTTTTTGAGCGACATAGCAAAAGACATCCCGAAAAACGCACTGGTGACAGGCGGCGCACGGCGCATTGGCCGCGAGATCGCGCTTGGCCTGGCGCGGGACGGGTGGTCGCTTGCCATTCATCACAACAGCTCCGGCAGCGATGCAGCCGACCTCATCGCGGAGATCGAGGCAATGGGCGGCAAGGCGGTCGCGCTACGAGCGGACCTCTCCAATGCCGCCGAAACAGCCTCCCTTGTGCCGCAGGCGACAAAGGCGCTGGGTCCGCTCTCCCTGCTCGTCAACAATGCCTCGCTTTTCGAGCATGACGACATCGCCACCATGACGCCGGAGAGCTGGGCCGCCCATCTCGATACCAATCTGCGGGCACCCGCCTTTCTCGCTCAGGCTTACGCCGCGCAACTGCCGCAAGGCGTCGCGGGCAATCTCATCAACATCACCGATCAGCGCGTCTGGGCGCCAACGCCGCGCTTCTTCTCCTACACCGTGAGCAAGATGGCGCTCTGGGACATGACGCTGATCCTTGCCCGGGCGCTTGCGCCGCAGGTGCGGGTGAATGCCATCGGCCCCGGTCCGACGCTTCCCAATGAACGCCAGACAGCGGCGGATTTCGAGCGGCAGGCGGCGGCAACAATTCTCCGACGAGGCACCACGCCGGAGGAGATTTACGCCGCCATCCGGTTTATTCTCGCCTCGCCCGCCATGACCGGCCAGATGATCGCACTTGATGGCGGCCAGCACCTGGCATGGGAAACGCCGGATGTAACGGGTATCTCAGAGTAAGGGATCAGATGAGCCTGCCAGACAATGTAACGCCGCTGAAGATCGCTGATGCCGAACGCGCCGTGCGCCATGTCTTTGTGCATGATCTGCTGCTGGATGCCCATATCGGCGTCTATCGCCATGAGCAGGGCAGCACCCAGCCCATCCGCATCAATGTCGATCTGACCGTCTCCGAGACGGCGCATGGCGACGATCTGCGAAACGTCGTCTGTTATGCGAGCGTCGTGGACAGCATCAAGGCCATCGTCGCGGAAGGACATCTCAACCTCGTGGAAACGCTGGCAGAGCGCATCGCTGCCTCCTGCCTTTCCGACCCGCGCGTGCTCGTTGCCCGCGTCCGGGTGGAAAAGCTTGCTGTCATCCCGGAAGCCTCCAGCGTCGGCGTCGAGATCGAGCGCAAGCGGCATCATTCCTGACGCGGGAACCCGCCGCATAAAGCGTTAATGGAATCAAGGATTTGCGGTTCCCAATGACCGCACACGGAGCGTTTGTGCACAGCGCAAACCTGGGCTTGACGGCGGCGCCTGATCCTGACTCGAAGCGGAAAGCCCCCTTCCGGGCTGGTTCCCCCGACCAAAAAACCTTATATCTTTCAATGCCTTAAAACAGGACAGGTTTTGGGGCCGTGCCATAATTCCTAATTATTACAATAAGTTGAGAGTTCCATGACGCATTTGCGCGGGAAGCTTTCAACAAACTTATCCACAGGCTCTGCTGACCATTCGTCAGCGGCCCGGCGGTGTTATACAGAGCCCATGAGCGAATCCGACGACAGCACCCGAAACGAGACGCCGCAAGCCGCCGAAAGGCCGCTCGGCGCGGCGCTGATTGCCGAGAAGGTGAAGCTCCTGCCAGACAGCCCGGGCGTCTATCGCATGTATGACGGATCGGGCGAGCTGCTCTATGTCGGCAAGGCCCGCAGCCTCAAGAAGCGCGTGGCGAGCTACACCAAACTTGCCGGCCATTCCAACCGCATCGCCCGCATGATCGCCTCCACGGCGCAGATGGAATTCATCTCCACCGCTACGGAAACAGATGCGCTGCTGCTGGAAGCAAATCTCATCAAGCGGCTCAAGCCCCGCTACAACGTGCTGATGAGGGACGACAAGTCCTTCCCCTATATCCTGCTGACGGGCGACCATGATTTTCCGCAGGTGCTGAAGCATCGCGGCGCGCGCTCAAGGGCGGGCGATTATTACGGTCCCTTTGCGAGCGCAGGCGCTGTGACAGCGACACTCAACGCGCTGCAAAAGGCATTTCTGCTCCGCTCCTGCTCCGACAGTGTTTTCGAGAACCGTACCCGTCCCTGCCTGCTCTATCAGATCAAGAGATGCAGCGCGCCCTGCACCGGCGAGATCAGCGCGGACGGATATGCGGCGCTTCTCACCGAAGCGCGCGACTTCCTGAAAGGCCGTAGCCGCAAGACGCAGCAGCAGCTTGTGAAGCTGATGGAACAGGCCTCCAGCGAACTCGATTTCGAGCGCGCCGCGATCTATCGCGACCGCATCCGCGCGCTGACGCAGATCCAGCAGCATCAGGGCATCAACCCGCAAACCGTGTCCGAAGCGGATGTGTTCGCCGCCTGGGCAGAGGGCGGGCAGACCTGCGTGCAGGTCTTCTTCTTCCGCGCCGGACAGAACTGGGGCAACCGGTCCTACTTCCCGCGCCATGATAAGGAACTTTCAACCGGCGAAGTGCTCGATGCCTTCCTCGCGCAATTTTATGAAGACCGCCCGCCCCCGCGCATGGTGCTTCTAAGCCATGACATACCGGGCCGCGCGCTGCTTTCGGAAGCGCTGACCATCCGTGCTGGCCGTAGGGTGGCGGTTGGCGTGCCGCAGCGGGGCGAGAAACGCGAACTCGTGGCCCATGCGCAGACCAATGCCCGCGAGGCGTTGGGCCGCCGCCTCGCCGAAAGCTCGACACAGCGCAAGCTTCTCGAAGGCGTGGCCGAAGTTTTTGATCTCGATGCACCCCCGAGCCGCATCGAAGTCTATGACAACAGCCATATCTCCGGCACGAAAGCCGTGGGCGGCATGATCGTCGCGGGGCCGGAAGGCTTCATGAAAAACCAGTACCGCAAGTTCAACATCAAGGGCGCGGACATCGAGCCGGGCGATGACTACGCCATGATGCGCGAAGTGCTGACACGTCGCTTCACACGCCTCATCAAGGAGAGCGAGGAAGGCAACGCGGGTGAAGATGCCTGGCCCGACCTCATCCTGATTGATGGCGGCGCAGGGCAGTTGAAAGTCGCGCTCGATGTGCTGAGTGAGTTGGGTATCGACAATGTCACCGCCATCGGCGTTGCCAAGGGGCCGGAGCGTGATGCGGGCCGCGAACGCTTCTTCATGGCGGGCAAGCCCGATTTCATGCTCGAACCGCGCAACCCTGTGCTCTATTACCTGCAACGGCTCCGCGATGAAGCGCATCGCTACGCCATTGGCAGCCATCGCGCGCGGCGCACAAAGGCCATCGGCGCAAACCCGCTGGACGAGATACCCGGCATCGGTCCGGGCCGGAAACGCGCCCTCTTGCAGCATTTCGGCTCTGCCCGCGCCGTCGCCCGCGCAGGTCTGACCGATCTCGAAGCGGTGGACGGCATCAGCGCGAAGGTTGCGCGCACTGTTTACGACCATTTTCACGGAAATCCGGACGCAAACAGTTGAATAGGGCCACCGGCCCCGCGACATATCGGCAGGGGATGATAGACTGTCTCCCCAGACATGGGAGTTGACCGGAATATGGCCACGAACCTGCCAAACCTTCTGACCTATTTCCGCATCGCGCTGGTGCCTGCAATCGTCATCTGCTTCTACATTGAGGGAGACATGGCGCACTGGATTGCGCTGACGCTTTTCTTCATTGCGGGGATTACCGACTTTTTCGACGGCTATCTCGCCCGCGCTTGGGAGCAGCAGTCCAATCTCGGCCGGATGCTGGACCCGATTGCGGACAAGCTGCTCGTCGCGGTCGTACTGATCGCCCTGACATGGCAGGACGTGATCGCCGGTTTCTCCCTCTGGGCAGCAATCATCATTCTCTGCCGCGAAATCCTTGTTTCGGGCCTGCGCGAATTTCTGGCTGAACTGCGCGTCAGCGTGCCCGTGACCAAGCTTGCGAAATGGAAGACTGCGATCCAGATGGTCGCGCTCGCCTTCCTGCTCGCAGGCACCGCCGGCGACAAGATCGTGCCCGGCGTGACGGAAACGGGCATCACCCTTCTCTGGGCGGCGGCTATCCTCACAATCTACACGGGCTTCGATTATTTCCGCGCGGGCATCGAGCATCTCCGCGACGACAGGCCGGCTAAGCCCCCTGCCACCCCTGCAAGCGCCGTGGCCGAACAGGAAGGCCAGAGGTGAAACTGCTCTACTTCGCCCGTGTGAAAGAAAGCACCGGCGTCGCCGAAGAGGACGTCATGCTTCCGGACAGCATCACGAATATTGCAGGCGTGATAGACTGGCTGAAAACACGCGGGGAAGGCTATGCACATGCTTTCGCTGATCTCGCCATTATCCGCTGCGCAGTCGATCAGCAGCATGGCAATCTCGACACGCCGATTGCGGGCGCGAGCGAGATCGCCTTCTTCCCACCGGTGACAGGCGGCTGATCCCATGATCCGCGTCCAGACCGACGATTTCGACATTGGCGCGGAGTTAAGGGCGCTGACGGAAGGACGCACCGATATCGGAGCGCTCGTCACCTTTACCGGTCTCGTCCGCGACATGAATGACGGTCGCGTCTCCCTGATGGAGCTTGAACACTATCCGGGCATGACCGAGAAGGAGCTTGCCCGCATAGAGCGGGAAGCACATCAACGCTGGCCTCTTCAGGCCAGCCTCATCATCCACCGCATTGGCCGCCTCTCGCCGGGCGATAATATCGTGCTGGTGATAACAGCTTCCGCGCACCGCCACGCCGCCTTCGAGGCCGCGAGTTTTCTGATGGATTACCTGAAAACCAGCGCACCCTTCTGGAAGAAAGAAATCCGCGACGGTGAAGCACGCTGGGTCGAAGCCCGCAAGAGCGATGACGCGGCAATGACACGCTGGAAATAAAAAGGCGGCTCACCCTGAGCCGCCTTTTCTGTCTGATATGCCGAAACCTCAGCCGTTCACAGCCTTGGCGCGGTTCTGATGAGCATGGACCGCCGCGATATAATCTTCATGCAGCTTATGCGTGATCTCGCCTGGCGTGAATTTGTGCGGGCCGATCTCGCCAACCGGCGTCACTTCCGCCGCCGTGCCGGTGATGAAGCATTCGGAGAAATCCTTCAGCTCTTCCGGCAGGATGTGGCGTTCGACAAGCTCATAGCCGCGATCCTTCGCAAGCCCGATTACCGTCTGGCGCGTAATGCCATCAAGGAAGCAATCCGGCTTCGGCGTGTGGATCACGCCATCCTTGATGAAGAAGATGTTGGCACCCGTCGCTTCGGCGACATAGCCGCGATAGTCCAGCATCATCGCGTCTGCATAGCCCTTCTTCTCTGCCGCATGCTTGGAGATGGTGCAAATCATGTAGAGCCCTGCCGCCTTCGCCATGGAAGGCGCGGTTTCCGGTGAGGGACGCTTGTACTGGGCGATGTCGAGGCGGATGCCCTTCTTGCGCTGTTCAGGATCGAAATAGGAAGGCCATTCCCACGCCGCGACTGCGAAGTTGATCTTGTTGTTCTGGGCGCTCACACCCATCATTTCGCTGCCGCGCCAGGCAACCGGCCGCACATAGCCATTGACCAGCTTCTGCGCCCGCACCGCCGCCTTGCACGCCTCGTCGATTTCTTCGACGCTATAGGGAATGGTGAAGCCGAGGATTTCCGCCGACCTGATCAGCCGCTCCGAATGTTCGCGCAGCTTGAAAATCTCGCCGCCATACATCCGGCACCCTTCGAATACGCAACTGGCATAGTGAAGCCCATGCGTCAGCACATGGATCTTCGTGTCCGCCCAGGGAACGAGTTCGCCATTGAACCAGATAAAACCGTCGCGTTTATCGAATGGGACGTCTGCCATGATCCTGTTTTCCTGATACGTCGTTGTGCCGCTTGCCACAAACCTGGTCCAACAGCCTTTTGCCGTGGGAGAAAGTTTGCCGGGGACAGCCTTCTCGGGCGATCATCATTATAATGGGTGGCAGATTCGACCTGCCGTAAGCACCCATTCTGTCTCAAGCGGAAGTCGAGAGATAGCACTTAGCGGAAAATATGTCAACATGGCTGACATAAAATGACGGTCACGGCCAAACCTTCGCAGAAACCTGCCTCGAAATCCGCCCGGACTGCGCCCGGCGAAAAGCCCTCCCTTGAAGCCACCCCGCTGACAGAAGCCATAGAACTTCTGTTCTTTGCTTACCGGGACTTCATCAGCGAGCCGGACCGGATTCTTGTGGAATATGACTTCGGTCGCGCCCACCATCGGGTCGTCCACTTTGTCGGCCGTCATCCCGGCATTACGGTCGCCGAATTGCTGAATATCCTGCGCATTACCAAGCAGAGCCTCGCCCGTGTGCTGAAACAGCTCATCGAGCGCGGCTTCATCGAGCAGGAGACCGGCAAGCAGGATCGCCGCCAGCGGCTCCTCTATCTCACAAAGGCGGGCCTCGAACTCGAAGAGCGCCTTGCCGCACCCCAGCGCGCCCGCGTGGCTGCAGCGCTGGAAAAGGCGGGGCCGCAGGCCGCCACCGCCTGGCGCACTGTCCTTCTCGCGCTGGTCAACGAGAATGACAGGCCGGAGGTCGAGCGGCTCATCGCGGCAAACCCGAAGCGCCAGAACTAGCGCCGGAATTGATGGCGCGCCGCCGTCGGAGCGGATCACACCCAGCGGAGGCAGGATTTGGCTGGACAGGAAACCATCATCGACAGGAAAAGCGGTGCAACACCGCTTGCCGATGACGCCCCCCATATTCTTGTAGTGGATGACGACCGCCGCATCCGCGAATTGCTGAAACGCTATCTGAGCGACAACGGCTTCCGCGTCACCGTGGCCGAACATGCTGCCGAAGCCCGCGCGCGGCTCGAAGGGCTTTCCTTTGACCTCGTGGTGCTCGATGTGATGATGCCCGGCGAAAGCGGGCTTGATTTCGCGCAGTCGTTGCGGGCCGTCTCATCCGTGCCCATCCTCATGCTCACGGCGCGGGGCGAGGCGAGCGACCGTATCGACGGGTTGGAACGCGGGGTGGATGACTATCTCGCAAAACCCTTTGAGCCGCGTGAATTGCTGCTGCGGATCGGCACCATCCTTCGCCGTGCGCAGGCACCGGGCGCCGCAAGGCATGACGAAATCACGATGGGGCCGCGCCGCTTCAACATCCTGCGGGGCGAACTCTGGCTCGACAATGAGATGATCCGGCTGACCACGCGGGAAATCCAGCTCCTGCGCCTCTTCGCCGCAAATCCGGGAAAGGTGCTTTCCCGCCTCGATCTTTGCGACAATGAAGCCGCCGAGCGGTCTATCGACGTGCAAATCAACCGACTCCGCCGCAAGATTGAGGCCGATCCCAAGAACCCGACCTATCTGCAGACCGTGCGGGGCGAGGGTTATCTGTTTCTGCCGGATTAGCGACTGACACATATGACGCAGGTGAGTACCGAAGAAGGACCTACAGCACCCCCCGCCCGGCGGGGAGGCGGGCCTTCCTTCGCGCCTTTCGCCCTGCTGAAGCGCCTGATGCCGACAGGGCTTTATGGCCGCTCCCTCATCATCATCGTCGCGCCGATGGTGCTGCTCCAGATCGTCGTCACCTATGTCTTTCTCGAAAGGCACTGGCAACTGGTGACGGAGAGGCTCTCCGCAAAAACGGTCGCCGAGATCGCGCTGCTTCTCAGCGAATATGAGGAAAACCCGACACCGCAAAGTGCGGCGCGCATTTCAAAGCGCGCGAGCGACAATCTAGGCCTGCCTGTCGCCTTTCTCGATGGCGAGACCCTGCCCGACACGCCTTCCTCATCAGGCGGCCTCCTCGCAGACTCGCTCAATGACGAAATCCGGCAGCGCATCGCCCGGCCCTACTGGATCAACACAACCCAGCAGGACCGCTATGTCGATATACGCATCAGCTATAATGACGGCGTTCTGCGCATCCTCGCGCCTGCCTCACATGTCTATGCGTCGAACTCGCATATCTTCATCGTCTGGATGGTCGGCGCTTCCATCGCGCTCATCACCATCGCGATCATTTTCCTGAGAAATCAGATCCGTCCCATTGAGCGGCTTGCCTCTGCCGCTGAATCCTTCGGCATGGGCCGTGATGTGCCGCGCTACCGCCCGCAAGGAGCATCCGAAGTGCGCCGGGCGGCACAGGCCTTCATGGAGATGCGTGACCGCATCGAACGGCAGATTGAACAGCGCACCGCCATGCTTGCAGGCGTGAGCCATGATCTGCGCACCCCCCTCACCCGCTTCAAGCTGCAACTCGCCCTGCTGGGAGACGGGCCGGAGATTGCCGAACTGCGCGAAGACATAGCCGAGATGGAGCGGATGCTTGAGGACTATCTCGAATTTGCCCGCGGCCATCAGGGCGAGGCATCGGAAGAAACCGATCTCGGCGAACTGATCGGCGAGGTCCGCGATGATGCCGTGCGGAAGGGCCATGATGTGAAGCTCGAACTGCATGGCGACCTCACCCTGCCACTCCGCCGCAACGCCTTCAAACGCTGCCTGACAAACATCGTGGACAATGCGGGCAAATATGCGCCCCATGTCTGGGTGACGGCGATCCGCGATGCCGAAGGGGATGGCGGCGGCGGCAGCATCGACATTCTGGTGGATGATGATGGCGAGGGGATTCCCGAAGAGCAGATGGAAGAAGTCTTCCGTCCCTTCTACCGGTTGGATGCGGCGCGCAATCTAGACAAGGGCGGCACCGGCCTCGGCCTCGCCATCGCCCGCGACATTGCGCGTGGGCATGGCGGCGACATAACACTGGCCCGCAGCCCGATGGGCGGCCTCCGCGCGATCATTCATCTGCCGGTCTAAAAAACACACGATCAGCGCCAAAAATTTGTTGCGCGATCATATATTTCTATTATTCTAGAAATATGGAATCAAAAATAGCCATCTCCGCCCTGTCGGCTCTGGGCCACGAAGGACGCCTCGCGATTTTCCGTCTGCTGATACAGGCAGGCCCGGAAGGGTTGCCTGCGGGCGAGATCGCACGTCATCTTGATATGCTGCCAAACACACTCTCGGCAAATCTCAACCTATTGAGCCAAGCCGGGCTTCTGGCCTCGCAGCGCGAGGGGCGTTCGATCATCTATCAGGCCAACTACGCCGGAATAGGCAGGCTGCTTAGCTTCCTCATTGCCGATTGCTGCAAAGGCGCCCCCGAAATCTGCGCGCCACTCACGAAGATCATTACCAGCGCTGCGGCCTGCTGCCCGTCAAAGACAGCGGAACCACCGCATCAAACCGGAAAGAAGGTTCTTGCATGAAAAGGGTCCATATTCACGTCAGCGTCGATGATCTCGATGCGTCCATCGGCTTCTATGCAACGCTTTTCGACACGCCGCCAACTGTGACCAAAGCCGATTACGCAAAATGGTCGCTAGAGGATCCTCGGCTGAATTTTGCGATTTCCCGGCGCGGTGCCGCGACAGGCCTCGATCATGTCGGAATAGAAGTCAGCGACAGCGCTGAACTCGCAAAGCTTGCTACACGCCTCAAGGCCGCCGGTCAGGACACGTTCGACCAGCAGGCAACGAGTTGCTGCTACGCCCTGTCCAACAAGACATGGGTCGTCGATCCCTCTGGCATTCGTTGGGAAACATTCCACACTTTCGGCGAAGCCACGACCTATGGCGAGGAACCTGCACTCCCTGCACAAGCGACGCAGCAACAATCCACTTCGGCCTGCTGCGGGTAGAGAGCATGGACACTTCTATAAGCACCGATTTCAAGGGTAAGGGAACTCCTGACAATCCTTTCAACCTGCTCTTTCTCTGCACCGGTAATTCGGCGCGGTCGATCATCGCCGAAGCAATCCTGAACCGCGTAGGTGAAGGTCAGTTCCGCGCGTTTTCTGCAGGCTCGATGCCGAAGGGTCAGGTCCATCCGCAAGCCATAAAGCTGCTCGACAGTTTGGGCTATGACACGAGCGGGCTTCGGTCGAAATCATGGGATGAATTCTCGGGAACTGATGCACCAGAGTTCGATTTCATCATTACGGTCTGCGACAATGCCGCCAGCGAGACCTGTCCTGTCTGGCCGGGGCACCCCGTCACAGCTCATTGGGGATTGCCCGATCCTGCAGCCATAGAGGGTTCCGTGTCGGACATCACCCTCGGCTTCGCGGCCACTTACCACATGATGAAAAGCCGGATCGACGTTTTCATCTCTCTTCCAATTCACTCGCTCTCCCGAATGGCTGCGAAGCACGAACTCAACAAGATCGGGCAACAGGCAGAGGGGACTCCCCAGAAGCCAGACACCTGATGTCTCCGCAATTCACCAAGGCCCGCCGTCTGGCAAGCGAGGCGATCGGGACGGCCTTTTTGCTCGCCGCCATCGTCGGATCCGGCATCATGGGCGAAAATCTGTCGGGTGGCAGCATGGCTCTGGCCCTGCTCGCCAATACACTAGCGACAGCCGCTGCACTTGTGGTGCTGATCACGATGTTCGGCCCGATATCCGGCGCTCACTTCAATCCCGTCGTGACGCTGGTTCTGGCTTTACGCGGGGAATTGACCGCCCGCCTGGCAATCCTCTATTCGGTTGCGCAGACGGGCGGCGCCATTATGGGTGTTCTGGTCGCACATGCCATGTTTGGCGAACCTCCCTTTCAGCTTTCCGACAAGCTGAGAGATGGCAGCGCACAGGCACTCTCCGAATCCGTCGCGACATTCGGTCTTGTTGCCACCATCCTGGCCATAATGAGGTTCAAGCCGGACTTCATCGCTACCGGCGTCGGCCTTTACATCGCCGCCGCCTACTGGTTTACCGCTTCCACATCCTTCGCCAATCCCGCAGTAACCATTGCCCGCAGCATGTCTTCAACCTTTTCGGGAATTGCTCCCGCATCGGTATCGATCTTCATAGGCTCACAACTGATCGGTGCGATTGCCGCTTTCGTGGTTTTCAGATGGCTCCTGAGAGAAGCGGAGGAATAAATCCCGCCAACCAGTGAACAACCTCCGCACGATCATTCACGGGCCGGTCCAGGCCGCTTCTTGCCAAAGAGGCGGGAAAGCTGGCCGATAAACGCCGCTGCATCACCAAGCCGCCGATCAAGCTCCGCCATGGTCTTTGATTGGTCCTCATTGTCTTCCAGCCAAATGCGGAAGGCTGCCCCCCACACAAGCGCGAGGCCACGCACACGGGCGGCACCCGCAAGGCCAGATGAATCAATGCCCGCCGCTTCCAGCATCCAGCCCATGGATTGCAGCGCGGGTCGCATGAGCGGCGCCGAGGCAATGGGATCGCGCCTGAGATCAGCGGTAATGCGTTTCAGCGCTTCCTTGTCTGCCGCCATCGCATCAAAGCGCAACATCAGCACATCGAAGAGACGGTCCCGCGCGCTCTCGCCATTCATTTCTTCCGCCGCCACTGCATCAAGCACCCTGGCGTCGATCGCTCGCCCATAGGCAATCAGGATCGCCGTCTTCGAAGGAAAATGTGCGGAGAGTGTTGCGAGCGTGACCTTTGCCGCCGCCGCAATATCGGCAAGTGCAAGCCCGCGCCACCCCTGCTTTGCGGCAAGCTTCAGCGCGGCCTTGATGATCTTCTCTTCGGGATTGTTCCTCGGGGCCATTTCATTCTCCTTCACCGGAAGAAGATAGGCCGTGAAAGCGGTTGTGGCGACCGGCTATTTGCCGAGTTCGCGTGCGCGGTCCCGTGCGGCAAGCGCCGCCCGGCGCATCAGCGGCGCCAGCTCGCCCATCAGCACATCAAGCGCAGCCGCCGTAGTGCCTCCGGGCGAGGTGACATTTGCCCGCAGCACAGACGCAGACTCATCAAACTGATGCAGCATCTCGCCCGAGCCGCTGACCGTTTCCCGGGCAAGCTTCATGGCAAGCTCCGGCTCAAGGCCGAGCGCCTCGCCCGCTGCCGCGAGACATTCAACGAGATGGAACACATAGGCAGGACCGCTGCCTGAAATCGCCGTCACCGCATCGATCAGCGTTTCATTCTCGACCCAGCCGACTTCGCCCACCGCCGCAAGCAACTGATCGGCAAGCGCCTTCTGCGCGGGCGTCACATGCCTGTTGGCACAGGCAACCGTCATGCCGCGCCCGACCGAGGCCGGCGTATTCGGCATGGCGCGGATCGCATGAACATCCGCTCCGAGCAATTCTTCAAGCCGCGCGAGTCCTGTTCCCGCCGCGATGGAGAGGAACACCGTGCCGGGCTGCACCAGCAGCTTCCATTCAGGCAGCACATCGGCCATGGCTTGCGGCTTCACCGCAATGAGAACAAGGGCAGGCTTGCGCGCCGCAATCTCGGCCACAGTCGCGTTGAGCGACAGGCCCTTTGCCACAAGTGCTGCAATCTCCGGCGAGGCGGAAGGTTCGCGCACGATCACCTGATCAGGCGTCAGCCCCTTGGCGAGCCAGCCCGACAGCAATGCACCGCCCATCTTTCCCGCCCCGACAAGGACCAGCGGGCCATCAATCTCGAATGTCATTTCTGAACCATCTTCAGCAGAAAACCGGCACGCGCCGCATCAGCTCAGGCGTTGCCCTGCGTTTCAAACATGGCAGCGGCAATGGCATCTTCCGCCGATTTCCCCGCCCACATCACGAATTGCAGAGCCGGATAATACCGCTCACAGGCTTCAATCGCGAGCCGAAGCAGCGCTTCGCATTGTTCGGGTGTCGCCGCTGCCCCACCGCAAAGCAGCAGGCTGTTGCGATAAAGCACCGCTCCCTCATCCGACCAGATATCGAAATGACCCGACCAGAGCTGCTCATTGATAAGGGTGATGAGATGGCGCACCACGGGCCGCTTTTCCGGCGGCACGCGGAGATCAAGCGTGCAGGCAATGTGAAGGCCCGAAATATCGTTCCGCCAGTTGAGCGAGAGCTGATAGTCCCGCCACTCCCCGGCAACACAGATATTCAGTTCATCCTCGTGGCTCCGCTCGAAAAACCAGTCACGAATCGACGCAACCTGTTCGAGAAGATCAAGGGGATTGCCGTCGAATTCTTCCGCTTCGGCGACAGTACCTGACATTCCTTACCCCGCTCGGGTTCCCCGGAGCGCCCGGCATTATGCCCAGCCAGACGCAACATCTAGTGGGCGACCCGCCCCATGAATACCAGACAACCGTGCCCGACCTGTTGAGTCGGTGCAAGCCCGGTGCATGGAATAGATGGGGAAATCCGCAGCGAATCTGTGGATGAGAGCAGGCGAAAGGAAAAAGGCGGTGAGGTCCGCGATCACTCCGTCGCTGTCGGAGCCTTCTTCGCAAGCTCTGCTTCCAGCGCCTCCAGCCGCGCTTTCAGCGCTTCATTCTCTTCACGGGCAAGCTGGGCCATGGCGCGCACCGCCTCGAATTCTTCGCGCGTCACGAGATCCATATCGGCGAGCAGGCGTTCAGCCTGCGCCTTCAGCACGGTTTCGACTTCCTGCCGTACCCCTTGCGCCGCCCCGGCGGCATTGGTGAAAAGGCGACCGAGTTCGTCGAAGATGCGGTTCTGGGTCTGGGTCATGGGCGCTGCTCCGGATGGCGTCTGTCCGTGGAACATAATCCTTCGGCGACGAAAAGCGAATCCGCCGATCTGCCGCACCCCGCGCGAGCCTCTTCATGGCATTGGTCTTGCCCCGGCCCATGCTAAAGTTCGCACACCATGACACGAAGCCCGAAAAAGACCGGCGGCCCGAAAACCATCCGCGAGACGCTTCAGGCAGCCGCGCAAGACAATGCCGCAGCCGAGATGGGGGAAACCACCACATCCTCTCTCCCGTCACCGCGCGAGATCGAGGGCACACGGGCAAAGACGCTCACAGCCGCCATGCGCATCCTAGCGGAAAAGGGCGTGGAAGAATTGAGCCTGCGCGCCATTGCCGACAGCGCGGGGATTGGCCTTGCCTCCATCTATCACTACTTCGCGAACAAGGAAGAACTGCTGCTTCACCTCGCTCTCGCCGGCTTCCATGAACTGCGCGAGGACATCGCCCATTATCAGTCGCTCCCCGAACATGCGCCGCGCATGCGGGCAAGTGCCCTTGCCTTCTTCAACTTCGTCACGAAGAAGCAGGCGCTCTTTTCGCTTATGTTCAATGAACGGCTGATGGCCCGCCATGAAGCCTTGCGTGAGGCGGAACGCCTCACACTCCTCGCCTATCTCAAGGCGGTGGCAGAAGATGACCGCATTTCGCCCGAACATCAGGAAAATGCGGCCCATGCCATATGGGCAATGGGGCGCGGGATAGCCGCCACCATTTCCTCCTACCCGGCTGGCACAACGCCGCCCGAACTGGTGGAAAAGATGCTGGCGGGCGGTGCCTATCTCATCTACCGCACCGAAGCCGAGTGACGGACCACCGCACCCCGATCACGTTAATTTGAAGGATTGCGGAACAGCGTTCGAATGCCTCTGATGCAGGGCAAAACCAGAACTATTCCTCAGGAGAGAGAGCCCATGAACGAGCAAGTGTCCAAAGAGAGCATCGCCCGCGACGCGGCCTATGCCGCCCCGCTTGAGACGCTCGATCCGGCCCAGCCTGCCCTCTTCGAAAGCGATACGGTGCTCCCCTATTTCGAGCGCCTGCGCCGCGAAGACCCCGTCCACTACACGCCGGAAAGCGAATACGGCCCCTATTGGTCGATCACGAAATACAACGACATCATGGCGGTTGATACGAACCACCAGGTGTTCTCGTCCGACTTCATGAAGGGCGGCATCACCATCAGCGGCGGCCAGCAGAATATGGAGCCGCTGCCCATGTTCATCGCGATGGACCCGCCCCGCCATGACGTGCAGCGCAAGGCCGTCAGCCCCGCTGTCGCCCCTTCCGCCCTCGCCCAGATGGCGCCGCAAATTCGCGAACGTGCCGCCGGCATTCTCGATGGTCTGCCGATCGGCGAGGAGTTCGACTGGGTCGATCTCGTCTCGAAGGAACTGACTGCGATGACGCTGGCGACGCTTTTCGGCGCGCCGCAGGAATACCGCCGCAAAATCACCTACTGGTCGGACGTCGTGACGGCCATTCCGATGCCGGGCGGCCTTGTCGAAACGCTTGAAGAGAAGCTTGAGATCTTCAACGACTACAATGCTTTCTTCACCGGCCTCTGGAACGAGAAGGTGAATGCGGAGCCGACAGGCGACCTGATCTCGATGCTCGCCCATCACCCCGAAACGCGGAACATGGAGCCGCGCGAATATTTCGGCAATGTCGTCCTTCTCACCGTGGGCGGCAATGACACAACCCGCAACACGATCTCCGGCTCGGTCCTCGCGCTGAACCGCCACCCGGACCAGTATGCGAAGCTCCGCGCCAACCCGGACCTCATTCCCTCCATGGTGTCGGAAACGATCCGCTGGCAGACACCGCTTGCCCATATGCGCCGCACCGCGACGCAGGATATCGAGTTTCAGGGCAAGAAGATCCGCGAAGGCGACAAGGTCGTCATGTGGTATCTCTCGGGCAACCGCGACGATGAAGTCATCGCCAACCCGAATGACTACATCATCGACCGCGAACGCCCCCGCCAGCACATCTCCTTCGGCTTCGGCATCCATCGCTGCGTCGGCAACCGTCTGGCCGAACTCCAGCTCACCATCATCTGGGAAGAAATTCTGAAGCGCTTCCCGGAAATCATCGTCACGGGCGAACCGAAGCGGACCTACTCCACCTTCGTGCGTGGCTATGAATCACTGAACGTCGTGATTCCGAAGCGAAACTGACGCTTCTCTCTGATACAGGCTGGCCTCCCGGCAGTGCTTCTTGACTTGAGCCCCCGGGAGGCCAAACTGGCCGCCAATTCCCGCGCAGACGCGCCGAAGCGAGCTGGAGCCTGATGCCCTTTCCAGATATTGATCCTGTTCTGATCGAGATCGGCCCTTTCGCCATTCGCTGGTATGCGCTGGCTTATATTGCGGGGCTGGTGCTCGGCTGGCGCTATGTCCTCCATCTCGTCAGCACGGAGCGCCTCTGGCAGGACAAGCCTCCCATCAACAGGGCAGGCGTTGATGACATGCTGCTTTGGGTGGCGTTGGGCGTCATTCTCGGCGGCCGCATTGGCTATGTGCTGTTCTACAATCCCGGCCACTACGCCGCACATCCCGTTGAAATCTTCTATGTCTGGCAAGGCGGGATGAGTTTCCACGGCGGCGCGGCAGGTGTGCTCGTCGCCACCTATCTCTTTTCACGCACACGCAACATCGCCTTCGCTTCGCTCATGGATGTAACGGCGGCGGCGGCTACGATCGGCCTTTTCTTCGGGCGCATTGCCAATTTCATCAATTCCGAGCTTTGGGGCCGCGTCACCGACATGCCCTGGGGCGTGATCTTTCCCAATGGCGGCCCGCTGCCGCGCCATCCGAGCCAGCTTTATGAAGCCTTCCTTGAAGGCATCGTGCTTTTCATTCTGCTCTGGCTACTGACCCATCGCTTCACCGCACTGAAAAAGCCCGGCGTCATCACCGGTGCCTTTATCTGCGGCTATGGTGTCGCGCGCATTTTCGTCGAGTTCTTTCGTGAACCGGATGCACAGATCGGCTACCTCGCGGGCAACTGGCTCACCATGGGCATGGTGCTCTCCGCCCCCATGGCCATCATCGGCGCTGGCCTTGTCTGGCACTTCGCGCGCCAGCCCGCAGCACCCGCAAAAGCCGCACCGCGGAAATGACCGACAACAATCTTCGCGACCATCTCATTCGCCTGATCCGCGAAACCGGCCCGCTGCCCCTGTCACATTATATGGCGCTTTGCCTCGGCCATCGCGAGCACGGCTATTACATGACGCGCGACCCGCTGGGGGCGAAGGGTGACTTCACGACTGCTCCCGAAGTGAGCCAGATGTTTGGTGAACTGGTCGGGCTTTGGCTGGCGGATTGCTGGCTCTCATCCGGCGCGCCAAAGCCTTTCGTGCTGGCCGAACTCGGGCCGGGGCGCGGGACGCTCATGGCAGACGCCCTGCGCGCGCTCCGCGCCGTGCCGGGCATGACGGAGGCCGCGTCCATTCACTTTGTCGAGACGAGCCCCGCGCTGCGCGCCGCACAGCGCGAGCGCGTGCAGCAAGCACAGTGGCATTCCGCTGTCGGGGAACTGCCCGAAGGCCCGCTCTTTCTCATTGCCAATGAGTTTTTCGACGCGCTACCCGTCACTCAGTATCAACGCACGGAACGCGGCTGGTGCGAGCGTTGCGTGGACTATCAGGAAGGCCGGTTCGTCCCGGTCCTCGCCCCCGTTCCCGTCGCCCATGATTTGATACTCGCCCCTGCTCTTCATAGGGCACCGCCCGGATCGATTGCGGAAATCTGCCTGCCTGCGACAGCAATCACAGGCGAGATTGCGAGCCGCATTGCGGCAACAGGCGGCGCAGCCCTCATCATCGATTATGGCTATGTGAAAAGCGCACCGGGCGACACGCTGCAGGCGCTTCGCCGCCATGCCTTTGCCGATCCTTTCGACACGCCGGGCGAAGCGGACCTCACCACCCATGTCGATTTCGAAGCGCTTTCCCATGCCGCCCGCGCCGCCGGTGCCACACCGCACGGGCCTGTGGAACAAGGGGCTTTTCTCAACGTTCTCGGCATTGGCGCCCGCGCCGAGCGCCTGATGCGCGATGCAACGGAGAGGCAGAAACGCGATATAGAAAGCGCCCTTGTGCGGTTGACCCATCCGCGGGAGATGGGCAGCCTTTTCAAGGTGCTTGCGATCACGCCACCGGATGCGGGCATACCCGCCGGTTTCGCATAAGGATCATCACATGCTGACGGCAAAACCCCTCCAGATTCTGGGCCACATCCATCATGGCTTCTTCACGCGCGAGGGCGGCGTATCAAAGGGCATCTATGCCTCGTTGAACTGTGGCCACGGATCGAATGACAGGCGCGACGCCGTCACCGAAAATCGCGCCCGTGTTGCCCAAAAGCTGAGCGCCGAAGCCGACAAGCTCGTCACGCTCTACCAGATTCACAGTGCCGAGGTGGTCGAGGTCACGGAACCATGGGCACCGGGCGATGCCCCGCAGGCAGACGGCATGGTGACGACGACACCCGGCATCGTGCTTGGCGTCCTCACCGCCGATTGTGCGCCGGTGCTTTTCGTGGACACGAAGGCCCGCGTGATCGGTGCCGCCCATGCTGGCTGGAAAGGCGCGATAGGCGGCGTTCTCGAAGCGACCATCGACGCAATGATCCGTCTCGGCGCAACGCGCGGCGACATTGCCGCTGCCATCGGCCCCTGCATCTCGAAGGATGCCTATGAAGTAGGGCCAGAGTTCCGCACCCGCTTTGTCGAGGAAGAAGAAGGAAACAGCCGATGGTTCGAGCCCTCGGAAAAGCCGGACTACTTCATGTTCAACCTGCCGGGCTATGTGTCAGCCCGGCTTGAAGCAGGCGGTATCGGCACGGTCATCACGCTCGGCAACTGCACCTATCAGGATGAGAAGCGCTTCTTCTCCTATCGGCGCGCGACCCATCGCAACGAAATCGACTATGGCCGTCAGATCTCCGCGATAATGCTGCGTCCGTGACAACACAGCGCGGCCTTTCCGCACCATAACGCGAATCGCGCTAAAATGTGGCTCGGGTACACCTCGCCCCATTGGCGGGCGGGAAGCGGGACAAGCGGAAAGTGCATTTAGCAGAAAAGCCAGCCGCAGCCATGCAAATGCGCGAGCGCGCCGCAAGACGTCTGCGCGCCTTCGCTGCCATCGCTATTCTCGCCAGCGCCGCCTGCGTGGATGATGCCGCATCCGACAGGGCCAGCGCCGAACAGGAAAGCACCACGGCGACAGCGTTCAACGCCCGCTCCATCGATATCGTCCCGCTCGAGGCAGTCCTCCCGACCGAAGCCGCACTCTTTGCCCGCCTGCTCGCCGAAGAAACGGCGCGCGCGGGCAACCCTCCCGTCATCATTGGCGGCGCGCTCGGCGCAGGCGAGGCAGAGGGCAGTACCTATGTCATCGCCGTGATCGACATTGCCGACAAGGAGGGAAAGCCGCTCCACCGCCTGCTCAATGAGGCAACATTGTCAGGCACAAGGCCGGAAGCAATGAGCGAGACGGGGCTTCGCCGCTTCGCCGCCTCCACGGCAGAGCGCGTCTCGCAATGGTACGCCGCTTGGTCGCCGCCTGCTTCCTATACGCTCGTCTCGACAGACCCGAATGCAGACCTTCTCACCGCGAGCATCGTCGCGCCGCGCTTCCGCGTCTCGACCGGCCCCGCGCCTGGTGATGGGGCACGCGCGCTCACCCGGGCACTCGAAAGCCAGCTCGCCGAGCAGTCTCGGAAATTGACCTGGATGCGGGTCGGCGATTTCAGCGTTGAAGGTAATATTGCCACCGCCTCGCGCCCCGACGGCCGCCTCGATGTCGATCTCCACTGGGTGCTGAAATCGGCAGAAGGAACAATGCTTGGCGAGGTCCATCAAAAGCAGGCACTGAGAGCGCAGGAAATCGCGGGAGAATGGGGAGAGCTTGCGAAAAGTGCCGCTGAGGCTGCCGCAAAAGGCGTCATCGCCATTCTGGAACCCGCAGCCGCGCGGGTCGCTTCCCGCCACTAAGGTTCACCAATGATCCGCAATGGCGATTCTGCTCTCGGGTTTGCCAGTTTACAGGGACTGACCCCCTTGTTAAAACGCGCTCGCGCCGTCACCGGATATTTCACATCCGGGCGGCGCTTCCGAATTGGGGCTTCGTATCTCGCCATACGGTGAGGCTTTTTAAAGCAGGAATCTCGGCATGAAACTCGTAGCGGGCAACTCCAACCGGGCGCTTGCCGAGGCCATTGCCTCCTATCTGAACCTGCCCCTCACGAAATCCGTCGTGCGCCGCTTCGCCGACATGGAAGTCTTCGTGGAAATTCAGGAGAACGTCCGCGGCGAGGACGTCTTCGTGATCCAGTCCACTTCCTACCCCGCCAATGACCATTTGATGGAGCTTCTCATCATCATCGACGCGCTGCGGCGGGCTTCCGCGCGGCGCATCACGGCGGTCATCCCCTATTTCGGCTATGCGCGGCAGGACCGCAAACCCGGTGCCCGCACCCCCATCTCGGCAAAGCTGGTGGCAAACCTTGTCACCACGGCGGGCGCTGATCGTGTGCTGACGCTGGACCTCCATGCAGGCCAGATCCAGGGCTTCTTCGATATTCCGACCGACAACCTCTTCGCCGCCCCGGTGCTGACACGCGATATTCAGCAGCACTACAAGACAGATAATGGCGTGATGGTGGTGTCGCCCGACGTGGGCGGCGTGGTTCGCGCCCGCGCCATCGCAAAGCGCATCGGCGCTGACCTCGCCATCGTGGACAAGCGCCGCGAACGCGCGGGCGAGTCCGAGGTCATGAACATCATCGGCGATGTGGCGGGCCGTTCCTGCATTCTCGTTGACGATATCGTGGATAGCGCCGGCACGCTCTGCAATGCCGCCGAAGCCCTGCTCCAGCAAGGCGCCACCGAAGTTTCCGCCTATGTCACGCATGGCGTGCTGTCAGGCGGCGCGGTTGCCCGCGTTTCAGCCTCAAAGCTCAAGGAACTGGTCATCACGGATTCGATCCAGGCGACCGAGGCCGTCCGTGTGAGCCACAATATCCGCGTCGTCTCCATCGCCCCGCTGATCGGCGAGGCCATGCGCCGCACGGCCGAGGAACGCTCCGTTTCGAGCCTTTTCGACTGATTTCGGGGCTCCGGGACCGGCCGGGCCGCCCTCCTCTTCGGTTGAGTTTTCATAGCCCAGGCGCTATAAGGCGCGCGATCCTGCACTTCCACACCCCTGGAGGAGACTTGCAGGCTATGCACGCGGGCCTCTTAAGGCCCCGTTTTCATTGGAGAATTGGTCATGGTCGAGACCACGACGCTCAAGGCCGAGACGCGCGAGAAGAGCAGCAAGGGGGCTGTTCGGTCGCTTCGTCGCGAAGGTCGCGTTCCCGCCGTCATTTACGGCGAAAAGAAATCCCCCGAACTCATCACTGTCCCCTACAAGGACGTGACCGCACTCTACCAGACCGGCACTTTCATGAGCCAGGCGATTGATATCGAGCTGGATGGCAAGAAAGAGCGCGTCATTCCGCGTGATGTGCAGTTCGAGCCTGTCCGCGACTTCATCATCCACGTCGACTTCCTGCGCCTTGGCAAGAACGCTGTTGTGGTTGTCAACGTCCCGGTCGTGTTCACCAACCATGACGACGCGCCCGGCCTCAAGGCTGGCGGCGTGCTGAACGTGGTGCGTCACGAGATCGAACTTTCCTGCCCGGCAAACGCCATTCCGGAGCATATCGAAATCGATCTCACGGGCCGCGAGATGGGTGACTCGATCCACATTTCCAGCGTGAACCTGCCGAAGGGCGTCACGCCGACCATCACGGATCGCGACTTCACCGTGGCGACCATCGCAGCGCCTGCGGCTGTTGTCTCCGCTGACAATGAAGCAAAGCAGGAAGAGAAAGCCGCCGAGTCCGAGAAGAAGGAAGGCTGAGCTTCGCTGCCTGAAGGGAGACGGCGATGATTCTGCTCGTCGGTCTTGGAAATCCCGGCGAGAAATACGCCCGGAACAGGCACAATATCGGATTCATGGCGGCGGACGCGATCGTTCGCCGCCATTCCTTTTCGCCCTTCCGCTCCCGCTTTCAGGGGCTTGTTTCTGAAGGCAGCTTCGGGGGCGAAAAGGCGATCGTGCTGATGCCCATGACCTATATGAATGAAAGCGGGCGTTCCGTTGGCGAAGCGATGCGCTTTTACAAGCTCACCCCTGCCGACATTGTCGTCTTCTATGACGAACTTGACCTCGAACCCGGCAAGCTGCGGATGAAGACAGGCGGCGGCGCGGCCGGGCATAATGGCATCCGCTCCATCGCGGCGCATATCGGACCGGATTTCCGCCGTGTGCGGATCGGCATTGGCCATCCCGGCGTCAAGGAGCGCGTGCTGTCGCATGTGCTGGGCGACTTCGCAAAGGCAGATGCCGTTTGGCTGGGGCCGATGCTGGACGCGATTGCAGATGCAGCGCCCCTGCTCGCTGAGGGAAAGGATGCCACCTTCGCCAACAAGGTGCATCTCGCGCTGAACCCCGAACCGGTAAAACCGGCCGGACCCAACAAGACATAAAGAGAGCGACGGAGAAAAATAAGCCATGGGTTTCAAATGCGGCATCGTCGGACTGCCCAATGTCGGCAAGTCCACGCTTTTCAATGCGCTGACACAAACCGCAAGCGCACAGGCCGCGAATTACCCCTTCTGCACCATCGAACCGAATGTTGGTGAAGTGGCCGTTCCCGATCCGCGCCTCGCCAAGCTCTGCGAGATTGCGAAGAGCAAGGAGATCATTCCCACACGTCTCACCTTTGTGGATATTGCAGGCCTTGTGAAAGGCGCCTCCAAGGGTGAAGGACTCGGCAACCAGTTTCTCGCCAACATCCGCGAGGTGGACGCCATTGCCTATGTGCTGCGCTGTTTCGTCGATGACGACATCACCCATGTCGAAAACCGCATCGACCCGCTTGCCGATGCAGAGATCGTCGAAACGGAATTGATGCTTGCCGATCTCGAAAGCCTCGAAAAGCGCGTGGTGGCCGCCGAGAAAAAGGCCAAGGGCGGCGACAAAGATGCAAAGCAGCTTGTTGACCTGATGAACATCGCACTCAGCTATCTGCGTGATGGCCGCCCTGCCCGCATGGCGACGGCGGAAGGCAGGATCGACGCCGAGAACATGAAGGCATGGGAAGGCCTCAACCTTCTCACCTCCAAGCCCGTTCTCTATGTCTGCAACGTGGAAGAAGCCTCTGCCGCGACAGGCAATGAATATTCAAAGCTGGTTGAGGAACGCGCCAAAGCAGAAGGCGCGCAATCCGTCGTCATCTCCGCGCGCATCGAGGAAGAAATCGCTCAGCTTCCGCCTGATGACCGCGACGAATATCTCGAAACTCTCGGCCTGAGCGAACCGGGCCTCGCGCGCCTCATCCGCTCCGGCTACGCGCTTCTCGACCTCATCACCTATTTCACGGTGGGGCCAAAAGAAACCCGCGCCTGGACCATCACGCGCGGCACCCGCGCCCCTGCCGCTGCCGGCGTCATTCACACGGATTTCGAAAAGGGATTCATCCGTGCAGAGACGATTTCTTATGAGGACTACATAAACCTTGGCGGCGAACAGGGCGCCAAGGATGCCGGCAAGATGCGCCTGGAAGGCAAGGACTATGTCGTTGCCGATGGCGACGTGATGCATTTCCGCTTCGCAAATTAATTTTCACCCTCCCCTTGCGGGAGGCACGAAACTCGTGAGCAGAGCGAAGCAAATTTCGGAGAGGGGGTCAGCCCTCGCCTTCAACTCACCTCGCCAAGAAACCGCTCGAAAAGTGGATTGAACACGTCCGGCGCCTGCCAGAAAGGCGCGTGGCCAAGCCCTTCCAGCACATGGACCTTGCGATCCCAGAGGTTGCGATAGGTGATCTTCTCAAGGAAGGCGTTGTTCACATAAGGCTCCGCCGAGCCGGTGACGACGGCGAGCGGCTGGGATGCCGTTTCCGCAATCTCCCGCCCGTCAAGATCGCGCCCCTCTATGGCCGATTGCAGCATGAGCGGCCGGAAGCGCCCGTCTGCGCGGAGTGAAGCGGCAAGCATCCAC
>Ga0207868_1000952_pt1 | contig 24159 bp, 22 predicted proteins | sample Passage237B_FD_187370 | JGI IMG/M metagenome (GOLD analysis project Ga0207868, IMG submission 187370) | Cellulose adapted compost microbial communities from Newby Island Compost Facility, Milpitas, CA, USA - Passage2 37B (SPAdes) (version 3) ... | reverse complement strand
GATCCGCTGGATCATCTCTGTGGCCGTCGCGGTCGTTCTGCTGATCGTCGGCGGTGCGCTCTTCGGTCGCAAGCGCGTCTAGCCGACACGACGAAGCCCTCGGTCGCAACGATGCGGCCGGGGGCTTTCTCGTCGGCCTCGCGACCGCTCGCGCGACACTCAGCCTCCTCGGGGTGCCTGAGTAGTACGTTCGGCAACTCCGCCCCCAAGACGAAAACCCTGGTCAACCGCCTAGACCGTGGGGTCTACGAGGTCTCTCGACGTCCCCAGAATACCGCTCCGAAGGACGATCGTGGCCCCGTCGTGAGGACTGTCGAGACGGCTCAAACTTTTCTCACCGCCTCCGAAGTGGACGCCCTCGTCGGCGACTACCTCGCCGGGATGAGCGTCAAGACACTCGCCGCGAGGTACGGCATCCACCGCGCAACGGTGTTCTCCCACCTGCGCCGCCGCAACGTGCCGAGCCGCCGCCCGGGGTTGGGCCCCGACGAGAAGGCGGAGGCGGTGCGGCTCGCCCGTGCGGGTGTCTCGATGCGAGCGATCGGTCGTCGGATGGGCGTGGACCGCAAGGCAGTGCGTGCAGCTCTGGTCGAGGCTGGCCTCATCGCAGACAAGATCATCGACGGCGTGTCGTGAAGCAGGATGGTGGTCTGGCTCCGCGCGAGGGCGCATCAAAGTTCGAATGTCAGTGGTCCACCGTAGGCTTGGATTGACGGTACGAGAGCGGCTCGACCGCAGGTGACGGGATAGTCAAGCATGGCCAAGTCAGTCTTCTACAGCTTCCACTACGACCGCGACGCATGGCGGGTGCAGCAGATCATCCAGATGGGCGCGTTGGAGGGACAGCCCATCCTCAACGCGCAGCAGTGGGAGGAAGTCAAGCGCAAGGGTGACGCGGCCATCAAGAAGTGGATCGCCGATCAGATGGCCTACAAGTCGGCAGTCGTAGTCTTGATTGGCGCTCAGACTGCCAGCCGTCCGTGGGTGCGCCACGAGATCGCGCACGCCTGGGACAACCACAAGCCGCTGGTTGGCATCCGAATCCATGGGCTGGCCGACCGCAACGGCAACACCGACTCATACGGAGAGAACCCGTTCAGCAAGGTGTCGCTCAAGGGCGGCGGCACCGTCGGCGACTACGTGCCGGTCTACAGCCCCAGCGGATCGAACAGCCAGGCCGTCTACGCGGACATCAAGGCGAACATCACTACTTGGGTCAACAATGCCTACAAACGATCCTGACTGCCCCTTCTGCGAGATCGTCCAGAGAGACGACCCCGATGCCCGCGAGGTCTATCGCGATCAGCATGTCGTCGCGTTCTTCCCCCACAACCCGGCAACCCTCGGACACACCCTGGTCATCCCTCGCATCCACGTTCCCGACATCTGGACGCTTGACCGAAGCACTGCAGAACAGCTCGCTGACGCAACAACCCGGCTCGCCGCAGCGGTCAAACGTGCAGTCAATCCGGACGGGCTCAATGTCATCCAGTCCAACGGCAGTGCGGCGAGCCAGACTGTCTTCCACCTGCACATTCATCTTGTGCCTCGCTGGGAAGGCGACCCCATCGGCCACATCTGGCCGCCCGAAAGCAACTACAGCGAGAAGGAGAAGGACGACGCGTGGGAAGCGCTGAGAGTCGAGTGTCGGAAGGCGAGCAACAGTTGAGCACGTCGAGCGCACCCTCTGAAGAAGATCGGCGGAAGCACCTCGACTTCATCCAGGCAGTCGTCACTCGCATGTCCGCTGCGTCATCAAGCGCGAAGGGGTGGCTGCTGCCAGTTGCGACGGCCACCTATGGGTTCGCGCTGATCCAGCACTCCCGGGCGGTAGCTCTGCTCGGACTCGCTGCGGTCGTGCTCTTCATGTTCCTCGACGCCAACTACTTGCGACAAGAACGCGCCTATCGGCGCCTGTACGACACAGTTGCACGGGGCACGCGGGCCGTCCCGCAGTTCTCACTCGACCCATCCGAAGCTGACGATCCGATACCGGCGTCGGCCGGATGGCGTGAGCGAGTCAAGACTGTTGTTGGCCGATGGGTCCCGGCCTGGAGCGTTTGGTCTTCGTGGTCGATTCTGCCCTTCTACGGCGCGCTCTTGCTCATAGGAGTCGGCATCTATATCCGCGCCGTCCTCTCCTAGCTGCGGCCCAACCGGGGCCGACCGTGTACCTCGTCGGTAAGTGAAACGCCGAGAGGAACCGATGATGGCCAACTTGAGCGATGTTGCGAGCGACGAGCGCACCGCGAGGATGGTGCTGTCCATGCTCGTCGAGCCCAATGACCCGGTGACAGGACGCATCTTGTCCAGGCTCAGAGCAGTCGAGACGCTTTGGCTCGCTGAGCACGACCGCGAAGTAGTCGGTCTGAGCCCAGTGGACGCGCAGGTCTAGCGCGAACGCCTCAGGGTGCCAGATGCAAGGGAGCTCGCCGGGCGAATCGACCAGGTGCACCAATCGGGGGGTTCGAGCACTCATCCCAGGCGATAACGACTGGCCTACCGCCTTCGACGATCTTGGTGAAGTTGCGCCCTACGTGCTGTGGACTCGCGGCACGTCGTCCTTCCTCTCGCGTCCGATGAGCGATCTCGTCACGATCACGGGGCTCGGGCATGCACCTCCTACGGTGAATACGTGGCTCGGGAACTCGCCAGTTCCGTTGCCGCAGAGGAACGAGTTGTCGTCGCGGGAGGTGCCTACGGGATCGAAGGCGCGTCGCACCAGGCCGCCCTCGCTGCAGGTGGCGACACGATCGCCATTCTCGCCAACGGAGTCGATCGCCCGCACCCTGTCGGCCATCGCGACCTGCTTGATCGCGTCGCTGATGTCGGCCTTCTCGTCAGTGAGGTTCCGCCGGGTGCCGTTCCGACCCGACACCGGGTCATCGCCCGAGCCCGGCTGATGGCTGCGCTGTCCTACGCGTCGGTGATCGTCGAAGCGGGTGCTCGATCTGGCTCACTGCTGGTTGCCCAGCGAACCGACGAGCTCGGCCGACGTGTCGGTGCCGTTCCCGGACCAGTCACGAGCGCCGCCAGCATAGGACCGCACCGCTTGTTGCGCGACGGCATCGCGACCTTGGTGGCGGACACTTCGGACCTCGCCAAGCTCGTGGAGCGGGGCCAGGTGTCACGAGAGCGACTCGACATGGAGCAGGTCGGCGCACCTTCGCCTGCTCCGACGCGCACGCTGTAGCGCGCCGGTCAGCGGTGGACGCCGGAGCCTGAACTCAGCGAGAGCTTCGAGTGAGCTCACCCAGTGGCACATCCTCGGAGAGCTCCTGCCGCTGCTGCCGCTGCTCGCGGTATTCACGGGCGCGAGCCCTTACGAGGAGAACGACGCTCACTGGGCCGATGGCCATCATCTTGAGAGCGTTCCAGAGGCAGACCAGCACGACGAGGTGGAGCCATCCTGGGCCGCCGTTCTCAATGAGTGTGGTGCACCAGAAGGCGATGACCAGGTAGGGACCGGCCAGGAGCATCGCGGGGACGCCCCACTTCAGTCCCTTCCTCGTGCGGATCAGATCGAGCAGGATGTTGCTCGGCATGTAGCAACGCAGGAAGTAGCGAACCTCGGCGCTGGCTGTCCACAGTAGGCGGATCATGATGGGCTCCTCTCAACACGCGAGTCGTTGTCGAGACGGTGCGTGGAGAGTGACCCGAAGGTCTGCCGCGAGCGGCCCAAAGGTAAGGAGGAATCCGCCTCACCTCAAGGCTACGCCCCAGTCATGACATTGGGAAGGGTCAGATGCTGCGCCCAGGCCCGGGCTGGTCGCGCCTGACGGCCTGGAGATCGACCTCTGTCTGACGGCTCTCATCAGCGACCAGCTGACGTACCTTGTCGAGCGCGGAGCGCGCTCGGGCGGCGTCGATCTTCTGCGCGGCCGACTCGGGCGGGGCCCCGATGGGCGCGTCGTCGGTGATGCGGTACCGGTCTCGGTAGGCCGCGACCACACGTGCGGACTTGCGCCAGGCCGCGGCTCGTCGTCGATCGGCGAGCGGTGTTCCGAGTGCCTTCGTCCACGCTGCGTTCTCGGTGAGCGCGGCTTCGAGTGTGGCGTCGGCGCGTGCCTCGATCAGTTCCTCTCGCTCGTCGAGAGCTGCTCGCATCTCGGCGTCGATGACTCCATGCGCCCGTGGGAGCAGGCCGGCGATGAGTCGTGCTGGCTTGCGGGTTCGGCCTGATCCTGCGGGCCGGGCGGTCGCCCGCTCGACTCGGTAGTGGAGGACGGCGGCGATGTCGTCCGCGTCACCGAACCCGCGCACGGCCACGAGGCGCGGCAGGAGGGCATCGACATTGTGATGGTTCGCTTCAGCGCGTCGGAGTTCAGCCGCGAGCGGGCCGAACGCCTCGGACTCGATGGCACTCTCGGCCTGTTCCTCGGTGAGCCCGGAGCTCCGAACGAGAGTGGCCCAGCGGTCGCGTTGGGCTGCGGCGGCGATGGTCTCGTACTCGGCGGCGAGTTGGGCGATCGAGCCCCTCTGTTCCTGTTCGGCGACGATGGTCTCGTGCGCTGAGAGCTCAGCACCACTGTGCTGCAGAACTCCGTAGAGCACGCTTCGCGCGGTGGCATGTGGGTCGTCACCGGGGTGTGGTTGCGCGTGGTCGTCGGCGCGGTCGAGCGTCACATAGGCATGGTTCGCGTGCCGCCCTCGGGTCATCGCAACGTAGAAGGTCTCCCTCGTCGAGGTCGGTTCGACCAGCACGTGCGCGGTGTCGGTCGTGATGCCTTGGGCGCGGTACGCGGTGACTGCGTAGCCGAGATCGACATGCTCGGCCACGTACGACGCTGGAAGCACGATGCTGCCGCCGAACCTGCGCCCACGCCTGCGAGCCCTGATAGTTCCGTCGTCGCGGACAGTGGTGCCGGTCCCGTAGTCGCGCGCGATGGTGATGGTCCAGATGTCGCCGTTGCGCACCCAGTCCCGCCCGGCCAGGGTGCGGAGGTTCCGGTTGTTTTGTCGCGTGATGATGGTGTCGCCAACCCCGGCGGCGGTGCCGTCGCGCAGCTCGACCGGGTCTGCTGAAGGTTTGGTTGAGTCCTTGACCGCGTAATCCTGGGAGGGTTGCGCTGGAAGGATGGCAGTCATGCCGATCAAGTACACGGACGAGTTCAAGCGGGATGCTGTCGCGCTTGTGGAGTCTGGCATCGCGCAGAAGACGGTGTGCAAGGACCTCGGGATCTCGAAGACCGCGTTGCAGACCTGGGTGCGTGATGCGAAGTTCCAGTCCCATGGGATGACCCCGTCGACCGATCCGCAGGATCGGCGTGAAATGGCGGCCGCGCTCAAGCGGATCCGGGAACTCGAGATGGAGAACGAGGTGCTCCGTCGCGCCGCGGCGTAACTGTCGCAGGTGCATATCACGCCCCCAAAATGATCTACCCGCTCATCCGCGAGATGGCCGCGGCCGGCGCCCCCGTCAGGGTCCCGGTCGCGGTGGCGTGCCGGGTGCTCGCGGACGAGCTCGCCGATCTCGGCTATCAGGTCTCGGAACGGCGGGTGTGGCGGCTGTGTCGCCTCGCGGGGATCCGGTCGGTGATCACGACACGCAAGCGCCGTTACCGGAAGGCCGGCCCGCCGGTGCACGACGATCTCGTGCAGCGCGACTTCACCGCCGACGGTCCGAACCAGTTGTGGCTGACCGACATCACCGAGCACTGGACCGCGGAGGGCAAGCTGTACCTCTGCGCGATCAAAGACGTGTGGGCGAACAAGATCGTCGCCTATTCGATCGACTCCCGGATGAAGGCCCGGCTTGCGGTGAACGCGCTCGAGATGGCCGTCGCCCACCGCGGCAACCCGACCGGTGTGATCGTGCACAGCGACCGAGGCAGTCAATTCCGCTCCCGGAAGTACCTCAAGGCACTCAGACGCCATCACCTCGTCGGGTCCATGGGCCGGGTAGGGGCATGTGGAGACAATGCCGCCATGGAGAGCTGGTTCTCGCTGCTGCAGAAGAACGTCCTCGACCGGCACCCCTGGGCCACCCGACAGGAGCTCCGTCTGGCGATCCTGCGATGGATCGAAGGGGTCTACCACCGCAAGCGCCGTCAGCGTCGCCTCGGGAAACTGACCCCGGTCGAGTTCGAGACCATCATGATGGAAGCCGTCGCCCTGGCGGCATAACCCCGGACTAAATCAAAGCTTCAGCAGACCCGATCGAGGACCGCGCCGACCCGGAACCACTTGTCGGCCTCGCCGTCCGCCAGGGCCGCCTCCCGGTCGGTGAGGAACCGCAGGTCATACTTGGTGCCGAGTTCCTCGTCGTCGGGGTCGTCGACGAGGTTGAGGTAGAGGCGCTTGACGGGGAACGCGTCCGCGCTGTGCCACCACGCGTACTTCTTCTTCTCCGTGAAGCTGCCGTACAGCGCGATGTTCAGCGAGGTGAGCCGCTGCTGCCCATCGAGCACCGCCGTCGTGCCGCTCCCCGAGGGAACAGTCGCCTTGCCCGCGTAGGGGTTATCGCGCTCGTGGTAGTTCGTCAGAAACTCATTGAACGTGTACGACTGCGCCGTCTCGGGCTTGACGTCCCAGAGCAGGAAGGACCCGACGGGGTACACGCATGAGGCTGTCGACGAGCTTGGTGATCTGGTCGGCGCCCCAGACGAACTCGCGCTGGATCGCCGGCATCAGGTACTCGCGCTTGTGGATAGCGGTCAGCATCTCCTCGATGCTGCGCGGGGTCTGGAACGACATACGGTGTGACTTCTCTCAATCAGACTGGCGGATGGTCAGGCTATGGTCTTATCCCCATGGCGACGACAGTGTCGCAAGGGGTCATAGCGACAAAGCTCGTTGCGGGATTCGATGCAGGTCCAGGGCAGAGCGGCGCGAACCCAATGAGCGCCGGCCATCAAATCACCCACTCGTTCGGCCGCATGGATACTCCGACTGTCTGCTCGTTCATTCGTCGAGTGCTTTCACGAGGGCGTCCTGCGCGTCACTGTAGAAAATGAACGAGACTTTCGTAGCGACCTCGTCGCTGACATCGAGGAGTTGGCGGCGGGCAGACACCGGGAGCAAGAGGGCCGTCGCTCCCTTCTCCATCGCGTGCTCGGCGAGTTGCGCCGCGTTGAGGATCGTCTCGACGCCGCCGCCGAGCGACAGATTGCCGACAGCGATTAGGCCACCCCGGATTGACCGCTGGAGCATCGCCGAGGCCAGCGCGAGGAGGATCGGCAGTCCTAGGCCGGCACCGGTCTTGGCAGCGTCGAGCGCCCGTACCTGAGCGGTGAGGTTGTGCTCGCGCGGGTCGCGGTCGCCCACGAGTTGCCTCGCCTGGGCGATGAGGTTCTGCTCTGCGACCTTGAAGCTTTCCCGGAGCGTGGCGGGGGCGGCCTGGTTGAGTAGACCGCGTGCACCAGAGCCGGGCGTGTCCGCCGCCTCGATTCGGTAGAGCCCTGGGCCTACGTCGCCGCCGCCCTCGGAGATCGCCCACACCTGGCCGGGAGGCAGCGGATCAAGGCCGATCGAGTCGGGGCTCGCGAGTTCGGGAGTCGAGACGAACTGCTCGACTCCCTCGCCGAGGCGGTAGCCGAACTGGGTGTTACGGAACTCTGCTGCGCCGATGCGGCGCTGTTGTTCCTTGACGCGACGGCGGCACTCCAGGGCGATGCGCACCGCCCATTCGAGGTCCTCGTCGGGGATCGTGGCTTCGGCGTCGGGATACAAGAGCTTGAGCAAGCCATCAACCGTCTTGTTGACGGCCGACAGGTCTCTGCCCGACAGTGCATCGGAGTAGTTGACCCGCCCCTGGATCGAGGTGAGGCGAGACTGGTCGCGAAGGCGCGACCAGCACTCGGAGAGGAAGTCACTCACGAGTCCGAAGTGGTGAGTGAAGTAGGTCGGGTTGAGCTTCGGAACGTCCCAGCCGGGCAGGTAGGCGTGGATACGGTCCATGAACGCTGTATCGTCTCGCATCTCCGGTGGCAGCGGAGAGAGCAGGTGGCCGATCCGCTGCTGGTGGGCGACATCCACGTCGAAGTTCCCGACCAACACGATCGAACCGTCAGCACGGATGGACTCACGGCCGCGGGAGAACTCGCCAGACTCCATGTAGCCCTTCATGATGTTGACGCCATCCTTCTGATCGAAGGAGACGCCGGAGACTTCGTCGAAACACACAACGTCGTATTGCGCAACAAGGCCGCGCTGTCCAGTGGCGTTGTTGACGAACATCCGGGCGACGGTGGCCTTGCCGCCGGAGATCAAGTGCGCGTAGGGCGAGACCTGTTGGAACAGGTGGGACTTGCCGGTGCCGCGAGGCCCTAGTTCGACCATGTTGAAGTTCCGCTGCACGAACGGGACCATGCGGAGCAACAGCACGTCTTGTTCGCGCTCGGTAAGTTGCGCAGGTTCGAAACCCACTGACCGCAGCAGGAGGTGCTTCCACTGCGCCGTAGTGAACCGTGAGCGACCTTCGGCTAGACGCGATAGTGAATCGCGGGTCGAGAGTTGGATAGGGCGGAGCGACCCGATAGTGAAGGGCTTGCCGTTGTTCTCATCAGCGATCGCGGCGTCGTAGAACAGATCAACCTCGGCATAAAAGCCACCGGTCAGCATGCGCTCGTTGTCACGGACAACGTCATCGTCTATGCGCACGTCTCGGAGCCCAAGGCTCGGCAGCTCGGCAACGTAGGCGTTCGACTTCGCATCGAGTCGGGCCTTCACGAGATCAATGAGCTTGACAGTCATGCGCTCACGCGCGCGTGACTTGAAGAGCTCTTCTTCGCCTGCCCGTACAGTGCGGTCAGCGAGCAGTCGTCGTACGACCTGGAGCCCTTCTTCGATCTCCTCCGGGTCGGTTGTGGCGCAGTAGCGTCCGATGAGGAACTCTCCGACATAGGTCGGGACGGGATACGCGCCCTTGAACTGCTGGGCGAGGTCCTTGCGAACGACGTACCCCTCGAAGGCGGATGCTGCGATCGTGTCGATCTCGTCGAGCGTGATTGCCTCGGTCATTCGACGCCTCCTACCGTGGTTTGTGCTTGCGCTAGAACTCCACCGCTCGGGTCGAGAAGTACAACCCAGGCGCTCGCCCCAGCAGGAGCATGTTCCTCATCGACGAGCACCTTGACCTCGCCCGGCTCGGTGGGCGCCTTCGGGCCGCCGACGGCGCTCGATGCGTCGGCGGGGTGAAGCCGAACTTCGGCGGCCACTTCGGCTTCGGCAGGGCCGTAGTCGATGCGGCAGCGCTGTCCCGTCCATCGAACAGCTTCAATCTGGACGGGCGCAGCGGCCGAGTCGCCGCGGGTCACGGTGACGAAGGGAATCACGCATTCCTGGAGACTCAATCCGCCGTGCTCGTACAGGCAGCCCGCTTCAAATGCGGCAGCTCCGGGTGCGCTGACCATGTCGACAGATGAGTCCCAAGTCCAGGGCAGGATTGGGAAATCCGGGCGCGCCGCGGCGGCTTTCAACCGCGCCACACGCGGTTTGCGGGCAGCATCACCTTCCGTCACCTGTATCGGGAGGGTGACCTTCTGCGCTGCCTGGCCGGGCAAGAGGAACCCGTGATCGGTGACCACGACGACCTTCCGCCACCCTGCGTCAAGCAGCGTACGAACGCGCTCGGCGATGAGGTCGAGGTGGTGGTCGATGAGGTCCGCCATCTGATGCCCGTGCGCGTGGCCCAGCGAGTCGATCATGTTCGTCTGCGTCCACGCTGTTCCGGCCGGGTCGCCGACCTGAGCGGTGTCCCAGTCGAGGAACTGCACCTCCGCCCCAGCGAGGGCCGATCGCAGCACTGCACCCTTCACAGATCGCCCCTGATCGTCGGCCGCGTCGAAGGCCGCGCCGCCAGCCATGCTGATCCTGATCGGCGCCACCGCCGGCTGGCCGGTTGGCGTGACGCTGGGGAAAGCCGCCTGGCGCGGCTCCACAACTACCGCGAGACCCGACAGTCGGCGAGCAACACGGGTGGCCAGGTCGTAGCGCAGTGCATCGACGTAGACCACGCATGTTCCGGCGGCTACGTCGAGGCCCGTCTGGCCGAGGTAGGTGCCAACTGCGGCCTTCTGGAATGCTCGTGCCGACTGATCGACCCACGGGTCGTAGATCGCGCCGAGAGCGTGGGTGACAGCGGCCCTGTCTTGTGCGGTCTTGGCCGTCGCGATCGTCCGCAGTGCGAGGTCGTCAATCACGTGGCCCTCGTGGCTGTACCAGGCAACTTGACTCTGGAGATCTGTTGCTGTCGAAGCGGTCGCTACACGGTTTGCCAGTTCCGCGAGGTGACCGACGGCCCTCGCAAGGGGCGCCTGATCGAGAGCAGCCCATACGTTGTCTACGCGCGGCGTGTGCGCGGCAGCGAGCTCTTCAACGCGACCACGCGGGTCGGGATGAGTGCCCAATGCATTGAGTGCCGACCTGAGCGCGTCCTCCTGGTCGCGGTTCCACGAAGGCCACGAGTCAGGGTGTGGGTCGGTGTCTCCAAAGAGCGGCACCACAGAGGGCCGCGCCTGGTCGAGCAAGGCAGGAAGGTTCGGATAACGGCTCGGGTTCTCCGCAAACCGTTGCCAGACAGCTCCCCACTCACCCGTTCGGCCGCCGAGCTTACTGGCTGCAGTGAGAGCGCCGTCCTTGTCGGGGCTGATGCCGTAGACGGACTTGCAGGAGGCGACAAGGGCCTGCCACTGCGCACCTTCGAGCGAAGCCCTCACCTCGTCCGGCTCGTTCATCCATTCGAGGAGGGTGCGAACTGTGTCATCGAGCACGAGGTGGTGCAGGCGAGACGAATCGAGGCGCCCCATACGTTTGAGATCGTCGATGTCCTCGAAGAGGAACTTGTCCAGCACCTGAGCGAGGGCCGCCCTCGTCGCACTGTCACTCGCGATGTCGAGCCCCGCACCCTGCTTCGACGCAAGGAAAGAGTGCGGCGTCCAGGGCGTCTGACCGTGGGCAGAGGGCCACCAGTTCGAGCGGATCGCAACCTCGGCCAACGGCGCGAGCGAGTCATCGAGCGCCGCTGCCTCTACCACGGAGCCTCGACTGACACCCGGTAGGTAGATCACCCACGGATTGCGCTCGTCTCGTTCGGCAAGATGAGCTGGCAGCTCCGCGGACTCGGGCGAGGCGAGAACGGCCCGAAGCCAAAGCGCTGGACCTCGTGCAGCTGCGGGGTCGTACTCTCCGAGCACCAAGATGGGCACGGCCTCCTGGAGGATGCGAATCACCGGCTCCCAGGTGCGCTCAGGATCGGCCCACAGAACAGCCGCGGGGGCAGAGTTCGCCCCCGCATTGAAGGCAGCAGCGTCGCGGAGGGCTTTCGCGACGACGGCACGGACAAGCGTCATTTGGCGTCCCCCGCCTCGCGCCGGGCGGCACGGCGCTCCTCAAGTGTTGGGTGCAGATCGTTGTGCCGTTCCGACCCGTCGGGATTTGTTCCGCGGTCTTTCTTCCAGTGCACGTTGACCTTCGAGCGCAGCACGCCAGCAGTGATAAACGGCCGAATGTTGAGACGGACACCGTCGTCGAGGTCAGGCGCCCATCCGATCGCCTGCTCAGCCATCGACTTCCATCGCACGTAGATGTCGTACGGCGGCGCTCCTTCGAGGATCAGTTGGAGTCTGTGCTGAAGCTCTTCGGCGGCAGCCAGCCGCGCATCGGCGCCGGGACGCTCTGCGCGGACCTCATGCTTCTGTCGGTCGATCCATGCGCCGAGGACGGTAAATGTGAGCTTCTCAAGGGTCCGCCGGTCAAGACGGTGATAATTGACGATTGCCGAGAACCCGTCCTTCCGGCCATCCCAGATGTGCCAGAGGAACGGCCGGTGGTTGAAAACCTTTACGTGCTGGGCGAAGAACGAGTCACGGAGCCAGTTCTCCAGCCGCCCATTCTTACCGCCAGCAGCAGCCACGAGCTGTCGCTCGAGGGTGCTAGACCAAGCACTGCCGTAAGCAATGGCAAGGATTTCTCGCAACCGCGAGGCGAGTCCCGGTTCGTTGGGGAGCGCCTGGAGCGAAGCAATGCCGTCTCGATCCGCCAACTCATCGAACGCATCTGGTGCTTGATCAGGCCAACGAAAACCTAGGAGACGCGCAACAGCCACCTGCAACGGATAGTCGCTCGAGACGATTGAGCCTGAGAACAGCCACTGCGTGGGGTCACTCGAATTCTGCGCCGGCATACGGTCGGCACTTCGGCTCTCCTCCAGCCACTTAGCCAAATCGACGCGGATTCTGACCAGCGCGTGCGGGGTTACGGCATTTCCATGATTCCATTCACGGACCGCTCGGGCCCACTCTCCAGACGCCGCGAAGCGCCACAACGCTTCCAAGTGGTCTGGATCCTTGGGCACCACCACAGCGCAGTTTGCGCTGTACTTCTCGCCGGAGTAGAGCGTCGATGGCAAGTCACCCATCAACCCAAAGCAAATTCCATTCTTGCCCCAGAAGGGCTTCCCGCGGCGCCAGTTCTGAGCGACGTGATTCTTACCCTTCACCGACTCCGCCAGGCGGGCCATACGGCCGGCCTCTTGCTCCCATAGAACGGCCTTCTGTCGGCCAACACTCGGGTGCGTACGGCTCGGCGCATCCTGAAGAAGGTCCCACTTGACGCGGTCAACCTCCACTTCCCAAAAGTATCGCTCAAAGAGATTGACATCGCCGGCCTTGAGCCCCTCGCGAACATCGACCAGCGTTTCCAGGGGTACACCTTCATCCTGGGTTCCCGCTTTCCAATTCCGCCGCCTAAGGTCTTCCGTTCGTATCGTGCGAATCTCGACGCGTCGTAACTCGCCGGCCTTCGCGGCATACGGAATTCCACTGTCTACATGTAGATAGGGGAATTCTTCCCGAACTTGGTTGGTGTCGAAGATCTGCATCGATGCGTGGACTCGAAGTGGGGTCTTGAACGAGTCATAACCAGTCGTAGCAATCAGGCTTGGGGAGCAAGAATCGAGGAAACGGTTCTTGAAACTCGAAGTACGAACTTGGATCAGCCAGTCGTCAGGACAGACGAAAGCGATAGTCTTGGCGAACCCTCGACGAGTCGCTCGGTCCAAGAAGGCGAGATAGAGATCGTATGACGAGTCACCGAACCTCGCCCCTAGCCATTCCCTGAGCGTGTCACCAAAATACACCTGACCCAGGTAAGGCGGATTGGTCGCAACCAACGTATACGAAGCGGCAAGGCCTCCCGCAGCGTTCAAGACATCATCAGCCGCGGCCCCGAGGGCAGCAGGGATCCCTGGCTCCGCCGCAAATGCCCTCGTCAGAAGCGCCTGGGCTTCTGCCCAGTCGACACCAATGCTGAGGTCTTGGCCAAACATCTCGCCGCTATTTTCGAAGGCCGGTCGCGGGTCGATTAGCGAGCCGAACAAGTTCGCGTCGCGGAACAAGCCGTGAAGGCGGATCATCACCTTCCGCAACTCTTCATCTTCACCTGCGAGCGACGCCCATTCCGTCAGCGGCGCGCGCACCGGCACACCTGAACATGCAATCTGGGGCGTTGGCAACTCGCGGAACCCACCCTGTTTCCAAGCTTCGAGAACGACGTTGAAAGTCGCGATCTGCGTACAGCGCGGGTCGAGTTCGAGGCCGTGGAGGTTGTCGCGGAGGACCGCATCCTGTGCCTCGGGCGGCGTAAGTCCCTCCTCCTCGGCGCGCATACGCCAGAGCATGCCGAACATCGCGACAAGGAAGTGACCGGAGCCGCAGCAGGGGTCCATCACCGTCACGTCGGCAGCACGATCGGGCCAGTCGCTGAACGAACCGGCGACAGGAGTGCCATCCTCATTGCGGCGGAGATACTCCCAGCCGTCAAGCAGAGCAGATTCGGGGTGACGTGCGGCCCACCATGCTCCGAGCGAGTTCTCGAGCAGGAATCGAACCATGTAGTTCTCAGTGAAAAGCTGCGTGACGGGCGAGAGGTCGGCCCCGCCGATCTTGACGCCTGACTCGTTGACGCGCTTCTTCTCGGCCGTCTGCCAGAACTGATACACCCATCCGAGGGCGTCCTCCGTCGTGAAAACCTCGGACGGAATGTCAAGAAGGAGGCGCTCCAGCGCACTACGGTGCTCGGCGGCGAACCGAACTTGTACCGCGGGGTCGGTGAGGCGGAACACGCCGGGCAGGATCTCTGAGGCGAACCGTGCGGCGACGGCCCAGGCGTCCGGCTCGCCAAGGTCAGAAGCGAGATCGCCGCAGTCCTCCAACGACAAGGGGATGTCACGATAGTCCGGATGCCGGAGTAGGCCGTTGACTTCCAGGAAGCGCGCGAACAGCAAGCGATGCCACTGCTCGTAGGCAACGTCGTGCACCAGGTTGGTGAGCGGTGCACCTGCGCGTGCGGTGTCATCGCCGAGCTGCCGTGCTTTGTCGCGGAGCGCGAGCCGGAGCTTGTTCTGCTCGTCACTCAGGTACCCCGGACGGCTTGGCACGGCGACCGCGAGAGCGTGCAGAGCATCCTCCGCTGCGCGTTGTGCAGCCTCGCGGGCGCGCTGCGTCTGGGCGTCTAGAAAGCGTCGTTGGTCGGAGTTGAGGACTTTCGTCGTTTCTGTCGTCATGTCAGCCCTTCACCACCACGGTGTCGCTACCGCTGTTCAGGGCGTCGAGAAGCTGCATCCGCAGGGCCGCGATGTAGCGCTCGACCTCGTCGGCGCTGCTCAGGCTCGCCGTCGAAACCCGCACTGTGGCCGTCTTGGCCGCAGGTGTCGTGAGCTGGATAGCCGCTTCCAGCGCCCGCGAAGCTCGTTGCGGGATGGCGTCGAGTTCAGCGGTCCACCCCTGGAGCGGCCGAGTCTGCGCCGCACTCAGGACGGCAGCAGCATCTGCAAGGTTGGGCTCCGCCTCGATGCCGAGATGATGTTCCGTGAGGAGCGCCTCGCGCTGCGCTTCGTCGAGAGCCGTCCATGCTGGCTGCTGTTCGAGGCCGGCGACAGCCGTCGCGCGGGCGTCGCGCAACGCAACTGCTGCTTCGTGGATGGCATCGCGGAGTGCCTCGGCGAGTTCCTTGACGATCGGGGCGACTGGATCGGCCTCGGTGAGGAGATCACGGCTCGCGGCCAGTGCGTCGAGCCGCTCACGGGCCGCCGCGGCGGGCTCCAGCTCCGTGGCACAGGATGCAAGCGAACGCGCCAGTTCGAGCGAGAGTGTGCGACTCTTGAGCCTATGTTCCAGGTCTCCGAGTTGGTCGTTGAAGCTCGTGAGGTCACTCTTCGCTGCCAGCAGGGCGTGCACGCGGTCGTTTCCCGACGAGTGAACGATCACCTGGATGCTGTCTGGCACTGTGATGTCGGGGAGCGGAGCGGGACCACTCACGCCTTTCGCGCGGACGATGAGCGACTGGACGGCCTGATCGACGGCCGAGACGAGCCCGTCGTTGTCGGTCACGAAGCCGAGCTTGCTCAGCAACTGGCGGGCTTGGATCTTCTCGGCGGGCTTGAGCACCGTGACCTCGCGGCGGAGGTGGACGTTGCCGAGGCGGGTCTGCTTGAGTACATCGGCCGTGGTCGTGTCGCTCCCGTTGAGCGTCGCACGGATCACTCCTGTGTCGAGAAGTACGCCGAGGGAGGCCATGAGTGCGTCGCGCGGCCAGCCGAGCGGCTTCGATGTCACGGCCTTCTCGACCTCACTCGCGGACGTGCCTGCCGGGCCGACATGACTGAGAACTTCTTTGACGACGGGATGCTGCTCTGGGTCGGCATCGAACTGGAGCACCTTCAGCGCGTCGGCCGCCGATCCACTCCGCACGCGCGCGATGACCTGCGGCCACCGGTTGTCGTCAGCTTCGGAGAACCGCGGGAATAGGCGGGTTGCGGCGGACTGTGCGCCCGCCTCGATCCGCTCGCGCAGCGAGATTCCGTTCGGTGCCGTGCCACCCCCGAGGAGTACGTTCGCCTTGGAGATTACGTCACGAACATGGGCGTTTACCTGATCCGTCGCCCGGTTGAGGCGGGTTTGCATCGCGCTTCGTGCCTGCTTACCCTCGTCGTCCTGCGGGATTCCGTGCTGGTCGATCACGCGCTGCGCGGCGAGCTTGTTGCGGACTGCCGCGGCGAACGCTGGAGCCTGGAGTCGGGGAAGGTGTATGAGAACGATTGGCGACTCGATGCCGAGGCTGCGAGCGGCCTCGGCGAACTGCTTCGCCGTGATTCCTTCGTCCCACTCGGAGCGGAGCCACACCGGGATCGCATCAGACTCCGGCGGAAGCGAGGCGTCGGTGTGCAGCGCGAGCTTGCGGGATTCCTTGGCACGCCCCTGCTGGATCGTCGCGGGCAGCGCCCGGTTGACCTCTGCGAGTAGCAGCGAGTCGCGCTCCGTGCTCACCTCGCTGTCAGTCACCTGCGCGTGGTGCCTGCGGAATGCCTCGTCCCACTCACGGCCCGCCTTAGTTTGAAGGCGGAACTCCTCGCCGTCCTGCTGGAGCACACCCTCGTCGGCGAGAGCTTCAAGCGCGTCGGGCACCTGCTGCCGGAGCTGGTCACCATCGTGGGCGAGGTCCTCGACGAGGAGGTCGACGAGATGGTCTGCCGTCGCGCGGACGCCGATGTCGCCGTGGCCCGACGTAGGGAGTAGGCCGATGAGGTGGATAAGGCCGAGGATGCGGCCGCGCAGGGGGTCCTTCTGCCCCTGTTCGTGGATGAGCGTCTGCGTCTCTTTGAGAAGCAGGCCTGCGCCGTTGAGGTCTTCGTTCTTCTGCGAGTACAGGAAGTCGGCGCCGACCACGGTGCCCACCGGCTCGGGAGCGACCTTGCGGTTTGCCTCGTGCACGATTCGAAGCTGGGAACGCAGCTGACCGGCGCGGCCGGCGTCGGCCTGGCGAAGCACGCTCTCCCAGAAACGACGGCGCAACGGGAGCAGCGGGTAGTCCTCGGCGAGGTCTTTGTCGTCCGCCGCAGTGTGCTGAATCTTGCTGCCGATGAGTTGGCGGGAAATCTGCCCGGAAACCGACGCCAACGTGGCGTCAAGAGCAGGCTTCCTGGCGGGCTCCTTGCTGAGGAGCACACGGCGGACAACGGCGTCGACGTCCTGGTTCTTGAGCACTACTTTGACGGTGAAACGGTCCTGAATTTTCTGAAGCGTCGAATCAGCCGTCAACTCTTGCTGGCCCGTGGCTACAAGCAGCACCCGACCGTTCAGTTCGCGCGACACGGACTCGACGAGGTTCTGCACCTCCATCGCTCGGCCGCCGTCACTGCTGATGTACTGCTGCACCTCGTCGAGGACGATCAGCGACGGCGGTATCTGGCCATCGCCGACGTACTTAAGAATCTTCTTGAGCAGCGCGATCGTCTCATCCGTGGAGAACGAGCGGGTATCCGGCGGGAACTGGCTGCGCAGCGCGGCACGCACGTCCTTGGCCGACGACGCGAACGCGGGGTCCGCGGCGAGGATCGCGTTCGCGAGTAGCGTGCTGAGGTTGTATTCACCCAGCTCGTGGACAAGGTCTCCGCCGTTGGCCGCTACGTGATCGCGAACAGCGTCGAGGTGCCCGTTGCCCGCGAGCCACAGCGCAACCTGGGCGGGGGCGACACGCGTCGGCAGTCCTGCCGCGCCGAGGACGATCGAGAGAAACACCGAGTTGAGGGTGTCGCCGCTGCGGTCGAGTGCACCTGCTGCCGCCCACGGTGCGGCACCGTCGCGTCGGCCGAGAGTTGTCAGCTCGGTCAACTGGTCCTGGATGCCCTGGGGGATGTTCGTCAGACCGCGCGCGGTCGCACCGTTCGGAAACTTCGTGTCGGCCCACAGGTGCTGGAGGACGCGGACGAGGTGAGACTTCCCGCTGCCGTAGAAGCCCGACACCCACACGGCAGGCTGCGTCGTCCGATTCCGATGCCCGGTGTAGGAGTCAAGGATGCGCTGGAGGCCGTGCTCGTACTCGCCCTCGCAGACGAAGCTCTCCAACTCGTACTTGAGGACATCCCACTGGTTGGAGTCCTCGGGACGGTCCACATTGGTAACACCATCGTTCGGAATCTCGAAGCTCAGGGGCGGCCGGATGAACAGGTCGTTGTTGATCGTCACGCGATGTCCTTCTGCGGGTCGATGACGCGCGCGCGGTAGTTGAATCCGTCACGTGCGTCGAGCAAACGGAACGAATGAGTCTCCGGGTCGTGAAGCCCAGGAAAGAGCACGAGAAGGCGCCCGGTGACCGAGGAGTCAACGGACTTGATTACGCTCGACGCTCGCAGGAACGGGAAGATCGAACCGATACCCACGAGTACCACGACGACGTTCGCGGGAGCTGCTTCGAGGGCTTCGCGAATACGGGTGACGAGCGTGGTCTCGAACTGATCCAGGATCGACTGCGTGAGGTCGCGCGGCTCCTCGTAGAACGCCTCAGCATGGCGGTGTGACGAAAGCCAGCGGCCGAAGTCATCGGTGACGTCGATGACCACCCAGCCGCGACCCGCTTGGGTTGTCGCCAACTCGATGCTCGGCAGAGCATGCCGCATCTGCCGTTCCAGGTCGGGCGGGTATACGAGCATCCACACGCGCTCGCCGCCCGATACGTTGTCCTTCCAGGTCAGGGACAACTCGGCTTTGTAGGCATCGACGAGATCGGAGACGCGGCTCATGCGACACCCCCGAGAGTCGGAAAGGACACGTCGACCACGTTGCCGGCAACGAGCAGGTCAAGGAGACCTTCGGTGTGCGCGTCACGCAGTGCCTCCAACGTGCGGCCGGGAGCCAGCCCCAGCATCTTCGACCACGGGTTGTCGAGTACGCCGATGCCGCGTCCGCCGGCGAGGTGACCGAGGTAGGCCGCATACGCGATGGCCGCCGGACGGGCCTTAACCTCGGTGCGCACCTTCTTGGCGCGGCCCGCAAGGTGCCCGGTCTGGGTCCAGCAGGCCCCGGTATTGCGGCCAGTCTTCCCAAGGGTTGACTCGGACATCTCGCTGCCGAATTGAGCGGCGACGGCAGCGGTGAGGTCTGCCGAGGTCACGCTCGAACCCACCGGGAGGTCCGCGATCGCGGCGAACGACGCTCGGAGGACCTCGTCACGGGTGAAGGCCAGCAGCCCCGCCAGGAGTTGGCGCGATGCAGGGTCAATGTCCCAGAAACGCCGCAAGGCCGTGAACTCAGCACGCCCCGGATCAAGGAAGTACAGCTCGCGCAGGTGGCGGAACGAACGCTGCCGCCCGGCCAAAGTTGGTCGTCCGAGGACGTTGCCGTCGACCACCGCTTGGCGGTACTGCTCGGCGGGCGCATCGGATGGCACTTCGCGGAGGAGCTCCACCAGGTGGGGAATGCCAATCGTATGGCTGGCGGTCGTCCGCAACGTGCCGAGCATGAAGTCGCTCCCAGCGACATGTGAACTCGTCATCTCTCGGTCGTCCTCCTTCCGGTCGCGCGCATCGCGTCACGCACCCGGAGCGGGGCGTTGCGAATCTCGCTCACGATGGGCTTCATCGCAGGTTCGATCTCAGCAGAAACCTCTGACATTCGAGCCTTCACGCGGTGTCGTCTCCGACTGCTCCGCCTCGTCGCACCCAGTCGTCGATCTCGCTGGCTTGGAACTTCCAGAGGCGTCCGACCTTGTGGGCGGGCATGGCCTTCTCGGTGATCCAGGTGTAGACGGTGTCTTTGGTGACCCCGAGGTGGGCGGCGATGTCGTCTGCGGACAGCCACGGCTCAGCCACGTTGGTCCTCCCTCGCTCTATGGTCCAGGCAGGCCGACACCCACGATGATACCGGCGGAGGTACGGCTTGAGTTGGGTTTCTCCGGGCGTGGCCGAACGAGATGGGTGCCGAGGGTGGTCGATGTGTGCTGCCGATCAGTGGGGGATGCGCGCCTTGAGCCAGGCGGTCACTGCTTCCTGCCACCGGTCGGGGTCAGTGTTCCAGCAGAGGGTGTGACCGGCGTCAAAGGACTCCAGTTCGACGAGGTCGGGGCGTGTGTCTCGGAGTGCTTGTGAGAGCCGGATCGGCACGGAGTCGTCTCGGGTGCCGTGGAGGATCAGGATCGGCGTGCTGAGGTCTTCGGCTCGCGCGGTCCAGTCAAAAGAGCGGAGCGGGATGCGGCCCGGCAAGCTGACTGCGCGAGCCAGTGGGGCGAGGGTGAGCCACGGGGTCGCGAGATGGCTGGCCGCTGCGGGCGCAGTTGGCCTTGATGATCTCGGTCCAGTTGAGGGCTGGTGAGTCGAGGACGAGTGCGGCGATCAGTCCCTCGTGTCGAGGCCGGTTGGCGAGTTGGAGGGCGATCGCTGCGCCCATTGACCAGCCGAAGAGGACGATCTGTTGGGCTCCGCGTCGGACGGCGTATCCGAGGGCTTCGTCAACGTCTGCTGCCTCGGTGTGGCCGAGGGTTGTTCGGCCGGTGCCGACGGTTGGCCCTTCTGCGGTGTTGCGGTAGCTGACGACGAGGGAGATGTAGCCGAGCCCGGTTGCGGTGCGGACGCCGCGGAGGGGGCCGGCTCGCGTGCTGCCGGAACCGTGGATGTGGATCGCCCAGGTCGATGGGTCGCCGTCGATGCGCCAGGTCGGGCATCGTCCGGCGGGGGTGGTGATGGTGATGTCGCGGGCGACGGGCTCGTTGAGTTCGGAGAACCACGCGGTTGTGGCGTTGAAGGCGTGCTCGACTGCGAGGGCGAGGCCGCCGTAGCCGCTGAACAGCGACCCGATCCTGAGTTCCGAGTCCCCGCTGGCATCGAGGTCGTGCATGAAGTCTGCTCCGGTGACGGTGGTCCCCGGCATCCGTGACTCATCGAGAACTGATGCCGAGCTGGTCACCTGTCAGGTGCACCGCTTCGACACGGGCCCGCTGCTCAACCGCGCCGCCCGAGCGACACCGCCTGGCCGACCCGGCCCGATGCCGCGCAGCTCCGCAGTGACCGCGACGAACTCGAAGCCCACCTCCGCCGTCCCGCCGCCTGAGCGCGGACCTGGGCCCGGGAGCGCACCTACCTGACACAGCGGCCACGCACGGCTGGTCGCCCGAGTTCAGGAGGACACCATCATGGCCATTCGCACCCACCAGTCCATTTCCGGTTTCGTCGCCTCGGACCCGCAGCTCAGCTACACCGAGCGCGGTGATGCTCGGCTGTACATGAAGGTCGGCATCGAGCACTACCGCAAGGAGCCCGATAACACCTTCACGCAACTTGAGACGACCTTCCACGACCTCATCGCGTATCGCGGTGCCGCCGAGCAGGGAGCCGAGCGGCTCGCCAAGGGCGACAACATCATCGCCGACGGGCGGGTGCGCGACTACTCCTACGAGTGCAACGGCCAGCGCTACGAAGGCGAGGAGTTCATCGCGACGCGCATCGGACACGACCTCGCCCGCACCCGCTACGAAGTGGATCGTAGCGAACGCACTTCCGGCCGTGACGCGACCGCGTTCGCCGCACCTCAGCAGGCTGTGCCGTCCACCGCGACGGCTATCGGAATGTGAGCAACCGAGCCATGACCGATCAGTTCCTCCCCGAGCACGACGACATGCCACCCGAGGCAGGCCCGGCGTCCCCGCGATTCGATGCGCCCGAGCCACCGCACCCGGTCAACTGGAACCTGCTGACCGCCAACGATCTCGAAGCCGAGTTGCTCGAACTGAACCGCTGGGTGGACTGGCTTCGCCACACCTACGGGCTTCCCGCCAGTGTCGTGCCGCCCTACTGGCACCGCCACCCCGAACTTCTCTGGGAACTGTCGGCGCTGCACCTGCACTGGCTGTGCGCATACGATCCAGAGCAGAACGGCTCGGCACCCCTCGGCTGGCACCGCGACTTCGCGGATGCTCGCGCCCGCCTTCGTGATTGGGTGGCGGCCTGCGGCACGCGGCTCGACCGGGACCGCCCGACTCGTCAGACGAGCTGGCCAGGCGAAGACCCCGCACAGCCCATCGAAGATTCACCGATCACTGATCGTGACGAGGACTTCGTGCGGTTCGTGATCGACATGGTGAACGCACGCCAGGAGGCAGAGGATGCCTTCTTCGCGGGCGTCGATCCGGAGACCGGCGAGGTGTGAGACATGGCGCGCCGCTATGAACGGAAGACGGGGCAGCGCCAGCAGAGCGAGCGCGAGCTGACGATCCGGGCCGAGTTCCACGAACCGCCTGACTTGGACAAGCTCTGCGAGCTGCTGATCCGCCTCCCCCTCCAGCAGTCGGGCTCGTGCCGCTCGCAAGCCGCGACGCGACCGAAGCGCCCTCGTGCCAGGGCGAGCGCGTCGTCGTAGAATGTAGGCATCCGTCGCGGATGGCGGATGTTGTGGTCCTAGCGCTTCGCCTCGGCGGGGCAAAGTAAACGTGGCCGATTCGGCCTAGTCATACAGCCTTCGGGCTCTTCTCACGATCAACATCCGCTCTCACAAGTCCGCGTCGGCAGGACCAGTGACTGTGGAGAAGAGCCATGACGATCATCGACGCGGACCGAACCGCGGTAGACAGCCTCGTAGCGCCCACCCCGTTCCCGGGATCGTTCGCCGTCTCCTACCTGCGGGTCTCCACCAAGGAGCAGGCAGAGAAGGGCGGCCAGGAGGAGGGCTTCTCGATCCCCGCGCAGCGCGAGGCGAACCAGCGCAAGGCCGACCAGCTCGGCGCAACGATCATCGAGGAGTTCGTCGACGCGGGCGAGTCCGCGCGCAAGGCCGACCGGCCCGAGCTGATGCGGATGATCCAGTACGTCGCGAAGCACAAGACGAACTACTGCATCGTCCACAAGGTCGACCGGCTCGCCCGCAACCGCGCTGACGATGTGACCATTCACCTCGCGCTCCAAGAGGCCGGGGTCATGCTCGTGTCGGCCACGGAGAACATTGACGAGACCCCGAGTGGGATGCTGCTGCACGGCATCATGTCCACGATCGCGGAGTTCTACTCCCGCAACCTCGCCACCGAGGTAATCAAGGGCATGACGCAGAAGGTCGCCAACGGCGGCACCCCGACCAAGGCGCCCATCGGCTACCTCAACGTCGGGGTACGAGACGAGTTCGGGCGGGAGGTACGCACCGTCGAGATCGACGAATAGCGTGCGCGATTGGTCCGGTGGGCGTTCCAGGTGTTCGCGTCCGGCGACTGGACGACCAGCCAACTCCATCAGGAACTCGTGGCGCGAGGGCTCACGACGGCAGCGTCGCCGCGACGACCATCCAGACCCATCGCGAAGTCGTCGGTGCACCGGATGCTGAAGAACCCGTACTACAAGGGCAGCGTCCGCTATCAGGGCGTGACCTACGCCGGAGCGCACGAGGCCATCGTCCCCAATGAAGTCTGGGACCAGGTGCAGACCGTGCTCGGCACGCATCGCTCGGCAGCCGACGCGACACAAGTCCATGAGCACTACTTGAAGGGAACGGTGTTCTGCGGGCAGTGCGGCTCGCGGCTACTGGTGTGCAACGCGAAGAGCAGCCAGGGCACGATCTACCCGTACTTCGTGTGCGCCAGCCGCCACGGCGGCAGAGGTGACTGCACCCGGCAGGCGATGCTCATCGAGCAGGTCGAACGCCTCGTCGAGCGCTTCTACACAAAGGTGCAGATCGACCCGGAAACCATTGAGGCAGTCTCGGCGATGATCCATGCCCGGTTCGACGAGATGATGGCCGAAGGAGCCGCCGAACTCGCCGACCTCGCGTCCCGGAGGACCCAGCTCGAAGGCGAGCAGCAGAAGCTGCTCCAAGCTCACTACGCCGGAGCCATCCCACTCGACCTCCTCAAGAAGGAACAGGACCGGATCGCCGCGTCGTTGGAGACCATCGAGCACCGGATCACTGCGCACCACGGCCACTACGCCGCAGCGCGAGAGAACCTCGACGACTCCCTGAAGCTGCTGTCCAACGCCGCCGACATCTACGAGCACGCCGACGACGCGAACCGTCGGCTCATCAATCAAGCGCTGTTCAAGGCGATCTACATCGACGAGGACAACGACGTGCACGTCGGCTACCGCAACCCGTACGATGGGCTGAGCCTGTCCGGCCTCCATGCCGACGCCCTGAGCTGGGCCGCGGAGGCAAAGAAGATGGGCCAGGCGCGAACCGCGACCAAGGGTGGCCCCTTGGTCGCAAGTTCACACCTGACCCGTTCGGGGTGAGTGACGGGGCTCGAACCCGCGACATCCTGGACCACAACCAGGTGCTCTACCAGCTGAGCTACACCCACCATCGGCCCTCGCAAGGGCCAGCGAAAAGTGTACCGTGACGCGCGGCCGGTTCTCGCCGCGCGGCTGCGAATCCTGCGAAACCCCTGGTCAGGACCCGCTGACGGCGGCCGATG
>Ga0207868_1000950_pt1 | contig 24201 bp, 20 predicted proteins | sample Passage237B_FD_187370 | JGI IMG/M metagenome (GOLD analysis project Ga0207868, IMG submission 187370) | Cellulose adapted compost microbial communities from Newby Island Compost Facility, Milpitas, CA, USA - Passage2 37B (SPAdes) (version 3) ... | reverse complement strand
TCTCCTCTAACCGATACGAGGGGATAACAATATCAATATTTTTTTTGCTTTGCATTATCACAACCTATCCTACTTTTACTCAATCAACGCAATTTCAATCGATCTATAACAAAGTTCACGCATTTGGGTAATTGTTTTCGGTGAATGCCATATAAACTGGCCATGCTTCCGATATAAGTTGCCAACTTGATCTTTTTTGCGGGAGTGGCATTCCATAACCATGAACCATACCGTTTGATAACTTTAAATCCAAATTTAAAGGCTGTCTGCGGTTGGGGAGCCCATTCTTCCCGGTATTCCGGAATCAGTTCGGCAATAGCTGCATGAAAGTCCAGATTGCTACCGAACGCCAACCGCCCCATATACTGCAAATTGGCTCGCTTTGCCGGGATAAGATGCGCAACTCCGAGACGGGGCGATTGCCCCGCGGCCAAACCTTCCCGTACACATAACATGACCATTTGGATGTCTTCTCCACTGGCCAATGTTGCCCCCTTCCTACCAGTCGCCGACAGTTCACCTCCTTTTACCCACGAAACATATGGTTTGAGAATATCCATGCACATGGCTAAACCTGTTCCAAATGGATAACACGGTTGCCAATTTCGGATGGACGCAAATTCTGTGAATCTGATCTTCTTTCCCTGAAAAATATGATAAGCAAGCCCCTCTAGACCATTTGCTATCCCATCTGTGAATTCAACCTCCACATGGCCGGGACCCCAAGCCCCCACGGATGGATGCCTTCTGCGAAGCTCATGCAGTTCCTGTAAGTAAGTTGGTTCAACTTCATTGTCATCATCAAGAAACAATGCCCATTGCCCCTGAGCAGCCCCTATGCCGGCGATCCGGGCATTCACTAGCCCCTGTTCCTTGGCCGGGACAAGGCGGGTATCAGGGCTATTGTTCAAGAAATGCCGCACATATGGACGTTCGGCTAATGGAGGAACGCTGTTGTTGTCAACGACAATCGTTTCGACGCCAATTCCACGCTTGTCCAATAGCCGTACAGCTTCCAAGCACCGAAGCAGCAAGCGATCATCGGGATTGAAAGAGCATATAATGATACTATAGTCCATGTTTGAGATCCGAATGACAATTGCGTTCAATGTTTCCGGGAAGGATGTTTCCAATTGTCCCATATCGCACTTCCCAGCACTTTGACATAACTTATTTTTTTCGAAGCAGGTTTACGAAAATACGACATAATTGTGTTTTGAACTTGCGTATCAAACCTTTGCCGTCTTCTCCAAAAATCTCTAAATTTAGCTTTATAACCTACTTTATATTCTACATCCCCAATGATTCCTTCCTTGTAAACTGTGCTAAGCAGGTGTAGTTCTTCGACAAAATTATAGCCCGAGCTATATGCCGGTCCGCTCACATCGCCATCGTGTTTGCGAAAATAATTCAGCACTCTTCCATCGATATTCACCGTGCCTGTCAACGCCAACCGGATCCAAAACAACCAATCGCCACAAAACCGGTAGTCCAAAAAATCCTTTTTTAGGCCAGCATATAACTCTCTCCGCCAAATGGCCATACTCGCATTCCAGATGGCATTACCCTTTACCATGTGTTCCCGCACAAACCGGTCTCCCCGCAGGGATTCCTGAAGTCTGGGATAGTGCGACTGAGATTTGATGCGACCTTCGTCGTCTACCATATAACACTGGCAATAACTGATTACGCAACGACTATCTGCTTCCAAAGGCGGCAATAACGATGCTAAGAGGTTACACTCGCACCAATCATCGCTTTCCGCAATCCAAATATATTTCCCTTTCGCAAGCATGATTCCTTTTTCCCATTGCTTAAATGGACTCCCGCTATTCTCCTCATTATATACAATATGTGATACACTGGTATTTCCACGATAGGATTCAATGATATTCTGACTACCATCCGTCGAACAGTCATCCAACAGAATGATTTCAAAATCTTGGAAAGTTTGTGCAAGCACACTATCAATACGCCTCCGCAAGTACTTTGCATGATTATAGTTTGGGATAATCACAGAAACCGTAGGCATATCTTCTTTTAAAGGTTACACTCATTTCTTGCATACCGTTGCCGGTAATTAACTAAACGAGCAAAAAATTGTTTTCGATACACGGGTTACCTTATTTCAACAGTCCGAGAAAAGCCAACAGTTTATTGTATGGCTTAGACCAGGTACGGTGGATGCGTAACGGACCACCCAATACACGCCTAAAAAATTCAGTATGCCGGGCATTGAGCAAATCGTTTATCTGTTTTTTCAACTTCCGGGTCCGTATCCGTTTGGAATTGGGCCGAATGCGGTATTGGTAACCGATCATCGGCAACCGGACCACTTCCCCACCGTTTTTAAGCATGGAGATCCAAAAATCCCAGTCTTCCCGCCCTTTCATTTCCGGGCAGTAGCCTCCTGCTTGCTTCCAATCCGACTTCCGGTAGAGTGCGCTGACATGGAGAATATTTTTCCGCGCCAGCAAGCGGATATCAAACTCCGGCAGCTTGCGGCGGCCGCTCTTGTCGCCAAAAAATTCACCTTCTGCCGTTACAACTTTTACCTGGGGATGGGCTTCCAATACATGGACCGCTTCGGCGATGAATCCCGGACAGATCCGGTCATCGCCGTCCAACGGCAAGATGTAGGTACCTTTTGCTTCGCTGATACCATAATTCCGTGCTACGGATACACCCTGGTTTTCTTGTTGCAAAAAGGAAATATGATCCAAACGCCTAGCGTAATCTTTGGCAATCGCGGCGCCGCCGTCTGTGGATCCATCGTCAACCAAAATGATTTCCATGGGCCGATATGTAGATTCCAGTGCCCAATCAATAGTCTGAGCCAAAAACTCTTCCATGTTGTAAAATGGAATGACGATGGATACCAACGGGTTCATATCTTGTCCCTTCTTTTCAGAAACTTAAGTAGATAATATTTTAACGGGTTGGTATACTTCAGTTGTTTCCAGGGCCGGCTGCCATGTGGCCTATGCCAAACGGGAACATCGTACAGCAGGTAGTTTTTAAACCCCATATCCGTTGCTTGGTAGGAAATAAAGGTATCAAACCAATCTTTTGATTCATTGAGATGAACAAAATCATACTGTTGGAGAAACTCGAGCGAGATCAATGTACAACAGAAACTCAAGCTCTTTTTTGTCTCAATACTGCCGGATTCAATGGGTTGGTCTTTAAAACGCAGGTAAGGAAAATTGACCGTTCCCTTTTCATCGACCGTAACCGCGCCAATAAGGCCTGCATTCGTATGCTGCTTATAAAATTCAAGCAACCGGTCAAACGTATCCGGCTTGACAATGACATCAGACTCTACGATAATTAAAGGGAGACTTTCCTTCAACGCCTGCTGCTGTGCATCCTGGAGGACACGCCTATAATTGGGTGAAGGGTGACTGGTCAGGTCTTCAAGATGAATTAACCGATAGCCGAATGACTGCTTTTGCTGCTCAAGCACTTCTTTCGTTTCTGCAAGGCTGAAGTCGTTATAAACGATGTGTTTGACCGTCGTTTTACTTGCGTGGACTGCACGTATGGTTTCCAGTGTGTTTTCGATGGCATCTTTGACTGGAGTAACAACAATTGCTCTGATAGCCGGGGATTCCATTTGCCTATTTATGAATTTTAACGAGTCCCAACCGTTCCTTCCACCGAAATTTCCATAATTTGGCGGACCAGTCTTTCCGATGTTTTCCTAACATATAAAAATAACCATTTCCTCTGCGGATATCCCCCGGAATTATCCGATACGTAAATCCATGTTTCCACGCAACATAATTGAAGCTTAATTGATCCCGTTTGCTATAGTTTTTGACCATGTACCACCAATCTTCCATTACCCGGATGAGCTGTGGATCACGATGCCTGCGAACCAAGACCGTACCGACTATCAATCCCATACGTTCCGGATATTGGTGGGCACGTAAAAATTCAATATGTTGCTTCATTACCTGTGGATCATCTTTATAAATTCCTTGGTGCTCTGCCAGCTGTTTTAAAAAGTTATACTCGCTATAAATGCAATTGCGCGGGTCACGTTTAGCCTGCTCGTGGTCAAAACAAGCCATTGCGTAATCAGCCAATACCGTCTCAACCAATCTATCCGGATTGCCGATAACAAGCATATTACCGTCTATAAAGATACTGATCTCATAATCGGGAAAAAATAAATGAGGATTAATTTTTATGAACCGGTTGCTCCGCGTGTAATCTCCTGGAACCGGTGGTTCAATCAGCCGGATTTGCCAGGGCGAAGCCTTCAGGAACGGATTATCGGTGAAACATACGAAATCCCATCCGGCTATTTCCTTTTGGGGCAATAATCCCTCATAGTTTCCAAATATGGCTGTGTATATAACTTTTTGGCTCATCCAACAAGTGACAGCTTTTCAATTCCGTTTAGACACCGGTACTGCCGTGAGGCTTGCTTTTGGCGGAGCAATGTCATATTTTCTTCCTGCGAACTCCAGCTTTCCACATGATACAAATGGTACTGTACCGCAAAGTGCTTGACTGATACAATCCGATAGCCCATTCCCTTGAAACGCCATATCAAATCGATGTCTTCACCAACCGCGGGCCGGGTATAGTCTTCGTCAAATCCATTGATGGCCAACATAGCCTCCTTATAACAGGAAAAATTACACCCTTTTATCGAACTAATGCCGAGCATACGGATAATAGCGTTGGAAAGCGAATTAAGCGGTATATACAGGGCTTCTTCCACAAACTGCGCCCCATCTTTCCGTAATTGCCGGATACGCCCCAATATGCTCCGCTGAAAACACGGCACCGGTGTTTTTTGCAGCTCGCTGCTGAAAAGCGGGCCGAGCTTGACACGTTTACCGGCAAGGATATCTTTCTGACAGGCTAAACGTACATGATTTTCAATAAAATGCGTATGGAGCACACAGTCGCCATCGATAAAAATCAGGTAATCGCCGGAAGCGGCAACAATTGCCCGGTTTAAGGCCTCATTTTTCCGCCATCCCCTGTCTTTCTGGGTAAGGTGGATCAGCGTCAGATCACTTTCATACCCTGCGAGGAATTCCTGCATTTCCCGGCTATCGCCATCTTCTGAAACAATTACCTCATCCGGCTTCCGTGTTTGATAGCGAAGACTGGCAAGCACTGCATTCAAGAACAACGTATTTTTATATACTGATATGATTAAACTGGTTTTAACAGACATACATAAACGTTGGCCATCCAATTGGGTTGCTCCATTTGCGCAAAGATAGCGAAATTGAACAAAGACAAAAGCGCGAATCAGCCGATCCGGTGATATTATCAACGTTTGTTTGAGATTTTGGTTATTTTGCTATTTTTGGTCCGACTAATTGTAAATCAATGGAACCACCAATCCAATAATGATCATTTTCAACGAACAAAAAAATCAACTTTGTAATCGCCTGTTTGCTTTTCTACCGTCCATTGCTTTTGCATTGGAGAACAACGAAAAGATGTTGGTACTATTTTTTTCGGAGAAGTATCTATCCTTGTTTCCGAATTTGGCCCAACACAGATTGATAAAATTCTCGCTGTCTTGTAAAGATGTTTATCCCAAAGGATGGCTAAAGGCACTTTACCTGATCACAAAAGGAATCGGTAAGACGGCAGTTTTCGGGCGCAAAGAATTCTCTTTTCTGGATGTATCCCGAAACAGGAACCGGCTCCTTTTTGTGAGGGGCTGGAAAGATCGGTACGCGCCATCCTACCTCGCAAAACATCACGAAGCGATCCAAACCTTATTCGAGCCAACCATTCATGTCAAAACAATGGTAAACAGCGCCTTGCCTTTGAGCGAAGATACGGTACTAATTGGCGTGCATATAAGACGTGGCGACTACAAAAACTATAAGAATGGAATCTACTATTATAGCGACGATGTATATGCTCATTATATGGACCAACTTCAATCAATCCTATCTTCACAGGACAAAAAAGTCAGCTTTCTGCTCTGCTCCAACGAGCCTATTTCCGAAACCTTACTACTGAATTATCCGGTTATCCGAATACCCACAAATGATCCTATGATGGAATTGCATGCACTTTCATGCTGTGATTTCCTCATCGGTCCGCCCAGCACATTTTCCCAGTGGGCATCCTTCATCGGGAAAGTTCCCCTAAAATTCATTAGGAGTAAGGAAGAAGAACCCTTGACCCTTTCGGATTTCAATTATATCTTGTCGATCGACCGTTTAAACAATGTCAATCATCCTATTGCTTACTAGCCATCGCAACCAACACCATCAGCAAGCGAATTAATCGGTCGGAACTAACCCTCGGTACAACCGCATCAATTGGTCCGCAATACGGTCATCATCAAAGTGCTGGCTATAAGTAAATCCGCCTTCGATCATTCGTTGACGCAGCTTGGAATCGGTCAGCACCGTACGAAGCGCATCCGAAAGTTCCTCGGCATCCCCAGGAGACACATAACAGCTATGGGGACCTCCAGCTTCGTGAAAACATCCGGTATTTGAAGTGATAACGGGTACCCCCGAGTACAACGCTTCGATAATTGGTATGCCAAAACCTTCGAATAAAGAAGGGTAAACAAAAAGAAGTGCGGATTGATAGAGCACTGCCAACTCATCGATGGTGGTTCCATGGATAAACGTCACCTTAGAAGTGAACTGTCTTTTCTCCATGTAGTCGACAAGTTCCTTTACATATGGCGTTGCTTTTCCAGCAATTACCAAATGTATATCCAGATGCTCAATGGCTTTGACAATGAGCAGGGCATTTTTGCGGGTTTCGATGGTTCCCACGTTGAGTATAAAATCGGGAGGCAGCCCGTATTTGTCACGAATAGCCTGTTTGTCGATTACTGAATACTGCCGCTTGAATGCTGGATGACAGCCCTGGTAAACCACGGTTACTTTGTTGGCGTCAACTTTCAGAAAGTCGACGACATCACGCTTGGTCTGTTCGCTGATAGCTATTACCCGGTCTGCGTGATGGGCAGCATACTTAAACTTATGAAAATAAATGGTCCGGTCAATCTTGGAATACAATTCGGGATACCGTAAAAAAATCAAGTCATGGATGGTGACCACACTTTTGATACCTCGTGTCGAGAGTCCGATTGGCAGTTCACCCGAAAGGCCATGAAACAGTTGAATACCATCGTCCGGAAGATCGTGTATGACATTACGTTGCCGCCACAGATTATAAAACAATCGGTCGAACTGCGACCGCGGCAGTCGCTCAACCACTGTTGCGGTTCCGGATTGAAATAGCCGGTGCACGGCGGGTTTCGGATTATACAGGTAATAGGTATTTTCAGGGTGGTATTTGCTCAGCATCCGTACAAGATCACGCCCGTAATTACCCAATCCTGTACGGTTATGAAATATACGCTTGGCCTCGTAACCGATGTTCATAATCCAATTTCCCGAAGTTTATCAATAACCATTTCAGGTGCAATGAGCTCCATGCTGTCTACACCGTCACACAGGCAGGGTTTGTTGCCATAGATCGAACTCGGCCGGGAAGGATGGTCCACCTGAATGCAATCTTCCAGTTGCTGTCCATAGCCCAAAAACCCCGCATACGGATGTGTAGCTCCCCAGATCGACAGCACGCGCACGCCCATGAGCGATGCCATGTGCATATTTGCTGAATCCATACTGAGCATGATATCCAAATGGGAAATGATAGCCAGCTCCTGCTGTAAAGTAAATCGGTCAACCAGGCTGCGCACGTTTCTAAACCGCTCCTGCCAGTTGTCAGCTACGCGTTGCTCCGCTGTGCCGCCGCCGAAAATGAAAACAGCATGTCCCTGCCGGTCAAGATAATCAATCACTACCTCCATACGCTCAAGCGGGTAGACCTTGGGAAAATGCTGTGCGAAAGGAGCGATACCGACCTTAACGGACTGGATGCCTGAAAATAAGGGCACAGCTACTTCAGGGAGAGACAACGGCAACGGCCGCAACGTATGGCTCAGGGTAATGGGATAGCCTAACTTCCGAAAGACATCCGCATACCGCTCTACCGTGGGCTTCAGTTGTTTCCGTATCTTATTGTGCGGTCTTGTAAGTGCCTTTTTTTCTTTTCTACCCTTATCCAGTTGGCTTACCGGAATTCCTTTTAACCGAAACAGTATAGCTAGCAACCTACTACGAAGGCTATAGTGCAAATCTGCTATCGCCCGGGGAGTATACTGCTGCAGTTCTTTGAAGAGTCGATAAATCCCGCGTATCCCTTTGTGTATACCTTGGGGATAAAATGGATGAAAGATGAGACCAGGGATATTCAGAAAAAAAGGCTTAAATACTTCCCGGCTTACTACTACCAAGGTAAGATCAGGTTGTTGGACCGCCACTTCACGCAATAGGGTCGCTGCCATGGCCACATCGCCCATGGCAGAAAACCGGAAGACCAACAGGGTGGGATTCATTTCCCGTTTCATCACTTTCTCGCTGCATAGAGCACTGGATTTAGGGATGCGTCGTTGTACATTTTCATCTGTTTGTATACTTTCATGTACTTTCTGCCCGTACGGATATCTTCCAACAACTCGTCAATACTCCGACAAAGATCTTCATGCTGGCGGAGCAATATCATGAGCTTCTCCATACACGATGCAACATGGCGGGGAGATGCATCTATTTTTTGAGTTTCCTGGCGCATGTGGTAAATCTTTAAACACAGGATAGACAAACGGTCCAACGCCCACGCAGGGCTTTCCGTATTGATCCGTGCGTCCCTGCGTGGCGACACATGCGAGAAATAACGAAGAAAATAATTATCAATAAATTCGACAGTGTCCGTACGTAACTGATTTGACTCATCAATCCGTCGTTTCCACTCCAAGCCGACAATCGGCTCGATATCCGGATCCCGAACCTCGTCTTCCATATGCCACTGCATGGTATCGATCCAACATTTCCGATACAAAAGATACTCCAGGGTGTGATCGGGATAAGGGTTATGGAAGGGACAATCGATGGAATCAAAAATGTGATAATTTTCAATTACTTGTTCGAATATACGGTTTGCCTTTTCACTAATCATCATATATTGTTCGGAATTAATAGATAACAGCTAAAACATCTTATTCACACTATACGAAAAATGATTCCGAAATGCTACAAATACAGTCTATTTAACAAATCATTCACCCGTTCTTCTTGACTTATAAACAATTAGATTGCATTTTGTTTTTCATATTCCCTTAACATAAGCATAAAAATGATGCCAGTTGTGGAAAACAACAGCTTTTCTGTGGTTATATTTCTACGGAACAGGATGGACAGACTGTCAATTGCCGAATAAATCTGCATAGGTTTTTTCCAATGAAAACATTTCGTCGCGGAGTTTGGCAGCCTGAAGGAAGTCCATTTCCTTGGCGGCTTTCTCCATATCTTTGCGTACCTTCTCTATCGCCTGCCGCATCTGTGGCTTGCTCATATATTGTACCAGCGGGTCTGCTGCTACGGCACTGGTCGGTTCGGGTTCCACATAGATTTTCGCTTCGCCGCCCTTAAAGTCGGCTACGGAGGTCTGCTCCAATATAGCTTCGCGCGATTTACCCACAGTTCGTGGCGTGATACCGTGTTCTTCGTTATAGCGGATCTGCTTTTCCCGACGGCGATTGGTTTCATCGATTGTTACCCGCATACTTTCGGTAATGGTATCCGCATACATAATTACGCGGCCCTTGTCGTTGCGGGCAGCACGGCCGATGGTCTGAATGAGCGAACGTTCTGACCGCAGGAACCCCTCTTTATCGGCATCCAGGATAGCCACCAACGTAACCTCGGGCAGGTCCAGCCCCTCACGCAACAAGTTGATTCCTACCAACACATCAAACTCGCCCAGGCGGAGTCCACGTAAAATTTCCACACGTTCCAATGTCTTGACTTCCGAATGGATGTATCGGACACGGATACCTAATTTAGACATGTATTTGGTCAGCTCCTCCGCCATCCGCTTGGTCAAGGTGGTTACTAACACCCTACCTCCTTCTTTGGTCACACGGTCTACCTCGTCCAGCAAATCGTCTACTTGATTGACCACTGGACGGATTTCAATCTGTGGATCCAGCAAGCCTGTAGGCCGTATTACTTGCTCAACAACCACCCCTTCGGTTTTCTGTAGTTCATAATCGCCGGGGGTCGCACTGACATAGATGGTCTGGGTTACCAACGATTCAAACTCGGGGAAATTGAGCGGCCGATTATCCAATGCGGCAGGTAGACGGAAACCAAATTCAACCAACGAGAGCTTGCGGGAACGATCGCCTCCATACATCGCACGGATCTGTGGAATGGTTACGTGGCTTTCATCAATTACCATCAGGTAATCATCGGGGAAGTAGTCCAACAAACAGAAGGGGCGCATACCCGGTTGCCGTCCGTCAAAGAAACGCGAATAATTCTCGATGCCACTGCAATATCCCAGTTCCCGCATCATCTCTAAATCGTAATTAACGCGTTCCTCCAGCCGTTTAGCCTCCAACGGCTTCCCATCGATCAGCAATTGTTCTTTCCGCAACTCCAGCTCTTCTCCGATAGCCCACAGCGAATTGACAAACTTTTCCCGTGGTGTGACAAACAGGTTTGCCGGATACAACGCCATGGTTTCCATTTTTTCCAGCGTCTTACCCGAAATGGGATCAATGACACTCAGCTCATCGACTTCATCCCCAAAAAAGGAAATTCGGTACGCTTCGTCCATATAAGCGGGAAAAACGTCTACGGTATCCCCTTTGACACGGAATGTGCCCCGCTTAAAATCGGTGGTGGTACGCGCATATAAAATCTCCACCAGCCGATGCAGAAAGGCATTTCGGCTCACGACCGTGCCAACCCCGAAGCGAAATACCGAACGGGAGAAGTCTTCGGGATTACCCATACCGTAGATGCACGACACAGAGGAAACCACGATCACATCGCGCCGGCCCGACATCAAAGCAGAAGTGGTACGTAACCGTAGCTTTTCAATTTCATCGTTAATAGCCAAATCTTTTTCAATGTACGTATTGCTTGACGCTATATACGCTTCCGGTTGGTAATAATCATAATAAGAAACAAAGTAATTAACTGCGTTCTCTGGAAAAAATTGCTTGAACTCCCCATAAAGTTGGGCTGCCAATGTCTTGTTATGGCTCAAAATCAATGTTGGCTTCTGAGTTTGCTGGATGACATTCGCAATCGTGAATGTTTTGCCGGAGCCGGTAACCCCCAGCAGCGTTTGGTACATTTCGCCGGCATTGACCCCTTCGACCAGTTGACGGATGGCCTCCGGTTGGTCACCCGTAGGTGTATATTCGGAAGTGAGCTTGAATTTCATCTATACTGAGCCATAAAACCAAGATAGACTTGGATTGTTTAAGACAAGAATACAAAGGTAACAAATAAGAAGTAAATTGGTTATATTTGAACATGCTCAACGTCCTGACTAAACAGAATAGCGCCGCCAATCATTTCCTTGCCGAAATCCGTGACAAGGATCTGCAACAAGACCGCATGCGCTTTCGCCGAAACCTTGAACGTTTGGGCGAAATCTTCGCCTACGAAATCAGTAAAACACTGACCTATGTACCTGCTGAGATCGAAACCCCGCTGGGCATTGCTGAAACCTCTCTCTTATCCGAACAACCCGTACTGGCCACCGTCCTTCGGGCCGGCATCCCTATGCATCAGGGCATGTTAAATGTATTTGACCAAGCGGATTGTGCTTTCATTGGTGCTTACCGAAAAACCAAAAAAAGTGGTACATTCGAAATCCGCAAGGAATACGTAAGCACCGTCAACCTGGATAACCGAACACTGATTCTTATCGATCCGATGTTAGCAACAGGCAAGACGGTTGTGCTTACCTGTAAAGAGCTACTTGATGATTTTACCATCAAGTCGCTCATCGTCGTATCTGCGATCGCCAGTGAAGAGGGCATCACACACGTACAAGCCTTCTTACCACAAGCGCAACTCTGGGTGGGCAACATAGACAGCGAGCTAACCAGCAAGGCCTATATCGTTCCGGGATTGGGCGATGCGGGGGATTTGGCTTATGGGGTGAAGGAATAGTCGGTTATCGGCTTTCAGATGACGGTTATCAGCCAACGGTGTTCAAAACCGATTGAATGTTAATAAAAACTTCACACTAAGTTATTGGGGTTAAGGCACTTTAATTGGTAACTTTATATCGTATATCAATTGCGTTCTTTTCCGTATCCATTAAAACCCATCTTTTATGACTTGGAAAAAATTCAGCGGCGAACCCATCCGCCAACCCATTCTGGACGAAGTATCTGCTACCATTGCGCGCGAATACCAGTTGGGCAATAAACTCAAAGTCTGCATCGGAACCGACTCACAGGTGAAAGGTGCAATTACGGAATTTGCCACCGTTATCGTGTTTGTCCGTGAAAAGAAAGGAGGTTTCATGTATATCCATCAAGACCGGACCTCTCTTAAAATGAGCATCAAGGAGCGCATGCTGGCCGAAGTACAGCGTTCCATTGAGACTGCCTATTCACTTTGCGACACATTGGACCGCTACGAGGTTGATCTGGAAGTACATGCCGATATCAACACGAACCCCATGTTCAAATCTAACCAGGCGTTACACGACGCTATGGGCTACATTCTGAGTATGGGATTCGTGTTCAAGGCCAAACCCGAAGCATTTGCCAGCTCAGCCTGTGCGAATAAGGTGGTGCAGTAATCGGGAGGAGCTGATTACTCGATAACAACGGAATCAGATGGCAATGTGGTATCTCCCATCAGAAATGCCTTCATATCCATGTAGTACGATAGCGGTGGAACGGCGTTCTCTTTTAAATAGGGGATTCGTTTTTTGTTACAGAGGGAATAGAACTCTTCCAATTGCTTAACCAGCGATTCTTTCCTCCAACGGCTATCGCCTACTTTTAGAAAATGAGGCCCATCCGGCACGCCGGTTTTTTTTGCTATTTCCAATAAGGCATAAGTCAATGGCATGCGGGCGATTTTAACCCGTTCAAGCAGTTCCGCATCAGATGCCACCTTACGCTCTGCCCGGTCAAACAGCTGTCCATAATGTTGCAAAGCCTCGGTGCTTAAAAAACCTGATAGATGATCTTCAGGTGCACCGTATATGGTAAGTCTGATGTTAGATTCATCCAATAAATTGTGCATGGATTGGATGTATTTATCGATATAACGTCCCGCCTTTCCGTAATATCCGTTCAGAAAGTCAGTCATTTCCCTTGAGATATCCACTTCAGGATCCCACAATAGTTTGGCAATCAGATAAGGACGCAGTTCCGCGAATTCTCCTCCGCTGGTAATATTACCTTGCTGAAAATGAACATGCACACCATGGCTGTTGAAATATTGGATATTGGGTTGCAATGTGCGGAAATTCGGGAACGGCGCATATAGGTTTGAAAACTGTACGACATAATCCCACATTATGATATTATCGGTCAATTTCCCCCAACCTTCAAAGTCCTTTCGAAAGTCAGCGCTAAGGCTGTCGGTTGCAATCGGCCGCTGCCGGTCGCACTCAATCGTGCACAACATGATATTCACATTGCTATCAAGATTCAGATGTTGCGGAGGGCGACGGCTGTAACGATAAGCCAGCGTTGATATCACATGGTTCGGAAATTGTTTGGCAATATCATTCACGAATGTAACAAGAGATCCACTTGGTGAACCCGTTATGGAATCAATTTTGGCACACTCCTCACATGTACATTCGTACCCGCTATGCGCATAGGTGTCATTCTGGCTAACCGACCAATAGTTGGCGTATGGGTTCTCACGTATAAAATTGCTTAATTTCTCAACAATAAGCTGGCGCACTTCCCGATTGCTCAAGCACAGCTGGGCCTGCAGATGCGGGTCATCCTGAAACCCACGTCTTTTACCGTCAACTAAAGCGAAATATTCGGGGTGCGTCGCAAAATACTTCCCAGCCGGTATAAATGTGCTGAAGGTATGTACCCACAGCCCCCAATCGGGCTGCATTTGATCAAGTTTATGCCAGTCTCGATAAAATGGGTCTTTTGCTACATGATAGAAGACATTGCGATAGCTGTTTTGGGGTTGCTGCACATCGTAAAGCGTTGCTGGCAACACAATTCGTCTTCGTTTCGGATACGTAAGTACCTGTGGTTCGTAACAACGATATCCTAAATATTTTTCAAAAAATGAATATACACCATACAATACGCCCTTGCCGCCACCGCCGTCAATAATAAGCCGGTTCTTCTCCACTTTAATTACAAAGCCGTCTTGTCCAAGTGTACGCTCTGTTTCAAGCAAACCTGTGGAACCCTCACGGATAACCACCTCTTTGTCGCTGGCCGAAGTACCTGTAACCAACGGCAAAGAAACACCTGCCCGCATTTCAAACAGACGCTGGAATTCGTTGGCGGCATGCTTTGTTAACGCAGAAGCGTCTGAAGATATTCTTATTTGGTAAGCAGAACGGCCATGATTAGCTAACTGCAGCAACTGATTAGCAGATAGAATAAACGGAATGAACTGAATAAAAAGAAATAACGTGCCTCTTGTTATCATCGTATTTTATTGTAAATAAGTTAAAATTCCATCCTGATACCGTGACGAGAACCTAGGAAGGACATTACTTCGGACTGACAACGAGGTTCACTACCACGTGTACACCAATATATCGCCCGGTGCCACTTGCAATTTACTGATATAGGCGTCAGCATTCACGATACGCCCATCTTTCAACACGCGCTTCAGCCGCTGATCGCCCGCTATGGTCACTGACATGTTTTGCTTAAAATCACGGTTTACAACAACCAAATAAGACTTATTTTCTTTTTTTAAGACCGATACAATAGCTCCTTCACCTTCCGTCTCAAATTTTGTAATCACATCAGGTAGCTTTTCCAATCGATGGGTACCTTGTGGAATTTTCGCTCCGGTATGTGATACCGAAATCACTTCGGCATTCAAAAAAACGTCGGATAAAGCGCTGATTTCATGATTCATCTGGGTGATGTAATCATAAATTTCCGTCCGCTTTTTGGTGTCGTATTCAATCGGGCCATGATGAAAATCCCACGTACCTGGCTTTGGTGTCCAATAGGTGAAATATTGAATTCCTTGAGCCCCATACGCTAAATTGCTATATACCTGTACCCGAATCTCTGCGGGCGTGGGGATTGGGTAAGGTTCGTGGGCAACGGTTAATGCAAATGCCCAAAAAGGTTTTCCTGCTTTGCGGGCCTCGTCTGAAAAGATCTCCAGATTTTCATAATACTGTTCACGCATGGTACGATGACCGGATGTATCTACGATGATGGGATAGTGATCAAACGATAACAATTGAAGCGGTACTTCTTTGATAAACAGTTGTACGTGTTCACGATATGTCTCCGTGCCTAAGGCTTCTTTCGACGCGTAATTTGGAAAAAGGTTGAGGTAGCAGAAATGTTCATTGTCAACCGCTTGGATACGTCTTGCCCATTTTCCCAATTCAGGGAAATCGGCACGCCCCGGTTCGTCTCTCAGGAAATAACCTGCCAACGCCGGATGGTCTTTGAATTGCCGAGCAATCTTTTCAGGCTCCTCCTCCAATTCCGGACAGTGGATGATCATCTTAACCCCTACCTTCTGAGCCGATTCCATAGCCGCGGCAAGTTCATCCACGCTATTGAAAAACGTAAAGTTATGGGTGATACCCGATTGGCGTAGCTCCTCATAACGCTCCACCGTACTTTCCTCGGATGATACTCCATACCACGCAAGGATGGGAATTTGCTCCGCCGTATTCCTTTTCTGCTGTGCGAGCAATGGCGTGGAACATCCAATCAGACTGATGAATAAAAACAGATGTTTCATTGTAGTAGCTTATTTATCGTAGTGTTAGAAATCTACAACATCAAACACGGGATAATTAGTTGATCGCTATTTCATATAGCATGACCCCATGAAGCGGAATATCGGTGCGAATATGCAACATTCCATTCTCCAAATTGAACTGCTCCGCTACCGGGTGTATCTCGGCGCAAGAACGGTAAAATGGCTCTCGGCTCTTGAAAAATGCCACATGCTTGGCATCTTTCAATGTCGGTGGCTGAATGACAAAACTATCTGACGACCACCCGAAATCGTCCGCAGTAATCCCCATGCGTTCCCGGTCAGCCAACCACTCGTCAAAAAAATTCGAATCGTCACTAATCAAACTTCTCGTAGCCACTAGCTTTTGGCTCTTCGAATCGATTCCACGGATCGTACAGGATATTTCGCGGATAGCAGCATGGTGTAGGGAGTCTGAGTAAGCATAAAATAAAAGGTATAACTTCTTTCTTTGTTTATCCCACGCGGCTATAGCTCCGATATCTTCTCCCGGCACACTTTTTCCAGCATGGTGCTCCAATGGCAAACGGATACTTCCTTCCATTTTATAAAATAATGCCGATGTTTGGGCCGAGACGGAAGGAATACCCGAAGATATACCGTGTGTCGTATATGCCCAATGGCTGAAATAATCAACGCCTGTATCCATCAGGATCCGATATAACCGCGCATCATAAGCAGCCTGCCACGTTTGTCCTACCGCTCTGGGAAATAAAGGTTTGCCGTCCAACCCTGAAAGGATACGGCCCTCATCCACCCCATAAAAAAGCTTGTCAAAGCCTTCCTTTATGGCAGCCTTTTTCAATAAGTCAATCGTTTCCACGAAAGAAACATTTCCCGCAACCCGCTTACCGGGGCGTTCATCGTAATATGAGGCGGCCAAAAAATTCAGGCGTGTTCCCGTTTTGCCGGTACAATAATTTTTACCCCGGGCACAGTGAGCAATTAATTGCCGCTCATCCCACAAGCCTTCCGATACGGTCATACTATGTGCCCCTACGCAGCTATTTTTTCCCAACACCTGCTCTATCGCATCTACGGTATAGTCATATAATTTGAAATAGGCATCTCTTGTCTTTTCGGGATCATCCGCTACTGAAAACCACGATTTGTTTTCATACTCCGTAACCACCCCGAACCGCCATGCCTGCACGTTCTTCCTGCCAAACTCGCCCACCAGTGCATACATCATCGCTTTAATATACGCGTGCCATAAGTTGTAATCGTAGGGAGGACAAACATTCACACCGAAATCTTTGCTGATCTCCGGGTTTGCCGCGTATTTCAAGGGTACGTTTCCTAATTTCAGGTGCGGTGTAAGTTCTTGTCTCACAATATTCCGGCATGCCCGGATCAGCGGTGAAAAATCATAATCATCGGTCACCGAACGATCATGCGGATCTTTAAACAGGTCCCGTTCTGCGCTTCCGCCAGCTGCTGTCATCAACTGGATATAGCGGACATAAGGGAAATTTTTACGGAAATAATCATCCGGCTGCTGCTCCATATCGTCATGCCATTCCGCTGCGTAATTCCAGACATTGATGTGATCCACAGGGTTCCAGATTTTAGGGCCCAATTGCTGGATGCTGACATGGAATGCGTGATGCGCTGTGTCTACTAAAGGCAATGAATTATGAGGTATCAAATGGTTATGCGCGTCCGTCAATAGCGGCGAGAAGCCTATCAGGAGCGGCACTAAGAATAGTATAGCGTACTTCATCATTTTCTTTGCCATTCGCACTGTCAATCTTTGCTTCAGTAAGATAGCTGATACTTATCACCGACTTGCGACATGAAAATTGTGTTTTAATTGGTTACTAACTAATCACAAACTACAAGCGAACATAGGGGTTTATGGGTGTGGGTGCAACCTGCACCATACTGGTTGGTGTCAACATGCGGTTTATCGATGCTGTTAGGGCAAAATCAATACACTTAATTACCGGGAAAGCAAATAGTCAATTTTTATTTCTATTTTCGATGTTCATTTATAACTATCAAACGACAGGTAATATGAACATCCGCTATTTGCTGTTCCCGCTGCTCATATTTGGTTTGTCTTTTTGTATGGCGGCCATTGGGGCGGAAAAGCCCGGATTTACACTATGGCAATTGCCGGCGCAGTCCTCCTCACAGATGAACTCATATGTACTCTTAACAGACAATGGTAAGGTATGCGTGATGGATGGGGGCACAGCCGCTGATGCCTCATACCTAAGAGGGTTCCTCGCTGCACTGGGAAATGAAGTGGAGGCTTGGTTTATTACACACCCCCACAGCGATCACATCGGCGCGCTGAACGAAATCCTGAAAGCTCCGGTTGGCCTGAAGATTCACACGATTTATCATGCTGAATTGTCAACTTCGTTTGTGCAGCAATACGAAAAGGGAGCCGAAGGGCTCACCAAAGAATTTTATGAGAATGTGCGAAAATTTGACGGTAAAGTCGTCAACATGACCGAACCCGGATTGGTCATTTCCATGGGAAATACGACATTTAAGATCTTGGGAGTCAAAAATGAAGAAATTACAACAAATCCATATAACAACCAAAGCGTGGTCATCAAAGTCTGGGACACAAAGAAATCGGTATTATTTCTTGCTGATCTGGGAATTGAAGGTGGGGACAAACTGTGGAACGGTCCGTACCGGTCAGACCTGACCTGTGACTATTTACAGATGGCCCATCACGGCCAAAATGGCGTAAGCAAAGATTTTTATCGGAACATCAGCTTTAGGGCCTGCTTATGGCCAACCCCGCGCTGGCTGCACGACAACGATGCCGGAAACGGATATAACACCCACAATTGGGAGACGATAGAAATCAGGAATTTGATGAACGAAATCGGCATCAAAGAACATTATTGGCAATTTGAAGGCCTCCATAAAATCGAATAAATAGTGATGCAATGACATCCATTCATCGGCACGATACAGACAAGGAACTGGTTACGAAACTCCGGCAGGATGATGAAGCCGCTCTTTCCGAAATATATGAGCGGTACTGGGATCGGCTGTTTGTAGTTGCCGCTAACCGTTTGGGCGACCCGCAGGAGGCCGAGGAATGTGTACAGGATGTCCTGTATAAGCTGTGGCGACTGAGAGAAACACTACACATCGAAAATGATGACCTTTCTGGGTATCTAGCTGTCAGCATCCGCAACCAAGTGTTTAATCGCAGACTGAAACGTCACCGTGAGCGCCTGCGAGTGGCCGAATACGAGACGACCGATGCCGGACACCCTTCTCCCGAACTCGTGCTGATTGCGAAAGAGTTGCAAAAACGTATCGACCGTGCCATAAACAACTTACCCACCCAATGCCGGATTGTATTCGAATTGAGCCGGCAAGAAGGCAAAACCGTAAAACAGGTGGCTGATCAGCTAGCCATATCTGAGAATACCGTAAAATATCACCTGAAAAAAGCCAACCGTGATATCCGCGAAAGTCTGGACTTAAGTGTATGGCTGGCGGTGATTTATTATTTTTTCCAAAAATAACCTACCCGTCCAACCCGTTTTGGTGTCTATACTAAAAAACCAATTACGGAAATGGACCAAGATAACCGCATCGACGACCTGATTGCTAAATTAAAAGCGGGAACACTCACCGACGAGGAACTGGCGGATCTAACCGATTGGTACAATAGTTTTGATGATACGCAAATAACACTGCCTACGACTGGGGAAGATACTGTAGAAGAGCTGAAAGCGCGTATGTATCAGCGGTTAATGAAACAAATAAAACCAGGAAGCCATGCAACTCGCACACGAACCATGCGGTGGCTCCCCTATACAGCGGCCGCAATACTGGCAGTAGCCGGTATGTGGTACGTGATAAGGAACACAACGAATGATCCTGCGGCAGTTGAAGTGACGGCTGAGGACATCGTACCCGGTGGTAACCGGGCGATGTTGACATTAGCTGATGGCCGGACGGTCTCGCTGAGCGAAGCACAATCCGGAATTATGGTAGGAGATGGAATTACGTACTTTGACGGGAGTTCTGTGATCGGTGAACAGGGCGATAGCAGACTAAATCCAGCTGATTCAGGTCTACAAAGTCACGCGCACAATCGTTCACTCATGCTGAGCACCCCGAGAGGAGGCACCTACCAAATAGCACTACCCGATGGAACGCTGGTATGGCTCAATTCGTCCTCTATGCTGAAATATCCGAGCCGGTTTGATGGCCCCGAACGTGTGGTAGAGTTAGCAGGTGAGGCATATTTTGACGTAAGCAAACAGCAAAAAAAACCATTTAAAGTGATAAGCGATGGCCAGGTGGTAGAAGTACTGGGCACGCAATTCAATATCGCCGCTTACTCCGATGAGCCCCGAACAAGAACAACATTGGTAACAGGAAGTGTGCGCGTAGTGCCAAGCACCGATGCTGGATCGCCAATCACCATAATGCCGGGCCAGCAGTCTATCATCATGGACGGGGATGTTCAGGTGGCAGCCGTGGATACCAACCAATACATTGCCTGGAAGCAGGGATTTTTCTATTTCGATGCTACTCCCCTGGAAGAGATGCTAAAACAGATTGAGCGGTGGTATGATGTGAAAGTGGTTTATAAACGAGGCATTCCCAACGAAACTTTCACGGGAAAATTCAGGCGAGATGTTTCATTAAAAGGTGCAATCAACATTCTGCGCCTGTCCCTGATTGATGCGAAACTATCTAACAGAACACTGATTATAAATTGATCGTAAAATAACCAATAGATAACTTAAAAATGCAAAAATATGAGATGAACATGTGACCCCATAAGATGAACAAGGGAAGTGCTGCGAACACTCCCCTTACCGTTCAGAAAAAACCAGTAATAAAAAGCGTATTAAAACCAGTTAATTAACTTATCTAAACGAACAAACGTAATGATAAATTATGATTTTTCCCTATTGTGGAAAAAGAAGATACCGGATGGTATCGAGCAATTATTCCGAATCATGAAATTGACCTCGCTGTTGCTTTTAGCCGTTTGTCTTCATTTGAGCGCAGAAACGCGGTCGCAAACGGTTTCGCTAAACGTCAAAAACCAACCGATCAAGAATGTATTCCAAGCCATTGAAAAACAAACCAATCTGACGGTGATCTTCAATGACCGTTTGGTAAACCGGTCCGCCCCGGTTTCTATCCATGTCCATAACATGTCACTGACAGAAGCCTTGGAAACATTGCTGAAACCGGTATCACTGACGTATCAGATCACCGAAAATACCATTGTAATTACCAAACGTGCTACTTCACCACCGCCCGAAACGCTGCGTGCCCCTGTACTACAGCAACAGCGGGTGATCAGCGGACAAGTAACGGATAATCAAGGTGAATTTTTGCAGGGGGTTACAGTGAGTATCCAGGGAACTGCGGTGGCTACAACAACAGACGAAGCCGGCCGATACCAACTCACCCTCCCAGCGAACAGTACTACGGTGATATTCTCACTGGTGGGGTATGAGCGTATCGAACATGCCCTCACTGAAACCGAAAATACGGTAAATATTTCAATGATCCCAGCTATCAGCGATTTGGATGAAGTCGTTGTTGTCGCATATGGAACGCAGAAAAAAATCTCAGTGACCGGTGCTATCGCTTCGATCCAAACCAAAGAAATCAAACAAAGCCCTGCAGCCAATCTCGCTGTGACCTTAGCAGGAAGACTGCCCGGTCTCACCGCTTTACAGCGGAGTGGCGAACCCGGCAGGGACTATACGGCTCTGTTTTTGCGCGGTATGGGTACGCTGAACGCAACCGCTCCAATCATCTTGGTAGACGGTGTAGAACGCGAAATGACCTATATTGATCCCAATGAGGTAGAAAGTGTATCTATCCTAAAAGACGCATCTTCTACTGCCTTATTTGGTGTACGGGGTGCGAATGGCGTTATCTTGGTAACTACGAAACGTGGAAGCAGCGGCAAACCGGCTATCGGACTGACCTACGAACAGGGATTACAGGGATTTACACGTTCACCATCGGTTTTAAACGCCTATGAATGGGCCAGTTTACGCAACCAAGCTTGGACAAATGATAACCCAAATGTAGATCCCAATGATCCCGTAAACCAACCTCCTTATTCGGAATACGCCCTCGATCGGTTTCTGTATCAGGATTATCCGGAGGCTTACCCAAATACCAACTGGCAGAAATTGTTGTTTAACGATTGGGTAAGCCAGCAACGGTATAACCTCAATATCACCGGCGGTGGAGACTATGTGCAGTATTTTGTTAATGTGGGATTCCTCGATCAAGGCGGACAGTGGAAGATCAGCCCGGATGTCACGGAATACGACCCGTCAGGCTTTCTGAAACGGTATAATTTCCGGTCCAATATCGATGCCAAGCTAAACAAATCAGGGACGTTGAGTACCTTTTTAAATGCTGCTGGATATTTTGAACAGGTCAATTCACCAAATGCTGACACGGAGGAGATATTCAGAAGGACGTATAGTTTCTTCCCCGTGGTATTACCAGGACCACTTAGCCCAGACGGCGAAGTACTCATCGGGCCGGGCAACTATAACGTGTCGCCTTGGGCGCTGATTAACCGTTCGGGCTACCGGCGGGAAACCCGAAATAATATAACCGCATCCTGGGGGCTGAAACAGGATCTTGACAGGTTGACCGAGGGCCTCTCGGCCAAGTTCATGGCATCTTTTGACACCCGAACCGTTTACTCACTCACGGCATCAAAAGAATACCAGCGGTGGATACAGGTTATCGATCCCAATACGCCAAACCACCTCGGGATGGATAGCGTTGAGTACCGTCGTATGTTCTTGGAGCTGGAAAACACGCCACTAAGTATCGGTAGCGGGTCAAACTTTCAATCGTTTTTCAACTTCCAGTTATCGGCTGACTATCAGCGTACCTTTAACGACAAACATACGGTAACCGGAATGCTTTTGGCACAACAGGAAGTGAGAGTAATGCCCAATGACCGATTGCCGTTTAACCTAAGGGGTATTTCGCTGCGTGCCATGTACGGATATGACAACCGGTATTTTGCAGAGTTTAATGCAGGATACAACGGTTCCGAACAATTTGCTAAGGGGCGGCGATACGGGTTTTTCCCAACGATATCCGGTGGTTGGCTGATATCAAACGAGAATGTCTTAAAAGACAACCCTTACCTTACGATGCTCAAATTACGTGCCTCCTATGGCCGTGTGGGCAGCGACCGATTGGGGAGCAGACGCTTTCTTTACCTTGATGACATCCAGCGTCAAACCGGAGGTGGTTACAGCGGATCGCTGGGACGGGGAGGCAAAATTGCCGAAAACTACTTAGGCAACCCTTACATCCAATGGGAGGTAGCCGAAAAAACCAATATCGGTCTCGAACTTGGTCTATTGAATGATATCACCTTGATGGTAGATGTGTTCAAGGAAAACCGGAACAATATCTTAATTAACAGGCAGACGATACCGATGGTATATGGCATAGAAGCTTCACGTATGAGCCCCGTTAATATGGGGGTAGTCGAAAACCAAGGGTATGAAATCGAACTCAATTATAATAAGCGGATCAACAACGACTGGTCCATCCTCTCCAAACTTAATTATAATTTTGCTCGGAATAAGGTCGTGTTTTCTGACGAGCTACCATACCCCGATGATTATGCTCATCGCTATCGCCAAACTGGCTACCGGATAGGTCAGGTATTCGGCTATCCGTTACGCGACGGATATTACGCAAGCTACGACGAAATTGAAGCCGAGGGCCTTAATTATGTAGGCTATACAGTCAGACCGGGCGACTTCAAATATCAGGATACCAACAACGACGGTATGATCGATGAACGCGACATGGTACCTATCGGCTATTCAGGAGTTCCGGAATATACGTTCGGCGGAGCTTTTAACGTCAACTACCGCAATTTTGATGTGTCATTCTTATTTCAGGGGATACTGAATGTTACACAGCCGCTCTCGGGATATGGTACCATGGGAATGTACGATTTCCGGGATCGCCACCGCTACGCATGGACCGCTGAACGGGCCGCCGCCGGCGAAGAGATCAGGTATCCGCGACTTAGCTTGGGAAGCTCCGTCAGCGAACGGGACGTAAATGCATTCTTTATTGAAAACCGCAGCTTTATCCGGCTGAAAAATGCAGAAATCGGATACCGCCTTCCCACATCGGTGAGCAATCGCATCGGGGCGAAAGAAGTCCGGTTTTATGTAAACGGACTCAATCTGATTACATGGGATTGGATGCGCACGAATGATTTCGATCCGGAGGTAAACAATTCGTTGAGCTATCCCGTATACCGGGTATTCAACGGGGGAGTTAATGTCACTTTTTAATGGATTTTGGGATAAAAAAAATGAAAAAATCAATATATAAG
>Ga0207868_1000946_pt1 | contig 24249 bp, 19 predicted proteins | sample Passage237B_FD_187370 | JGI IMG/M metagenome (GOLD analysis project Ga0207868, IMG submission 187370) | Cellulose adapted compost microbial communities from Newby Island Compost Facility, Milpitas, CA, USA - Passage2 37B (SPAdes) (version 3) ... | reverse complement strand
CAGCCGTTTCTTCAGATTATCGCGGGGTGGAGCAGCCCGGTAGCTCGTCAGGCTCATAACCTGAAGGCCGCAGGTTCAAATCCTGCCCCCGCAACCAATTTTTCAAGCACTTAGCTTAGGTTTCGTTAACTATCTTCTGTCATAATACACTTACACGGTACTTGCACGGTGTTAGTGTTTCAGGAGAAGTTAAATGGAGAATCAAACCCCCTCTGAAAAGCATCCCGTCCTTGGTGGTAAAGCCTACCTTTACCGCCGCAGTGACAGCCAGCTCTGGCAAGCTGCCGCCTATCTCAAAGGCCGCAATTACCGCAACTCGACGCATGAAAAGCACCTCCACCACGCCATCAAGGTGGCGGAGGAGTGGTATTACCGCTTGCTTGGCCTTAATGCCGTAGGCCAGCTTGCTCCCAAGAAGGAAATCACCTTCCGCGAGGTTGCCGAGCAATTTACCAAAGAATATACCGTCATGACCGAAGGCCAACGTGCCCCAAGATGGGTGCAGGGGCATGATATCCGCCTCCGCGTCCACCTTTTACCGTTCTTTGGGGATATGCCGATCTCCCAAGTGACCGTGTCCAAAGTGCAGGAATATCGCGTCCATCGCATGACGCCCAAAGAGGAGAAAAACCCCCATGCCGAAGATAACCGCCCCCATAAAAAAGGGGCTATTCCGGCTCCAAAAACCCTCCACAATGAAATTGTGACCCTTCGTCAAGTCTTGAGAACGGCGGAGCGCCACGGCTGGATTAGCTTTGTGCCAAATTTGTCAGCACCTTTCCGTGGAAACGGCAAGGTATCGCACAGGCCGTGGTTCAGCCCCGCCGAATATAAATCCCTCTATGAAGCGACCCGAAAAAATGCCGAGGAAGCAAGGCCGCAAGACAAGTGGCATGCCGAACAGTTGCACGATTATGTGCTTTTCATGGGCAACACGGGCTTGCGACCGGACGAGGCCAAAAACCTGCAACACCGCGACGTGGAAATCGTCCACGACAAGGCAACAGGGCAGGAAATTTTGGTGATCGAGGTACGCGGCAAGCGCGGAATCGGCTTTTGCAAAAGCACAGCTGGTGCCGTGCATCCCTATCGCCGCTTGCTGGCACGGGCAAAGCCCGCCAAGGGAAATCAGAAAGAACCCGTTTATCCTCAACCAACGGATTTGCTGTTTCCGACCAACAGTTCGACCATGCTAGATACGCTTTTAAAGAAAACAAAGTTGAAATACGACCGCGACGGCAAGGCGCGGACATCATACAGCTTGCGCCATACCTACATCTGTATGCGCCTTCTGGAAGGGGCAGACATTTATCAAATCGCTAAAAACTGTCGAACGTCAGTAGAAATGATAGAAAAGCACTATGCCGCCCACCTGAAAAACACGCTGGATGCTTCAGCCATTAACGTGGAGAAAACGGGCGAGAGCCGAGTCAAAAATCAGAAGAAGCGCAGGAAGTCGAAGGACGACCCAAGCGCCTGAACCTTCGGTCAAGCGGAGGGTGAAGACCCTCCGCCACTTCCCAAAAATATCCGCGAAGGCGGATAAACCCCAAGCGGCAAAGGCCGCAAAAGTATAGGGCGAAGCTCCCGCAGTGTTGATCTGCGGGAGCTTCTTTGTTTTGGGATCAAAAGCCCGGAAATTGCGGGCTTCTGTGCCTTTTGTTGGTCAACGCCCGCTGGACGGTTTCGATGGAAGCCAGAACCACCGTTCTTTCGAAATTTCCCTGATCTATGCGGTACAGCTCTTGTGCCAGCTGGCAAAACTTTGAGCGCAGCTCCGGCTCACTGAGGTGATCCAGATCGGATATTGTGATAAACTTCGACATGATTTTTCTCCTTGCGTTTTCTGGCCGCGAACCTTCACGGCCTTCATGACGCAGGCCTCGAAGTAGCGCGTATCGGCCAGCAGCACTTGATGGAACGCAGTGGAGAAGCCTTTACGGCTTGCGGCTATCGGGACGAACCGCTGCTAAGGTCAAGATGAAGAGGGCGTGGATCGCGGACAGGGGGCGGAAGAAAGAGTCGCCGTCAGATCAAAACAATCGTTTCGGAACACCGTGCAGAGCAAAAAGCCCATTTCTGTCTGAATGCGCTATCAAGACACCGCAAAGGTAAAATATTCCCAAAACGCTACGGACTGCTTCCAGCATGGCCAGCCGTACTTCTCCTTAAGGAATTTGCATCCCCTATTCGTGCAATCTTTAGCCCCCTGCCATACACGTGCGCTTCTTGCGTCAACAAGAAAATCGGCTCCCCCTGAAGGTCGCCCCCAATTTTCATGTGTGACGCCGCGCCCGCTTCATGGCGGACGGGAGGCATCGCCCGAAAGGGTCATGCAAATAAAGGAGATACGGCCATGACACAACTGCACGCTCAACCCTACGACATTTCCGCGACAGGATTTTACTTTGACAGCGCGGAAGAATACGCGCAAAAATCAGCCAAAAACTTCAACAGCTATGGCGCTCCGGTCGAGGAATACGAAATTCAGTTTATCGACGGCGACAGCATCGACGCCGCCCTGTTCAAGGTGCTCAACGTCCATCAAGGAAACTTTCCTCAGTTTCTTGACGCTTGCGACATCTGGGATGAGCAGCAAAAGCAGAAAGTCATTATCGCCGTTGGCGAATGCGGTTACAGCTTCGATCTGGCCTCAGGCGATCCCGAAGATTTTGAAGTGGACGTTTACCAGCTGGACAGCCTGAAAGAACTTGCTGAGCAATTCGTGGACGAAGGCCTGTTCGGCGAAATCCCCACATCAATCCAGAACTATCTGGACTACGACGCCATCGCCCGCGATCTTGGAATGGACTACAGCGAAATCACCATCGCTGGTGAGAGGCTGATTTACAGGTGTTCCTAAGGGGGAACACCTCTTTCTTCAGCAATAAATCTATTGTAATATTGAAGCATACGAAAATCTGTAAATTTAAATGTCCTTTCAACGCCTGCAAATATAAGAAACTCAGCCAAATGAATCAGTCAAAGTTTCAAGCGCTATTGAAATACTATCTGAGCTGCATGGATGCTGAGCAGGCAATGCAATTAAAGCTCCGGAAGAATCAGGAACATCAAACCTATATTTTTCCCGACAAAGCCTCAAATGAACAGCTCTTCTCGCAAGCCCTTCCTGAGTTAAAAATACGGTTATCCGATGTTAAGGAGAGAAATTTTATCCTTCAGAGATCAGCTGATGGGGAAACGCTCGTTGATCTCCACTATGGGTTTCCGATCTTTAAAGATGAAAGAGATATGATATCGCCGCTTTTCTTCGTCGAAGTTTCGGCGAGCTTCACAGACAACGACATTATTAGCCTTCTTCCTAAAGTTAAGAATTTCTCAGTAAATCGCGCGTACTTTTTTAACCATTACAATACCGAAGAGATACAAAAAATCTGTGACGAGCTTGAAGGTGAATTCGGCAGCTTCGACGCTCGCATGAATGCTGTGAAAAAGTATGTTCCTTCAGATGCATTAATTGATATGCCTATATTGTTCCGCACCAATAAGGGCGGCACAAAAGACAAGCTACGCTATGAACTCATGCAGCTTTATAAAAATGGCGATGCGCTAAGCAAGCAATCCGCCCTTAAGTTTTATGTTCAAGGCAGTAAAGGCAGTAACGGTTCTCAGGGAAAGAAGCCGCCCTCAATTCTGGAGATAAGCGCGTTAAATGAACAACAAGAAGATGCAGTCAGAAAAGGCCTGCAAGCGCCTCTTACGGTCGTAACAGGCCCTCCGGGCACTGGTAAAACACAAGTCGTTACGGCTCTTATTGCTAGCGCAGTTTTCGACAACCAGGCTGTTTTGTTTTCCAGTAACAATAACATGCCTGTTGACGGCGTTTATCAACGCCTCGGCCTGAGCATGAAAAGTCTTGGTAACTGGACGATGCGCTTGGGCAATCAAGTCAAGACCGAGGAATGCCAAAAACAAATTTCTTCTCTGGTGGAGCGTGTTAGTGGCGTGGCATTCAGTCGTCAGGACTTAGAACAGGAAACCGCAAGGTTTTCTGAAATAGAGCATAATATTGAGCTGACGCTTGCGGGGCTAGCAAAGGCCAGAATTATTCAGGAAAAAATCGGTGACCTCTATTCTAAAGAGGCTGCACTTCTCCAAAGGTTACCAGAGAATTGGGAGCAGCAATTCAAGGATCAAGACCCTGCTTTTGGCAATGCAGCCACTATCAAAAAATATAGAAAACATAGCGCTGCTGGAATTAGCCTTTGGTTCCGGCGTAGGGTATTCGGTCTAGATACGTTTAGGCAAAAGCATAATGATTTACTAAAGGATATTTTTTCTCAAGATACCAGCTATACCGACCTTTTAGGTCTGTTACTTATTGATGAAAGCTGGGATGAGGCTTTGAAAAAAACACGATTAACGGCTGAATGGATAGCACTGCATCAAAGCTGGGCTATGTATATTTCACAACGTAGGCAACTGGAAACCAAGATAGCTGAACTTCCTTCAGTAATTGACCTTAAAAACCTGAAAGATCAGAAAGCTGCCGTTTCTCAAAATCTTTTTGATAAAAAATGGCTCGGCAATATATCAGCACATCAAAAGGATGCGACCGAAGCGATCAATGGTTATTTCAAGGACGTTGGCGACCTTAGCCCAGGCCGCTTTAAAAGAATGAGGAAATCATTTGATGAGCTGGAACGCTTTTTCCCTGTGTGGATTACCACAAACCAATCCGTAAACAATTCTTTGCCCCTTCAAGAAGGCCTTTTCGACCTTGTCGTGATTGACGAAGCCGGGCAGTGCGATATTCCATCTGTCCTTCCGCTGTTATATCGCGCAAAGCGTGCTGTATTTATTGGTGATCCTGAGCAATTCAGGCATATCACGTCTATCAAAGACACAACCGAATATGCCGTAGCAAAGGCTACAGAAATCGAAGATATTATTGACGATTGGTCTTTTACAAGACGGTCTGCTTTTGATCGGGCATTCTCTTCGACTGACTGCGCTTCGTTTTTAAAGCAGCATTATCGCTGTCATCCCGATATTATCGAGTTTTCAAACCAGAGCTTCTATGATGGAAAGCTAGTCACCCAGACCACTTTAAATAAAGAAAAAAACCATCTACCGATACAGGAAAGTGGCCTTATTTGGCATCACACGGCGGGAAGCATCTTTAAAGAACAAAAAGGGGCGTGGAATCCCGCAGAGGTAAGTAAAGCCGTCGAGATATTCGACAAATGGGCACAACAAGGATTATTTGCAGTGCCTCATTTAACCTACGGAATAGTAACGCCGTTCCGCAGGCAAGTAGCAGAACTTAATAAGGCCATTTCCAAGCTGCCTTGGTTTAAGGCTGTTGAAAGCCGTTTTACTATTGGCACAGCACATAGCTTCCAAGGCAGTGAATGCGATGTTTTGATCTATTCTCCAGTCGTTGCTGAAAACATGGAGAAGCATCTTGTTAAATTTGCCTCCGCTCAGAGTGACTTGGTAAACGTCACGGTAACGCGGGCAAAGAACCTGCTCTATATCATTGGTGACATTTACGCATGTCAACAGGTATCCATCGACGCCCCTCTGTATGAATTGGCGAACTATGCCGAGAAGCTACAAAAACGCAAAAGACACCCGTTAAATTTTGCAGAGAACGCGCTCGCGCGTGTTCTGGATGAGCTAAAACTGAGCTATATACCTCAGTATGAAATAGGGCAATACCGATTGGATTTCCTTGTTAACGCAATCTCTGGTCAAGCATATGACGTCGAAGTTGATGGCGATATACACTTGACCGCCGAGGCTGTAGAGCACGATGCCCGACGGGATGCGTATGTGAGAAATCAGGGGCTAAAAGTTTTAAGGTTTACGGCGCGAGATATAGTCCATAGACCTCAAGCTATAAAAGAGATGCTGGCACGGATTTGAAATTTAGGAGGCAGATGTCCCCCTATCAAATCCCTCTTAGGGGATGGGCGGCCATCCCTCAAAAAAGCGCCCGCGTAGGCGGGCAAGGTATGAACAGCGAAGGCCGCAATTTACGCTGTGACCTGCGGGTTGCGGTGTAATGTTTCTTTTTTTATTATTCAGAATAACAAAGGGTTTTTTAATGGCAAAAAGAGAAGCTAAAGTTAGTGAACTTGTCTCAATGATTGAACGCAAGGAATTACGCCTGCCTGAAATGCAATGCCAATATGTCTGGCGTTCAACGCGTGTCCGTGACTTGCTGTGTCAATATTTGACATGAAGCGTCGCAAAACTACCATGCCCCAATTGCTGTTGATTTGGGAAGCGAGAGCATGAAAACTTCTCCTAAATTGTCTTGCATTGCGAAGTTTTTCTTTTGCTCTTTTCGATGGCTTCCGAACCATACTTCCGCAATTTTTAAGAGGTCAATGTTCTGCTCCCGTGCAAGAAAATTATTGATAAGACTTTCTGTAAGCTCAGGGTTAGGAAGTGTAAGAAAATCTCCTGTCTTTTCTAGTTCTTCCGGAGTTTTAGCCTCAGTCGCTTGCGGCCTCTGAAACATTTTTCGTGGGATGGACAACATGGCCTCAGTATCTGCGAACGCCTCCGGAAAGATCGGAGCCATAAAGTCAATAATGTGGGTTTCGGTTTGCACCCACATATGGAAGGCATCTGATGATGATTTGAGCCTTTCTTCATCAAATTGACCGAAAAAGACAATCCCGGGTTTTTTGTCAATGTTTAACGCGAAACCGCCTGCTACTGCCCGCGCCGGTATCTTGTAATACTTGTTTAGAATCATAGCGCCGAAACAGGCGAAAAATATGCAGGCTTTCTCCGATTTTCCTACATCGCGTAAAACGCCATGTGCAACTTGATAGATGCGATTGTATTCGCTCAGTGTTAATTGAAATTTTCTCATAGTGCAGCCAGCTCCAAAAATTTCATTTTTTTAGAACTTTAAATTGAAAGCCCTGCCTTGGCAATAAAAAGGCGGGGTGTAATTTTTTTTGTTTTTCACATCTTGTTCAAATGCATCTACTCCAGAAGCAGTGCTTTCCTTACATCTTCTTCTGACCACAAAAGCCTTTCAGGTTCGCCGCGTATGAGGGTTTGGCGTTTCTTGGTAATGGTTGTGCCGACTTTGTGGGGCTTGAGTTCCGAGCCGATGATGTTTTCGACTATAGCGGAACGCAAGATAATGAGCTTCACAAAATCACCATCTACGGCAGTAATTTGCGCAGTAACTTTCTGCTTCCCCCACGGACGAGATTTCTTCCGGCGACGGGAATGATTGGGAGGCCATATTGTCTCTGTCCATTCTACGACATCGGATTCTACAAATTCGCCGGATTGCGTCCATTTCATGCTCTATTTCCTTGCGTTAAAACGTATAGATGCTTTAGGTGGTGGCGTTGTGAGTGTGATTTTCTGCGTCAGACTAACGTCAGGTTTATCATCATCCGGCGTTAATCCGGCACGGCGCAGGATTTCTTTTGCCTCCAGTACACTTTGCCGAAGGTTCGGCGCGGCAGTTTCCGGCTCTATCACAGGTTTTGGCCGTTCGGTTGTCGTGATGGTATGTAACAGTTCACGGTTTTTGAGCTGCTGGATACGGGCAACATAGACCGTTTCATTGAGCCGCTTTTCGGGTGGTGGCGACATCACGCTGACCTGCCAGCGCGGCAGGCCGTTGAGCGCATAATTCATATGTAGAATAACGGCGTAAAACTGCCTATTGGCCTCTGTTTTGCGCTTTTCTTCCTCTTGCCTGACCTGCAATTCCGCATACTGGCGGATATATTGGTTAAGCTGGGCTTGCTTCTCGATGACTTCTTTTTCATGCCGTTTTTCTTGGTGTTCCTTTTCTTCTGCGGCCTTGATATGAAGTGTTTCAAGGGTGCGCTCTATCATCCGCCGGAGTGCCGCCCGCATATCGTCAGATATGAGGGCGCTTTCAAGGGCGGATTGCAGCATCGTGATGTTGCCAGACAGAACGGCGATTTTGGTTTCAATTTCGGCCATCTGCACCGCAATCGGTACAGTTTCAACGGGCTTAACGGCTTGCGGCGGTGCCGTTGCCGTGGAAACGTATTTTGCAATCTCGCTACGGATGCGTAAGGCTTCAGCCTTATGTTCTTCTTTATAGGCTTTGACGGTTTCTTGCAGCTTCTGCCGTTCAAGAAGATGCTCGCGCACCAGCGCGTGAAGCTCTTTTCTGTCTCGATCAAGGCAGGTCTTGGTTTCGGCTTCATTTTGAGCGCGGATTTTCTGATACTTGCCGGAGGCTTTGTGCCAAAGCCATTTGACGCCTATCGGCAACCGCGCCGTGCGGAGCTTGGTTTCTTCGACCCAGCGTTTTTGCTGGCTTTCTATGAGCCGCGCCCGTTCGGCACGCTGCGCCAGCGCCATGGCGCGGACTTCTTCAACGAGCGGCTGGCGGATGGCTTTGGCGCGTTGTCTGGATTCAGCGATATATCTTTGCAGGTTCTCGCCGATGCGCTCGGCCATAAATTCCTTGGCCTGTTCGACTGAGGGCAGGGTTTCCGGCTTACCAAGTCGCGCTTTGAGTTCTCGCGTGCCAATATCTATCCACCGCGTCAGAGAATAAATGCCGCCTGTCATGTCCAAAGCCACAAACCCCCGCCTGTCGCCCCGCGCCAGCAGCATGCCGCGATCTTGCAGCGCGGCGGCAAATGTCTGAAGAGTATCGGATTGCTCCCATGCGCCCTTGAACAGGGCTTTAAGAGCCTTCGGATCTTCGGACAGGCGCACGGCCTGACGGTGTTCTTCACGGCTTAAATGCCACGGGCTGCGGTCGGCGGCACGTTTCATGCCCTCGGGCAGTTTCCAGCCGTGCTTGAGGAACTGAAAACGCGAGATGTCCATGAGCTTGTGTTTGAAGTGGCTCATGCGAATGGCGATCATCCGCTGTGCATGTTCGGAATACATAAGCCGCGACCAGACCACATGGCAATGCCGGCGCCCGTTCTTTTCATGGAATACGATGACGCGGGGCTGGTCTAAGAGACCCAGCTTGCGCTCGATTTCCTCGATAGCCGCCTCGAAGTCCTCAATCGGCACATCGGCATAATCGGGCGGGTTCAAAGACAGGGAAAACAGAAATTTCTGGCACCTTGTGCCCCGGCTGATGGCCTCAATCTCCCGAAACGCCCCCTCCAGCGTATCGGCCAGAAACCCCCGTATCTCGTGCAGCGTGACATGGTCATTCTCATCGCCATTCAGCAAATGCGCCGCCAGTTCCATCGCCCCTGCGCGTTGACTGGCGGAGAAGATCATGAATCCACTCCAAGTGCTTTTGTAAGATTATTACTCATAGTCTTGATCTCGGCACAGGCCTCAAGAATGGCCTGTTCGGTTTCGGGAGAGACGGGCAGGGAGCCGCTATTGACCGCACGCGCCAGCTGGTTGAGATTGGAGGAAAGCCGCGACCGTCCGAGTTCTGCCAGCATGATGCTGAGAAGTTCATCCCCCTCGACCGGACGGCGGCGGGACGCACGCGGGGCAACATTATTACCCAATAATTGGCGGCGGATATAGTCGCTGATCGTCCGAGAGCCTGCCGCTTCGCACAGTCTTTGGTACTCTTCGGCGGTCATCCGGAACGAGTACGGCACGGCGTACTTCGGCTTGTCTGTCTCCACGTAACACTCCCCCATGCGCGAATAATCTGCGCGTCCCTTTGTGCTGATGCGTGGTTTCTTATCCTTTTAGGCTATCAGCCAAAAATTAACGTCGCGTTCATAAATGAAGCAATCTCACAGAGGCTTGCGCCAACCGATTGAGTTTTGTAGGTTTTCAAAATCGAAAAATTTCCTGCGGAAGAGCCGCATCGCGGCTGATGGCAAGGTGTGCCTCGTATGACAGCCGCCGCCTCGCTGCGCGATTCGTCATCTGTCCTGGAGGCCGACCTTGGCAAGGGAGGGGTAATGCCGCAGCGTACCGCCGCCTGTTTACCCCTCCCGTTGCATCCCTCCCCGCAAGAGAAAGCAGGGGGCAGAGCCGCCCTCAAAACCTCATGCTCATCCGTATGAGATTTTCCACCCCGCGCCACTTCCGCACCGCACAACGCGGCGGCTATGCTTGGGGCATATCCGTCGCTGGGGTTGCTTTCGTGGCAAAGACCATGACCGCCGATATGCGGCATGGCCTCTCTTGTGGCCTTCCGGCCATGAACCGTTACGGCCTGTTTCAATCCGCCCGTTCAGGGAGGAGCGTTCCTGCTGCCTCCCCGAAACCCATCCATGACCAAAGGAGCGTTCCTGCCCTCTGGACACCTGACTTTTTTCGAGATATTCAAACTTATTAATAAAAATTAACGAAAACCATATGAAGCCAGATTTCAACCCAGAACATTTACGCCACCCAGACAATGTCTGTGAGCCGGATGTACGAAATAAGCTGTTTGTCAGGTATGACCCCGAACAGAAGGCTTGGCGTAGACTGGAGCTAAAAGATCAGCATGAAGCTATCGCCAGCATACAATTGCATGACACGGTTCCGGAGAATGTAAAAATCCAGTTCGAAACCATTAGAAATTTATACCTTTATGCATGGTTCGTTTATCGCTTCTATCCAGTTTGCGAACACATGGCTTTTTGCTGTCTGGAATACGCATTGCGTGAAAAATTCGGCATTATCGTTGAACAAGATAGTCAGTATGTCAAAAAAGGGAAAAAAGCCACTTTTCGTCCTCTCCTCAGATACGCAATTGAAAAAGGTTATCTTAAAAATGAGGGGTTTAAAATTTGGCAGCAGCACGCTCAACAGCGCAGTCTAGGCAGGCTTGGTTGGGAAAAGATGCAGGAAATGAACGCAAAGGGTCTGAGCGAAATTAGCTATGACGAGTCAGAGGCTGCGATCACAGAAGATGATATGAGTTGGGACTATCTTTCAGTGCTTCTTGAAAGCTTGCCGACACGCAGAAACCACTACGCTCATGGAAGTTCTAGCCTCCATAATACGGTCTTAAATAGCGTAAGAATTGTCGCTGAAGTTATTAACCAGCTTTATCCAGCAGAAAAAAAAGCGCCTTAAGAATTAGTAGCGACTATCAATTTAACATATAGTCTCGGCTCTTATCTTGTGCTATCTCCTTCTTTTCTCTAAAATTATGGCGTTCATAACCTAATGGAATCGGTGTCGTCATGGCAGAAATTACGCGCAAGCGGACAGGGGAGTTATTACGAAAACTTTTTGAGATACTTCAGCAATATCCTGACGGTCTGAAAGCTAACGCCGCTTTGGAGCTTCTGGCATCCTCTGTAGAAATGACCGCCCACGAAAAAGGCGTTTATGGGGAAGGAGAAACCAGCACCAGACGATTTGAAAAAATTGTGCGTTTTGCGACAATTGACTGCGTGAAGGCGGGTTGGTTGGTCAAGCATAAGGGGACATGGTTCCTGACCGAAGAAGGTGTTTCTGCATATACCAAATTTAGTGATCCTGAAATCTTCTACCGAGAAGCTGCCCGGCTGTATCAGGAATGGCACGCCAAAAATAAAGGGACGTCTGTAAAGGCGGCTTCCGAGAAAAATATCGAAGAAGAAACCGTAGAGGAAAATAGCAGCATTACTTTTGAGCAAGCCGAAGAGCAGGCTTGGCTGCAAATTGAAAAGCACCTCAAAACTATGAACCCCTTTGACTTTCAGGAGCTGGTGGCCGGTCTGTTACATGGCATGGGCTACTATGTTTCATGGGTATCGCCTCCGGGCAAGGACGGTGGTGTGGATATTATTGCTCACCCGGATCCTCTTGGTACGCAATCACCCCGAATTAAGGTTCAGGTTAAAAGACATGCTGACGTTCGTGTTGATAGGCAAACTGTTCAATCATTCATTTCAACGATTAACGATAAGGATGCAGGGCTGTTCGTTTCAACAAGCGGTTTTACCAAGGACGCTGAAGAATACGCCAGAAACCAAGAGAGCAGGAAGATTATGCTGATCGACCTTGAGCGCTTTTTTGACCTGTGGGTAGAGTTCGATGAAAAGCTGGATGAGTCAGATCGTCGCCGCTTTCCCATTACACCGATTTACTTTTTAACTCCGCAGGGTTGAGGAGAAAAAAGATGAAGGTGAAAGACCTTAAAGCAAAATTGGACAGGCTCGATCCTGAAATGGAAGTGGTGTTGCTCTGCGAGGACGAACGCATCCGGCAAGATGGCAACTCCTTTGTGCTGTTCGACATTCAGTCCGTTGACGTGACCGAAGCCGAGACAACCCGCTTAGATGACGGTAGGCCTTATCTGAAATTGGTTAAAAGCGACTACTCAAGCAAACTTGCCGTTATCGGAATAACGGCTGACTTTTAATCGGAAGAAGACACGATGCCCATATTGAACTGGCTGGATAGGGAAGAAGCTGTACGAACGGCGGATCATGTGCCGTACCGTCTGCTGGAAAGCGTGAATGACCTGTCCGTTGACCCGGACGGCGGCAGCCCGAACATGCTTATTCAGGGCGACAACCTTGAAGCCCTCAAAGCCCTGCTCCCGTATTATTCTAAAAAAGTAAAATGTATCTACATTGACCCGCCCTACAACACGCGTACTGCGTTTGAACATTACGATGATAGCGTTGAACACTCAAAATGGCTGTCACTAATATATCCAAGGCTAGAGCTTCTAAGAGAGTTCTTATCTGAAAATGGCAGCATTTGGGTATCCATTGATGATAACGAAGCACATTATCTCAAAGTGATAATGGACGAAGTGTTCGGACGGAAGAACTTTATTGCTTCCAATGTTTGGCAGAAAAGATATTCACGAGAAAACCGTGAGGCAATAGGCGATGTGCATGAATACATATTTGTATATACTAAAAATCCCTCTCTTTTTAAAAAAGAGAGGAACAAGGTTGCTCTGACAGAGCAACAAGCAAAAGTCTATAAAAATCCAAATAATGATCCCAAAGGTCGGTGGCGACCTATTCCTATGACTGCACAAGAAGGGCATGCCACTCCTGAGCAGTTTTATGAGATTGTTTCCCCAAGTGGAAAAAAGTTTAAACCCCCGCAAGGTCGATGCTGGGGCATTGCGCAGGCTACTTTTGAAAAACTGAGATCGGAGGGACGTATATACTTTGGCAAAAAAGGAGATTCGCAACCTAATATCATTAGGTATTTATCAGAAGTAGAGGGGGTTGCCCCTTGGACATGGTGGCCCAGTGATGAGGTTGGCCATACCGACGAATCAAAAAAAGAAATACACGCTCTCTTCGGGAAAGAACAAGCGTTTGATTCCCCTAAACCTGAAAGGCTTATTGAGAGAATATTGCACATTGCAACAAATGAAAACGATCTCGTCCTCGACTCCTTCCTCGGTTCCGGCACAACCGCAGCCGTAGCGCATAAAATGGGGCGGCGTTATATCGGGATCGAGATGGGCGAACACGCGGTGACGCATTGCCAGCCGCGCCTCAAGAAAGTTGTCGAGGGCGAACAGGGTGGCATTTCCGAGGCTGTCGGCTGGAAAGGCGGCGGAGGTTTCCGCTTCTACAAACTCGGCTCCACCATTTTCGATGCGGACGGCAACATCAACCCCGACATCCGCTTTCCGCACTTGGCGGCACATATCTGGTTTTGCGAAACCAAGACGGCTTACAAACCCGCCAAGAAGAAATCGCCCCTGCTGGGTGTGCATGAGGGCGTGGCCTATTACCTGCTCTATAACGGCATTCTTGGCGACAAATCGGTGAACGGCGGAAACGTGCTGACGCATACGATCCTTAAAGAGCTTCCCAAGCATGACGGGCCGAAGGTGATTTACGGCGAAACCTCCCGCATTTCCCCCGCCGTGATGAAATCGCTGGGGATCGTATTCAAGCAAACCCCCTATGACGTGAAGGCTGGATAAATGACGGGTGTTTCAAAAATCAAAAAAATTAATAATGTCGGGATTTTCTCCGCTTATGAATGGCCGACCGCGCCAGCAGAACTTTCTCTCAAAAAAATTAATCTTGTTTATGGCCATAACGGGAGCGGTAAAACGACGCTTTCAAACATCCTCGACCTGTTTTCCGAAGACCATGACGAGTTGGAAATTAAGCGAATTGAACAAGGTCTTTCTGCAGATCTGACCAAGCCGCTTGAAATCGAAATTGAATGGGATGGTAAGACAGCAAAGCACCCTACAGATCGGAAAAAGATATACGTTTTTAATTCTGCCTTCGTTGCCAGCCATGTTTATGACGGAACACAAGCCAAGATAAAGAATTTTAAGAAAGTCATCACGAAAGAACATCTATCTAATCCTGCCATCAAGAAAATTACGGACACAATAGCCGCCGAAACGACAAAAAAGGGCAACGCAGACATTTGTCTTGGAAAGCTTGAAAAGCTGTTTAATGAGCTCAAGAAAGGCTTATCCAAAACGTGGAATGATAATATCGACGGCAAGCGGATGCCATCTATAAACTTTGAAAACTGTCCGCAACAAGTACCACAAGAAAATGAGGATAGCCTTTTACAGGCACTTGCAGAAGAGTTTTCAAAATTCAAAGCCTCGAAAGATCAGGTTGCTCTTGAAAAGGCAATTTCTGACCTTAGTCAGATCGTAGAAAACTTTGTTACATTGCCAGACGGCATGTCAGATACTATTAACCAGTCAATAACCAAGACTGCTCGTGAAAAAGTGCAGGCGAAAATTAACACCTTAAAAGCCCATACCTTAAAACATAGCTCTATTCAAAACTGGTTAGAAGATGGCGCAAACCTCTTAAGGAAAACTGAAGATAATGCGAAATGCCCCCTATGCGATAGCTCACTTCAGAACATCGAAGGGCTTATTGCTTCATATGATGCCTATTTCAACGATGAATTAGCAGCCATCACGCAACAAATCGGGAAGATTATATCCTTACTTGAAGTACTTTCAACTGAATCGAATAACAAAAAATCACAAAGTCAGCGCGTTCAAACCCTGCTTGCGGAGTATGGTTATCAAGACATGGTAACCGATGAAGAGAGGGCGGCATTATCTCGCCTCGAAGCTCAAGAAGCCAAAAGTTTGATCCAGTCCGTGAAATCTCTTTTTGAAAGAAAAAAAGAATCTATAGATTTTATACCAACCAAAGAGCAGTTATCGCTTATCAAGAGCCTTTTAACTGCCACGGCAGAATTTTCAATTGATGTTACGCTGCTGGTGTCTGTAAAAGACAAGATTCTTACCCGCCTGCAAGCGGCGCGGTTCGATGATAAAAACGCCAAGGCTGTTTGCGAAAGATTGCTATGGAAGCGGTTTGATAATCAAGGGAAAGCCCTAGCGGATGAAGCCCGAGAAGCGCAGGAAAAAGAAGATGCCAAGCTTGAAATCCCGGGAGAGATAGGCGGCATTGGATTTGTTCATTTTCTTAAAAATGCCTTGCGGCTTATACAAGCCATGTTGACTAAGAAGGAAAGTGAAAAGTCTACAGAGCTTTCAAAGCTCAAAAAGGAATCCGAGTATGTTAATGGCTTTCTTTCCCGTCTTTGTGTGAATAATTTCACAATCAACACGCAAGGCGATGGAGAAATTACCGTCCACTATTCGGGAGTCCAGCCGAAGAAGGGAATTCATTATTCATTAAGCGAAGGTGAAAAAACCGCGCTGGCATTTGCCTACTTCTTGAGCAAGTATCGTCACGAGGTCTTGGATAATCCGCAGACTAAACAGGAATACTACACAATCGTCATCGATGACCCTGTTTCCAGTCTTGATGAAAACAGACTTTTTTCAACCGCTCTGGTCATTCAGGATGTCTTGATGCCCACGGTCACCCAAAAGGATCAAAATGGGCAACCAACCGCATGGACTGGCTGCAAACAAATTATTATATTGAGCCATAATATTGTATTTCTAAAGTTTATGAGCAACTTGATGGACACAAGCCAATGCAAAGGCCGCTCTGATCTCTACATTGAAAAAGGTGTCATATCACATTTGCCGAATAGCCTAAGAAATTTCCAGACTTCTTACTTCCAAAAGTTGGAAAAAATTCAAGATTACGTTTCAGGCAAGGTTTCTCACGATAGCGCAAAAGATTACCTGCCAAACTATATTAGAATTACGCTTGAAGCTTTTATATCCTTCAAGTTTGCGCGTTTAAAAGGCAAGGACAAGTATTCATCGGCAATGCTGGATTCCTTAATCGGAACTGTTACCAGTGACGCCACGATGTTTGATAAATTTGCCCCCGTTGCTGGAATAACGAACACCCAAACTTTGAAAGTTGTGCTGTCAGAGATAAAGCAAAAGACCAATCCTGAATGCCACGGCACTACACAGGATATAACGCATATTGAATATCTGCCAGAGCCGGAGCTTAAAAAACTTGCGGAACAGACCCTCAACGTAATCCAATTCTTGGATCAAATTCACTATAAGAAAGCGCAAGAGCTTCAGGTGGTCGCATGAGCAATATACAGTTAAAAATATACCAAGAAAAAACACTTGATGCCCTCAAGAAGTATTTGGCCGAGGCTCGCTTCAAGGGGGCTGCTATCGCATACGACAACATGACAAAGCCCGGCGTTGTCAACGTGCGCCCATACAAGCCGCTTGAGGGATTGAATGACGTCCCCTTTGTTTGTTTGCGCTTGCCTACGGGGGGCGGTAAGACGCTGCTGTCGGCGCATACCGTCCGTATTGCATCGGAGGTTTACCTTGAGCGCGAATTTCCCCTTGTTCTTTGGCTTGTGCCGAGCAACACAATTAGACAGCAGACCTTGGAGGCCTTAAAAACGCCGGGCAATCCAAACTATGAAGCCTTGCGCACGGCGTTTGACGGCAAGTTTATGGTTGAAGACATCTCCAACTTTACCCAGATAAAACCGCAAGACCTTGCCAGCAAAGCGGTTATTATTGTCGGAACGGTTCAGACGTTGAAAGTCACGAATACGGATGGGCGCAAGGTTTACGACCATCACGAAGGCCTGGAGCCGCACTTCACAAAAATTTCCGCCAGCCAGCCGGGGATGGAACAGCGCGAGGACGGAAGCGGCATTCGCTATTCCTTCCGCAACCTTCTGCATATCCACCGCCCACTCGTTATTGTGGACGAAGCGCACAATAACTCGACCAAACTGAGTTTCGATGTGCTGGAGCGTATCAACGCCGCTTGTGTGATCGAATTCACCGCCACGCCCGCCGGTAACAGCAACGTCCTCCACAGCGTTTCCGCGATGGAATTGAAAGCGGAAGAGATGGTGAAGCTGCCCATCGTCTTGACCGAGCATCCGAACTGGGAAGCCTCGGTGCGGGACAGCATCCTGACGCGCAAGCGTCTTGAGGAACTGTGCAAAGGCGAAAGCGAATATATCCGCCCCATCGTGTTGTTTCAGGCCGAAAGCCAAGGCGACGATAATGTGACATGGCAGGTCTTGAAAAAGCACCTGATGGAAACCGAAGAGATAGCGGAAGAGAAGATTGCCGTTGTGACCGCGGATCAGCGCGAACTCGACGGCATCAATCTGTTCGACCACCAATGCCCGGTCGATTACGTCATCACCGTACAGGCGTTGAAAGAGGGCTGGGATTGCTCGTTCGCCTATGTCTTTTGTTCTGTCGCCAATATCCATTCCGCAAAAGACGTAGAGCAGATTTTGGGCCGTGTCTTGCGTATGCCCTACGCCAAACGCCGCAAGCATGAGGAGCTGAACAAGGCTTACGCGCATGTGTCTTCCACGTCATGGCCGAATGCCGTCAAACTGCTTCACGACAAACTTGTGGAGAACATGGGTTTTGAACAGGATGAAGCCAACGATAGCATTGAAACGCGCCAGCCCGGATTGGGGTTGTCCGAACCGGGCGAATCCTTCCGCAAGCCGGAGGAGCTGACACTTGTTCTCACGGGCAATGTTGAAATTGCCGAGGAAGATAAAAAGAGCGTCGTCATTGAAACGACAAAAACGGGGGTTGTCGCCAAGGTCGTCGGTCTTATCAGCGATGCCACGCAATCCGCTCTTATCGGCAGCTACGACGGGGATGATGCGGCTAATGCCAAGGCGAAGCTGCAAGTCCACCAAGCGACATTCCAACGCTATCTTGCACCGGCGAACCGTGGCGAGAAATTTATTATCCCCCAGCTTTGTCTCGAACTGGACGGCGAATGGGGCGTCCCCGATCCGGCGGCCTTCCGTTATGCCGGAAATTGGAACCTGACCGGCCCGGTCGAACTGTCGGAAGCGGAATTCTCCTTACAGGAGGACGGCAAGACCTTTGCTATCGACATCGAGGACGGTCAAGTAAGGCACAGTTTCGTTGCCACGGCGCAACAGTTGAACCTTGAACTCGTCGATACAGGATGGACGGTGAACGCGCTGTCGCAATGGCTGGACAGACGCTTGCGCCAACCGGACATCGGCCAGCCCCAAATGCTGGAATTCATCCGGCGCACTATCGTATGGCTGGAGGAGGAGCGCAAAATTCCCCTGACGGCCTTGGCGCGGGGTAAGTTCCTGCTCCAGAAGGTGCTGGAAAGCAAAATCAGGAAGCTGCGGAATCAGGCGCAGGAGCGTGGTTTCCAAGCCCTGCTGTTCGATGCAGGGGCAAAGCCCAAAGTCTCCTTCGACTTTGCTTTTGAATTCAAGCCGGACAGCTATTATCCGCAACGCCGCTATCACGGCTCGTTCAAACCCACCAAGCATTTCTATGCCCAAGTAGGCGAAATGAACGGCGAAGAGGCGGAATGCGCCAAGGCAATCGAGATGCTGGGTGACAAGGTGAAATACTGGGTACGGAACCTTGAGCGCGACGAACACGCCTTCCGCCTCCCCACGTCATCGGATTATTTCTATCCCGATTTTGTTGTGATGCTTTCAGATGGACGCATCCTCGTTATCGAGTACAAAGGAGAACAGTATCGCGGCACGGATGATGTGAAGGAGAAGCAAAATATAGGCGAGCTATGGGCTAAGGAAAGTAAGGGAAAGGGGTTATTTCTCATGGCGTGGGAGGAACACATGGAGCTTAATATTTATAAACAAATCTCAACTTGCCTATAGGACGTGGGGCTTAAGTTGACGGCTTTGTAAGGACGACTCTAAGGGGGTAGGAATGTTGAACTATGACTTTAGAAACCTAAATGATAAAGAATTTGAATCTCTTGCCAACGACCTTATCTCTTGTAGAGAGGGAAAAATCGTAGATAGGTTTAAGGCGGGCAAAGATCAGGGGATAGATGGACGTTTCTATGCGACCCCAGATAGCGGTACGATTATACAAAGTAAGCATTGGCTTAAATCCGGTATTGACGCGCTTATTAAGCATTTAGAAAAAGTAGAGCTTCCTAAACTTCAGAAGTTAGCTCCATCTCGGTATATACTGGTCAGCTCGCTTGAGATGTCTGCTGCCAACAAGAGCAAAATAAGAAAGGCGCTGTCTCCTTATATTAAGTCAGACTTAGACATTCTTGGCAAGGAAAACCTAAATGACCTTTTATCAAAGTTCAAAGATGTCGAAAAAAGGCATTACAAGTTGTGGATATCCAGCACCAATGTTTTAAATACTATTTTTAACTATGCGCTGACTGGTCGGAGTGAAGCAAAAAGGGATCAAATTATTGAAGCCTCTCAAAAGTATGTGATAACTGAGAATCATGAACGGGCTCTGGAGAAACTACATAATTCTCATACCGTAATTATCACCGGAGAAGCGGGTATTGGTAAAACGACGTTAGCTGACCAGCTGGCACATTATTATATTGCGCATGGATTTGAATTGTGTGTTTTCGAAGATGATATTTCGGAAGGAGAAGCGCTTTTTACCTCCGGAGAAAAGAAGGTATTTTATTTTGATGATTTTTTAGGGAGAAATTACTTAACAGCTATTGAAGGGCGCAAAGAAAGTCGAGTTCTTGATTTTATAGATCGTGTCAGTAAGGACAAAACTAAACGCTTTATTTTGACCTCAAGATCAACCGTCCTTAATCAGGGAAAATCATGGAGCGATCTTTTTGAAATTAGAAAAGTAGAGAAGAATGAATATGAGCTTACAATAAGCTCTTTAAGCAGTCTGGACAAAGCGAAAATTCTTTATAACCATCTTTGGTATGGTGGATTAAGAGAGGAATTTATAGATGAGCTATATCTAAATAAAAGGTACTTATCTATATCCAAGCATCGTAATTATAACCCGCGCTTGATATCATTTATTACTGATCCTGAACGGCTTGTAAATGTAGAGGCAAAAGATTACTGGGAATACATCGAAAACACACTTAATAATCCTAGGGATTTGTGGTCTCATGTTTTTGATAAGCAAATAGACGATTTGACGAGAAATGCGGTCTGTTTAGTTGTTTTTAATGGCGAAAAAATTAAAGAAGATGATCTGCGTAGGTCATTTATCTCAATGGGATTAGAAGAGCGTCTTTTTTCAAATTCAAGTGCCAATAGCAAATACAGTTTAATGATCCGGTCAGCGATAGGTTCTATCTTGAATAGAGAAATTGACCCTAGTAACGGTTCTTCTACTGTCGATCTATTTAATCCCTCAGTGGCTGATTTCGTTTTAGGACGCTTTTCAGATGATGCGCACTCTCTAAAGACCTTTTTCTTTAGCCTGAATACTATCAAATCAATAGAAAACTTGGAGGCACTGAAGAATAACGCCTTAAATAAAGGTGTGTACTTGCAAGTTCTTTCTGCGCTTCTCCAAAAGTTGACAACAGGTCTCCTGCCGGAGAGGATTAAGTATTTTCTTAAGATCGCCTATCTTGTTAGCCAAGAGAAGTCTCTTTTATCAAGCGATAATATAAAAATACTTTCTGCTTTTGCGGATAAAATAAATGAATTCCCAGTTCCAGAAGACTTAATTAAAGAAGCTAGATGTTTGCTTTCTACCTACCTCTCTGGAGGCGCAGAGGGGGCTTCAAAGGTATGTATAGAGTTTGTGAGCAGAGCATGTGAGGCGGGTATCACACACGATGATTTGTTAGAGCTTTACTCTCTTGAAGAGAGCCTCGATTTTGAGAGTGACTACGAGAGGACGGAGTTTGTATCAAGGATTAAAAAATCCGTAAGAGACTATTGGGAAGACCAGCTTAGCTGGGTTATTTCTGAAGAAGATATTTTGGGTGAATACATGAGTGAAGAAGAGGCGGGAAAGGCGCATACCGCTCTCGAGGATTACCTTTATGATAAACTTTATTTGCTGGATTTCGCGAAAGAAGAAATATTGGAAATTATTGACCATGTCGATATCAATGAGAAAATCTATGAAAACATAGAAGCGGCCTCACGCGGGGATTATGACGCAGAGGATAACTTTCGTGGAAGTGCTGGCGGTTCTGATACTGGCGATAGTGCGATTGAAGAGTTGTTTTATCGAGAAAAAGCTTGAGATATTAAATTTTATATATCCTTATAAGCTCTATTTTCACATTTTAAGACGCAATATCGGACACACTCCTTTAGATAAGGCCGTTTAGTTGGTCAATTTGTCCCCTCCCAATAAATTGTTTCAGATTTAGCTAGCGCGGTCAGGGAGGCGATAGCTGGTATTGCGACCGCCACCTTCATTTTGCAAGAATACACCGCGCGAGACCAAGTCTTGAATGTCGCGCAGGGCGGTGTCATTCGAGCATTTTGCCAGTTTTGCGTATTTGGAGGTGTTCATGAAGCCCGTGAAACCATCTTCAAGCATGCGATTGATGACGTGGCGCTGACGGTCATTGACGGGCGCTTGATTGATTTTCTTCCAAAGCTCTGCTTTGAACAAAACATTGCTCAATGTTATTTCTGCGTTGGCGATGGCACGTCCAAGGCAATCCAGAAACCATGACAGCCAGTCTGTAATATCTGGCTCACTTCGTTGCTGGTGCTCCAGATGGTCGTAATAGGCTTTGCGTTCCCTCTCGATTTGTGCGGAAAGGCTGTAAAAGCGATCTGCCGTACCATCCGCCCGCGCCAAAGCCATGTCGCCAATCGCACGGGCAATACGTCCGTTCCCATCTTCAAATGGGTGGATGGTAACAAACCACAAATGCGCAATACCTGCTTTTAATACCGCATCGAGGTCTGATTTCTTTTCAAACCACGTCAGGAAAACTTTCATTTCCTTTTCAAGAAGCTTGGCGTTGGGGGCTTCAAAGTGGATTTTTTCTTTGCCCATCGCGCCGGAGACGACCTGCATTGCGCCAGCTTCTTCCGTGCGCCAGCCACCGACGGTGATTTTGTGCATTCCGCTTCGACCTGTAGGGAAGAGGGCAGCGTGCCAGTCAAACAGGCGGTCTTTTGTAAGAGGCTTGGAGAATTTCTGCGTGGCATCGAGCATCATTTCCACGATGCCCTCAACGTCACGGCTGGCGGGAACAAGCCCTGCAATGTCGAGCCCCAAACGTCGCGCAATAGAAGAGCGGACTTCTTCAGGATTTAGCGTTTCGCCTTCAATAGCAGAGGACTTCACAACATCGCTGGTAAGGGTGTCAAGGCTGGCCTCGCGGCGCAGCTCAAAGCCCAGCCCTTCCATGCGCCCGAGCAGGCGACCCTGCTGGTGACGCACTTCTGCCAGTTTTCCGGCGATTGCCTTGGCGTCCCATGTAAAATCAGGCCAATTTTTGTGTTCGTAAATCCACATATTCACCGCGCTTTCTGCGGTGAATATAGCCGATATTCGCCGCAGGGGCAAGAATATTCACCGCTTATTATACGGTGAATAAGGGCGGCATTCACCGCACAATTCTACGGCCTTCAGGTTTTTACTTACCCAAAACCTGAAAGCTTGACTTACACGGTTACTTACACGTATAAGTATGGAAAGGTATTTCATGATAAAATATCAGATAGTTACGAAGAACTAGGCTGCGCTCATAACCTGAAGGCCGCAGGTTCAAATCCTGCCCCCGCAACCAACTTTTCAAGTACTTAGCTTCGCTGTATAATCATAAAAAGGCCAAAAAAGCTGGACACATTCCAGACACACTTTTAAGGCCTTCAGGTTTTTTACCTGAAGATGATTCTTTACAGCGAGACACACATGGACACACCTGAAAAGACCCCGCCGAAAGCCCCCATACGACGCGGGCGAGGCCGTCCCCGTATCAACACCGAACAACCAGCCCATATGCTTTTAGGTGGCGCTGTGCGCGTCTATCTGCATGAGGTTGATGGAAGGTGCTGATATTTACCAAATCGCCAAGAACTGCCGCACGTCCGTTGAAATGATTGAGCGCTTCTATGCTGCGCATATTTCGACGACTTTGGACGCATCGGCAATCAACGTCAGAAAAGCCAAAACGGATAGGCACTGGGGCAATTGATTAATGCGTATCATTATACGAATTTTTAGACTGCTTTTTGTTTCCTCTCCAAAACAGACGGAAATAAAGCCCGCTCAAAGCGAAAGCGCGATTAAAGAGGTAATCCAAGATCTGCCTGAAGTCAGTGTTTCATGGGTTATTGATGGGGATACCGTTATCGTTTCAAAAGGCTGGTGGAAAGAGGTCACAATCCGCCTTGATTCCATCGACTGCCCTGAAGACGGACAATATTGGGGAGACATGGCCAAATATGGCCTTGTGAAGCTTATTGGCGGGAAAAGAATCCGCATTGAGGAACACGGCATAGATTTTCATGGCAGGACGCTGGCAACGATTTACATTTGGAATAACCAGAAGAACGAATGGATGAATGTAAACGAGCGGATGGTGACTTTAGGCCATGCTTGGGTAATGCGGAGATTTTATAACCACCTGCCCAAAGACAGGCAGGACAAGCTGAATAAGCTGGAGCGGTGGGCTAAGTCCAAACAAGTAGGGCTGTGGCACGCTTCCAATCCTATTCCGCCGTGGGAATGGAGAAATGCAAATAGGCCGTCCGGAAGCATCGTCTTTTTTAAACGCTAACATTTAAAATGTTAGAATAGAAAAAATTGTTAGTATCTATGTCTAATCTGAATAGGCAGGTATTTACTTCACTTCTTCGTATTGAAGAGCGATTATTTTGACGCTGTAAAAAACGCTTTCCTGTCATCGGTGAGCCTATAGCTCTGCGCCATACCTAAGTTTGTAATCACTCCTCGGTATGGCGGCCTCCCCACTTAAGGGGCAGGTCTTAATTGCGGATTGTCGTAAAACAATGACCCTCCCCCTATAAATGAGTCCAGGAATAGCTACGGTAATGCTATCCATAATGGACTTATTAAAGGAGGTGCTGGATATGGCACGTAAGCAATATACGGCGGAGCAGATTATCGGTAAGTTGCGTGAGGTTGAGGTTTTGTTGTCGCAGGGCAAGACGCAGGAACAGGCGATCCGGGCGATTGGCGTGACGGGCAATACGTATTACCGCTGGCGCAAGGAATACGGTGGGCTGAAGCTG
>Ga0207868_1000945_pt1 | contig 24262 bp, 18 predicted proteins | sample Passage237B_FD_187370 | JGI IMG/M metagenome (GOLD analysis project Ga0207868, IMG submission 187370) | Cellulose adapted compost microbial communities from Newby Island Compost Facility, Milpitas, CA, USA - Passage2 37B (SPAdes) (version 3) ... | reverse complement strand
GCAGGGGCCGGAAGGCGAGACAACACCAAACAGGGAGGGGTCGGATGGGAGACATTCCCGTCGATCTTGCTGCGCTCGCCCGCTGGATGGACGGGCAGGGGCTGGGCGAGGGTCCGCTTGAGGAGGCGACGCTTCTGGGTGGCGGCACGCAGAATATCCTGCTGCGCTTCACACGCGCAGGCCGCACCTATGTGCTGCGCCGCCCGCCGCCACATCTGCGCAAGAACTCGAACGACACGATGCGCCGCGAGGCGCGCATGCTCGCCGCCATCGCCGATACGGATGTGCCCCATCCCCGCCTGATTGCCGCCTGTCCCGAAGAAGATGTGATCGGTGCCGCCTTCTATCTGATGGAGCCGATCAACGGCTTCAACCCGACTGTCGGCCTTCCCGAGCTTCACGCTTCCGATCCCGCCATTCGCCGACGCATGGGATTTGCTGTTGTAGAAGGCATCGCAAAGCTCGGTGCCGTCGATCATGAAAAGGCGGGCCTCGCCGATTTCGGTAAGGTCGATAACTATCTTGAGCGTCAGGTTGCGCGCTGGCAGTCGCAGCTTGAAAGCTACCGCGAGTTCCCGTCATGGCCGGGGCCGGATGGTATTCCCGGCGTCGCCAGGGTCGCAAAATGGCTGGAAGATCACCGGCCAAAAAACTTTATCCCCGGTATCATTCATGGCGACTATCATCTCGCCAATGTGATGTTCCGTTATGACGGGCCGGAACTTGCCGCCATTGTCGATTGGGAGCTGACCACGATTGGCGACCCGCTGCTTGATCTCGGCTGGCTGCTTGCCACTTGGCCGGAAGGGGATGGCCCGGCTGCTGGTGCTGTCGGCGTTCGCCCCTGGGATGGCTTTCCGGATGCGGATGAACTCGTCACACATTACCGCCAGTTCACCACGCGCGATATGAGCCATATCGAATGGTACGGCGTACTCGCCTGCTACAAGCTCGGCATCATTCTGGAAGGCACATATGCACGGGCTTGCGAGGGCAAGGCACCGAAGGAAACCGGCGATATGCTTCACGCAAGCACGGTCGGCCTTTTCAACCGCGCCCTGCGCTGGATCGCCTGACGCAAGACGCATCGCACGAAAAGAAAACAGGAAGCAAAAATGAAAGACACGGATTTTTCGGGTAAGACGGTTCTCGTCGTGGGCGGATCAAGCGGCATCGGCAATGGCATCGCACATGCCTTCCGCACACGCGGTGCAGAAGTTCATGTCTGGGGCACGCGCGCGAGCGCGAAGGATTATGAAGGCGTCGAAGGGTCAGACATGACCGGCCTTCACTACGCCCATATGGACATTTCCGACTTCGATGCCATCGAAGCCTATGAGCCACCCTTCAAGAAGCTGGATGTGCTGGTGCTGAGCCAGGGCACCGTCATCTACAAGCGCGGCGAGTTCAAAATGGATGGCTTCCAGAAAGTCATGGATGTGAACCTGAACAGCCTCATGGCCTGCGCAATCAAGTTCCACGGCATGCTCGCCGCCGCGACAGGCTCCCTCATCACGGTCAGTTCCACCGCAGGCTTTCACTCCACGCGCGGCAACCCCGCCTATAACGCATCGAAGACAGGCGCCGTCGGCCTCACCCGCACGCTCGGCGAAGCATGGGCGAGCGACGGTATCCGCGTGAACGGCATCGCGCCGGGCCTTGTCGATACCAAACTCACCAAGGTCACGACCGAAGATCCGAAGCGCCGCGAAATGGCCATTCGTGGCATTCCCGCTGGCCGCCTCGGTACGCCGGAAGACATGGCAGGCGCCGCGATCTTCCTTGCCTCGCCGCTCGCCTCCTACATCTACGGCCAGACGATCATCGTCGATGGCGGGCTCATCCTTTCCTGAATCTCAAAGAAAGAACTCCCCCGATGAATTTCGAACATAGTGAAAAGACGAAAGGCCTGATTGCCCAGCTTCAGGCCTTCATGGATGAATACATCTATCCCAATGAACAGGCGCATTATGACTGGGTGACGAACCCGGCAAATCTCTGGAAGCATTGGCCGAAGATTGATGAGCTGAAGGAAAAGGCGCGCGAGCAGGGTCTCTGGAATCTTTTCCTGCCGGTCGAGTATGGCGAGTTCAGCGCTGGTCTTACCAATCTCGAATATGCGCCGCTTGCCGAGATCATGGGTCGCGTGCCCTGGTCGTCGGAAGTCTTCAACTGCGCCGCGCCCGACACCGGCAATATGGAAGTGCTGGCGAAGTTCGGCACGCGCGAGCAGCAGGACAAATGGCTGAAGCCGCTGCTGAACGGCGAAATCCGCTCGGCCTATCTCATGACAGAGCCGCAGGTTGCCTCATCGGATGCCACCAACATAGAGACGGAAATCCGCGCGGATGGCGATGACTATGTCATCAATGGCCGAAAATGGTGGATATCAGGCATCATGGATCCGCGGTGCAAGCTGCTGCTCCTGATGGGCAAGACAAATCCGGATGCACCGCGCCACAGCCAGCAATCCACCATCATCATCCCGCGTGACACGCCGGGCATCCACATCGTCCGCAATCAGGTCGTGTTCGGTTCCTATAATTCGCCGGGCGGTGAAGCCGAACTGCGCCTTGAAAATGTCCGTGTGCCGAAGAGCAACATCATCATGGGCGAAGGGAAGGGTTTCGAGATTGCACAGGGCCGCCTCGGACCGGGCCGCATTCATCACTGCATGCGTTCCATCGGGCAGGCGCAGCGCGCGCTTGAAATCATGGCGCGTCGTGTCGAAAGCCGTGTTGCCTTTGGTCGCAAGCTGTCCGACCAGTCGAGCATCCGTCAGGACATCGCCCGCTCGTGGTGCGAGATCGAACAGGCCCGCCTTCTCACGCTGAAGGCTGCCGACGCGATGGATCGCTATGGCAACAAGAAGGCGCGTGATCTGATCGCGGCCATCAAGATCGTCGCCCCGCAGATGGCGCAGAATGTGATGGACCGCGCCATTCAGGCGCATGGCGGCATGGGCGTCAGCGCTGATACGCCGATTGCGGGCTTCTTCACGCTCAACCGCTTCCTGCGCATCGCTGACGGCCCGGATGAAGTGCATATGTCGCAGCTCGGCAAGCTGAAGATCGCCGAATATCAGAACAGCAAGTAAGACGGACGGGGAAATCCACCATGAAGGGTCTTGGCTATTACGGCAAAAGCGATATCCGTTATGAGGATTTCCCCGATCCCGGCCTCATGGGTCAGGATGGGGCCATCGTGAAGATGAAAGCCTGCGGCATTTGCGGCAGCGACCTTCACATCTATCACGGGCAGGGTTTCTCCAAGGAAACCGGCTATTGCGTCGGGCACGAGGCTGTCGGCGAAGTGGTCGAGATCGGCCGCGATGTAAAGACACTGAAAGTGGGGGATGAGGTGATGCTCTCAGCCGCCGTGCGTTCCGGCGGCTGCGGGAGGTGCAATGCCTGCCGCGCGGGCACACCTGCGCGCTGCGGCAAGCAGATGTGGGGGTGCTATGGCCTCAGCTCGCAACTGCAGGGCTGTCAGGCGGAAGGCATCGCCGTTCCCTGGGCCGATCACAATGCCACCCGCATCCCGGAAGGCATCAGCCACGATCAGGCGCTGCTTCTCACCGACAATCTGCCGACCGCCTATATGGGCTGCAAGAACGCAGATATCGGCCCGGGCAAGACTGTCGCCATTGTCGGCCTTGGACCCATCGGCCTGATGGCCGTGCAATCCGCTTTTGTGCTCGGCGCGGCGCGTGTCTTTGCAATTGATCTCGTGAAGGAACGCCGCGACGCCGCTGCCGCCCTCGGCGCCATTCCGCTCGAACCAGAAAATGCCGTCGCCGAAATCCGCGAAGCAACCGATGGGGCGATGGTTGAATGTTCCGTCGAGGCCGTCGGCATCGACAAGACGATCGAACTCGCCATTGCCGTTGCAGGCCGAAATGGCAGCATTTCGGTCTTTGGTGCGAACCAGAATCAGGCCTTCAAATATCCGCTCTGGACCGCCTTCAACAAGTCGCTCACCTTCCGCGTTGCGGGTTGCTTCGTGCAGAGTCACTGGCCGGAACTCATTCCGCTTGTGCAGGGAGGTCGCCTCACGCCGGAAAAATTCATCACCCACCGCATGTCGCTCAAGGATGGTGCGGAGGCCTATCGGATTTTCGACGGCAAGCTCGACAATGTGATGAAGGTCGTTCTCACGCCCTGACGCGAGGGAGAAGAAGATGACGGTGACAACACCCGCTGGCCGCCTCGTCTGCGCCTTTGGCAATGTGGAGAAAATGTCTGCCCTCTACGCGCCGGAGATCGAGTGGAGTCTTTCAGCCTCGCTTCCCTATCCCCGCCCTATGAAAGGGCGGGAGGCCGTTCTCGCCTTCAACCGCTCGGTCTGGGAGGAAGTCTATTTCCCCGACTGCACGGTCGAGATTCTCGATGAACTGGGTGATGAGAGACTGAGCGCCGTGCGCTTCATCTACCGCGCGAAATATCGCGGCAGCAATCTGCCTTATGAAAACGAATACACGCTTTTCGCACGGGGCGGGCGGGAGGGCATCACGCAGGTTTTCGAGGCGCTTGATACGCTTGCAATTTTCGACCAGATGCAGGGCGCGCCGAAAGGCTCTGCCTTTGCGCGTCTCACCGGCGAATAATCAGTCGAGATGAAAACGCACAGGCACCGTCACTTCCAGCGTGGAGCCTGAAATCTCCGGCGGCACTGCGGGCAGCGGATTTGCGCGCGTTACCGTGTCGAGCACTTCCTGATCGAGAAGTTCATAGCCGGAACTCCGAACAAGCTGCGATGTCTGTACATTGCCTTCCCGGTCGATGCGAAAGCGGACATAGGCAGTCCCTTCCTGCCCGCGCCGCCGCGCCGAACGCGGGTATTTCTTGTGCCGTTCGAGATGCGTGAGGATGACATGTTCGTAAGTCCGCATGGTGGTCGTGTTCACCATGCGCGGGGCTGCATTCACCGGCGCGGCTGCGGTGTCGGCAGGCGGCATCTCGACAGCGCGCGGCGCGGTCACTTCCTTCGGCTGACTCACGGGCTTCGGCAGGGCAACCTCTGCCTTTGTTTCCCGTGGCGGCTCGGGCACTGGGTCGGGTTCAGGCACCACCTCTTCTTCCGGCGGTGTTTCTTCTTCTTTTGGCCCTTCGGGGAGCGCCGTTTCAGGTTCCGGCGGTGCGCTCACCATTGGCGCCAGGTCGATGGTGATGGCAGAGGCCGTGTCCGGCGGCGGTGGTTTGTGGCCGATTTGCGCGAAGATGATGGCAGCGGCGAGGCCCGCATGGAGCGCGATCGCAAAGACCGTCCCTGCGCGCCATGCCGGTGCATCGGTCATGCGATCCTCGATCTGGGCGCCGGGAAAGGTCACGGTGCTCATTTTACGCCAGGCGCTTCAAGCCCCACCAGCGCGATCTTGAGATAACCGGCTGCCCGCAACTCATTCATCACATCCATCACGCTGCCGAAATCGACACTCTTGTCGGCGCGCAGGAAAATGCGCTGCTCACGGTCGCCTTTCGTGCGCGCATCAAGCGCCGTGCCCAGCGTTCCTTCGGCGAGCACGTCTTCGCCAAGAACAAGAGTGAGATCGGATTTCACGGAGAGGTAGATCGGCTCTGTCGGACGCGGCTGCGGTTCGGCATTGGCTGAGGGCAGGTCCACAGGAATATCAACCGTCGCGAGCGGTGCAGCGATCATGAAGACGATCAGCAGAACCAGGATCACGTCAATAAACGGCGTGACGTTGATTTCATGCGTTTCGGCGAGATCGTCATCGCCATGATCAAGATGCACAGCCATGGTGTCAGTCCGCTGCCTTGGCGAGACGTGAGGGGCGGCCCTGATCAAGGTCGCGGCTGACGATCCGCATAAGCTCGGCCGAACTGTCCGCGACAAGCGCCCTGTAGCCGCCAATGGAGCGCGCAAATGTGTTGTAGATCACGACAGCGGGAATGGCGGCAACAAGGCCAAGCCCCGTTGCGAGCAGCGCTTCCGCAATGCCCGGCGCGACAACGGCGAGGTTGGTCGTCTGTGTCTGCGCAATGCCGATAAAGCTGTTCATGATGCCCCAGACCGTGCCGAACAGTCCGACAAAGGGAGCCGTCGCACCGATGGTTGCAAGAATGCCGGTGCCTGTGCCGATCTCGCGCGCCGCATTCGCTTCGATGCGCTGGAAACGCCATGCAATGCGCTCCTTCACGCCGTCCTTGTCCGGTACATCGCCGGACGCGCGAACTTCCTCAATGGCGGCATGGGCAAGCAGCGCGACAGGCCCCTTCACCTTGCCCAGTTCATTTGCTGCATCATCCAGAGATCGTGCAGAAGCGAGCGTGGCGAAAGCCTGCTTTGCGCGTCGCTTTGCGGCGGAAATCTCCATGCGCTTCGCAAACCAGATGGTCCAGGTGATGAGCGAGGCAATGACGAGACCGATCATTACCCCCTTCACGACGATATCGGCCTGCAAGAACATACCCCAGGGCGACAGATCATGGGGCAGGGGGGCGGCCGCTTCTTCCAGCGTGAGCGTGCTTTCAGTGGTGCCGATGGCACCTTCCGGCGCTTCATTTGCGGTGTGGTCGGTCCCCGCCTCGCTGCCCCGCAGCGCTTCCTGCGCCGTCGCGGAGGGAGCCGCGTCCTGAGCTTGAAGCGGGGCGGCCAGCAGGGCGCCCGCCAGCAATACCGCACAGGCGGTGGTGAGTGCGGATTTCAGGCCTTTCCGGGCCGAACCATATGTCATCCTGTAACCTTCAACTCTTACAAAGCCCGCCGGATTCGACGGCCTTCTCAATGCCCGCGCAATCGCAAAAAGCACGTCGCCCTTGCGACTAATTCTCGCTCCGCCGACAGGCGAACTTAGGGCATATATGCGAGTAATTATCAATAACTTTACTGAGGATGAGGCAATTTTTCGCTGATTCTGACCCGCCGGGGACGCCGCGAAAGAAGCGTGGCGCAAATGTCACTAATGCGTTTCATTCTCAAGTCCAGGCTGTTTTTGGGTTGCTGCCACGAAAATTACGTTGTTAAGAACGACTTGCAATATCATTTTCGGGGTAAGAGTTGATGAAAACCAAGAACAACCTGCTGTCGTCCGCCTCCCGAGTAGCGCTCGTGGCGGGCGTAACTGTTTCTCTTTCTGCTTTCATGGCCATTCAGGCGAATGCGCAGCAGGCACCGACCGAGGCGGCGACCTCGGCTCAGGGGGAAGAAGAGGCAGAAGCCATCATCACCGCCCCGCTTGATGTGCGAGGGCAGACTGAAGGCTATGCGACCGATGTTCTGTCTTCGGCAAAGCAGACCGCGCCGCTTCTCGACACGCCGCAGACCGTGACGGTCGTTCCGCAGCAGGTCATCAAGGAGCAGGGCGCGCGCAACCTGACCGAGATCCTGCGCAACACGCCCGGCATTTCCTACAACGCCGGTGAAAACGGCTTCGGCACCACCTCCAATAATTTCCAGCTTCGCGGCTTTGATGCGAGCGGCGACATCTTCATCGACGGCTCGCGCGACAGCGGCAGCTATACGCGCGATTCCTTCAATGTGGAGCGCGTGGAAGTCTTCAAAGGTCCGGCAGCGGACAATGGCCGTGGCAGCGCAGGCGGTTATGTGAATATCGAGACCAAGACGCCGGGCAAGCGGGACTTCATCAGCGCGGATGTGAGCTACGGCTTCGATGAATATGACAGCGAAGCCCGTCGCCGCGCGACGGTGGATGTGAATCAGGCGATCAATGAGACAACCGCCATCCGCCTCAACGCGCTGGTAGAGGATAGTGGTGTGCCGGGCCGTGAACATGCCGAGGCAAAGGCATGGGGCTTCGCGCCATCGGTTGCCTTCGGCCTTGGGCGCGATTTCCGCACCGTGCTTTCCTATGAGCATGTCGAGCGCAACGACCTGCCGGACTGGGGCCTGCCGGGTGCGGCCTTTGCTGATATGAACAGCGCCAACCCGGATGCTCAGGCGGCTTACGATCCCGCACTTGCAGGCCTTCCGCGCGACAATTTCTATGGCCTGTCGTCCGACTTTGATGATGTGACAAGCGATGTCTTCCTCGCCCGCTTCGAATATGACCTGACCGCCAACGCCACGATCAGCAACCAGACACGCTATTCGGTGGTGGACCGCACGGCGCGCTACACGCTTCCCACCGGATGGGATTCGGGGCTCGGCGTGGTCAACACCCAGACCCAGTTCTATGATCGCGAGAACACGACGCTCAGCAATCTGACCAATGTGTCGCTGGAATTTGCGACCGGCCCTCTCAAGCATAATCTGTCAACCGGCATCGAGCTGACAAAGGAAGAGTCGGAAGCCGGGCGTTTCGGCACGGTCGCCGGTACGGCAAATCCCTTCAATCCTGATCCGAATCGCGCACCGGGCGCGCCGATGGTTCCGACCTCAACAAATGATGTCGAGGTTCGCACCGCTGCGGCCTATCTCTATGACACGGTGGAGTTCAATCCTCAGTGGCAGGTGACGGGCGGCGTGCGCGCCGAGCGTTACAAGGCAGAGATCAATTCCTCCACACCCGACCTTTCGGGCAGCACGCGCTACGAAGAAAGCGACACGCTGTTTGGCGGCAAGATCGGCATTGTTTACAAGCCCGCGCCGAATGGCAGCCTTTACGTGTCCTACGGCATTTCGCAGGATCCTTACGGGTCGTTCCTCTCTAACCCGGACATTTCACGCACGGGCGGCGGTGCCTTCCCCGGTCTCGTCTTCGGGGCTGAACCGATTGAAGCCCACAATTATGAAGTTGGTGCGAAGTGGGACGTGCTGGACGAGAAACTCTCGCTGACAGCGGCCCTTTTCCACACAGTGAAGAAGAACGTGCCGATTGCCAGCAACGCAACCACGCTGCTCGGCTATGGCGAGCAGATCGTTGAAGGCATCGAACTCGGTGCCGCCGGCCGGATCACCGAAGAGTGGAATGTCTTTGCCGGTATTCTCCTCATGGATAGCGAACGCAAGCACAATCCGGCATGGGATGCCATCCTGAGCGCAGCCAACCCCAATGACTACCGGGGTGCCACAACGACGAATGGTGATGAACTGGCCTTCACGCCGAATGTCACTGCCAACCTGTGGACGACCTATCGCTTTCCGATCGGTCTGACGCTGGGCGGCGGCGCGCGCTATGTGGGTGACTCCTATATCGGTCGCCCGGATGATGCGCTGCGCATCATCGCGAACGGCGCCTATGGCGAGGTGCCGAGCTATCTCGTATTCGATGCAATGGTTTCCTATGAGATCAACGAGAACATCGATCTGCGCCTGAATATCGAGAACATTGCGGACGAGACTTATATTTCCTCCTCGAACTGGAATGGCCGCCGGGTGCAGCTTGGCAATCCCCGGACCTTCATCCTCACCACGAGCTTCAACTTCTGAGGTTTGTGGCGACGAAATGCGGAAAGCCCCGGCAGGTGACAGCCGGGGCTTTTCTGTGAAGGGGTGCCGATCAAGCTCGTCATGCGGCATCGTGCTGCTGGTTCCCCGCAGCGCGTGCCTGTAGATTGAGGCGACGAAAAAGGATGGAGCGCCCCGCCTATGATGATCACCATTCCGGATTTTCTGACGCCGGACGAAGTGCGCCAGTGCCGCGAGGCGCTCGAAAAGGCGAACTGGCAGGATGGCCGGGCCACGGCAGGCGATCTCGCCGCACGGGTGAAAGCCAATCTGCAACTCGCGCCCGATGATCCGCTGACCCGCCAGTTGGGTGACTTCATTCTTGAACGACTGGGCCGCAATGACCGCTTCATGGCGGCTGCCCTGCCACTCAAGGTTCTGCCGCCCCGCTTCAATCGCTATGAGGGCGGCGGCACCTATGGCAACCATGTGGACAATGCCATTTTCAGCGTGCCCGGCACACCGCATCGCATCCGCTCTGATATTTCGAGCACGCTCTTTTTCAGCGACCCGGATGAATATGAAGGCGGTGAGCTTGTCATTGAGGATACATATGGCAGTCACACGGTGAAATTGCCCGCAGGGCACATGGTGCTCTATCCCGGCACGAGCCTTCACCGCGTCACGCCCGTCACGCGCGGCGTGCGCTTTGCGTCCTTCTTCTGGACACAGAGCCTTGTGCGTGAGGACAGCCAGCGCGCGCTTCTCTGGGAGCTGGATGAAAGCATCCGGCAGGTACGGATGGAAACGCCGGAAAGCGAGGCCGCGCCGAGGCTCATGGCTGTCTATCACAATCTGCTGCGTCAATGGGCGAACACCTGAGGACGCCGTTCAAGAGATGAGCCATTTCCTCAAACCGCCGCTGGAAAGCATCCCGTCCGTGATTGCCTGTGCGGCGGATTACGAGCCATATGCGCGCGAAAGGCTGCCGGAAGGCATATGGGCCTATCTGAACGGCTGGGCGGGGGACGGCGTTACCTGTGCCGACAATCTCGCTGCCTTTCGCCGTCAGCGCCTCACTTCGCGCGTGCTTGCTGATCTCAGGGGCGGGCACACAAAGCTCGACCTCTTCGGCGCGACCTTCGATCACCCGATATTCATTGCTCCGGTCGCCTTTCAGAAACTCGCTCACGCCGATGGTGAAGTCGCAACAGCGGTTGCTGCGTCCGCTCTTGGCGGTGGCATGGTGGTGAGCGCGCAGGCAAGTACATCGCTTGAAGACATTGCTGCGGCGGCAACGCAGCCGCTCTGGTTCCAGCTTTATATCCAGCCGGATCGCGCGTTCACGCTGTCGCTCGTCCGCCGCGCGGAAGAAGCGGGTTATCACGCATTGGTGCTCACGGTCGATGCGCCGGTGAGCGGCATCCGCAATGAGGAGCAGCGCAAGGGCTTTGCGCGCCCGCCTTCCATCGAACCGGTCAATCTGCGCGGCATGAAAGACCTGCCGCCTCACATTGCGGCACCCGGCGAAAACGCCCTGTTCGGCACACCAATTCTCGAAGCGGCTCCCACATGGGATGACATCACATGGCTTGTCGCCAATACGCGCCTGCCCGTTCTGCTCAAAGGCATTCTCGATCCGCGCGATGCGGCACGCGCTGTTTCGGCGGGCGCGGCGGGCATCATCGTTTCCAATCACGGGGGGCGCACACTTGATGCGCTGCCTGCAACGCTTGATGCGCTTCCTCGTGTTGTCCGCGCAGTGGAAGGCCGCGTACCTGTGCTGATGGATGGCGGCATTCGTCGCGGCAGCGATGTTCTGACGGCGATTGCGCTTGGCGCGCGCGCCGTACTGATCGGCCGTCCGGCCATTCATGCGCTTGCAGCGGCGGGCGCGCCGGGCGTGGCGCATGTTCTTCACATGCTGCGGGCAGAGCTTGAAGTAGCGATGGTTTTCACCGGCTGCAAAACGCTCGCCGATGCCGATGCTTCCATTCTTTGGGATGCGAACACGCGCAACTGAGAGATGCCGCCAGCCTGGCGGGAATTGTTGCTTTGATCCTGTGTTCTCGGGCGGTAGGCTTCCTGAAGCTAAGGAGGGAGGGAACAGATGCCGACTGGCCCGAACCGCGCCTGGCAGGGAGCACCCATACTGCCGCCTATCGCGCTTGAAACGCAGCTTGATTTCGAGATGGCAGAAGTGCGCGAGGGCTGCGCCTATTGGCAGGCAAAGGCCGCAGGCCGCGAAATGCCGCTTCATGCTGATATTCGCCCGGAGGAGATACCGCGCCTTCTCCCCTATATCTGCCTTTTCGATATCAGACGATCCAACGGCACTGTCGATATCTTTCCCCGTCTTGCCGGAGCAAAATTCGAGGAAGTTTTCGGCTCCATCCACAATCGCCCCCTTGATACGGTGCTGCCACCCGAAATTGTGGCACGATGGAAAGGCGCTGCCGGGCGCCTGATCGAATTGCGCCGCCCCTTGCGCGGGGCAGGCGAGGTGCTTCATCAGGAAAAGAGCTTCCTTCGTTTCGAGCTTGTTCTGGCACCGCTCTCAAAAACGGGGGCGGAACTCGACATGATGTTCCTCGTCTGCCAGTTCGCCCTTTCTTCTGACAGGGCGACTGCCTAAATGGCTTGCCTCATACCGGGGGCGATGTAACCTCCCGCCAAAGAAGACGGCCACAGGCCGGGGCAGGAGGGGTCATGGAACAGCCGAAAGATGCAACCGCCGCAACGCGTGAGGCGCTGGAAGCGCTGAAACGCACCCTGCCAACGGAGACGGGCGAGGATTTCGAGCTTGCCCGCAAGGGCTTCATTGCCACCATTCCAGATGCGAAAGTGCTGAATGAGCATGGCCATGCCGTCTGGGATATGGGCACATTCGCCTTTGAAGGTGAGGGATGCGACTGCCCCGATACGGTCAATCCAAGCCTCTGGCGTCAGGCGAAGCTCAACTCGATCCACGGCCTTTTTGAAGTCACGCCCGGTATCTATCAGGTCCGCAATTTCGACCTCTCGAACATCACGTTCATCGAAGGGGATACGGGCTACATCGTTATCGATCCGCTGATCTCGGCAGAGCCGGCGGCAGTGGCTCTCGCGCTGCTGCGGGAGCATCGCGGCAACAAGCCCGTCACCGCTGTCATCTATACGCATAGCCATGTCGATCATTATGGCGGCGTGAAAGGTGTGATCAGCGATGAGGATATTGCGAAAGGCCTTCAGATCATTGCGCCGGAAGGCTTCCTCGCCGAAGCGGTGAGCGAGAATGTGCTGGCAGGCAATGCCATGGGCCGCCGCGCGACCTACATGTATGGCGCGCTGCTGCCGCGCAATGCGCGCGGCCATGTGGATGCAGGTCTTGGCAAGACGGTGTCGCTCGGTCAGGTGAGCCTTGTGCCGCCGACAGTGAGCATTTCCGAAACCGGCACGCGCATGGTGATTGACGGTGTCGAAATCGTCTTTCAGGTGACGCCCGGCACGGAAGCGCCTGCGGAGATGAATTTCTACTTTCCGCAATTCAAGGCACTCTGCATGGCAGAGAATTGCTCCTGCCACCTCCATAATATCTACACGCCGCGCGGCGCGCAGGTGCGCGATGCAAAAGCGTGGAGCTGGTATATCGACGAGGCGATCGAGCTTTTCGGCGCAAAGACGGATGTGCTTTTCGCAAGCCATCACTGGCCGCGCTGGGGCGCCGAGGCGGCGGTCTCCTTCCTGCGCAAGCAGCGCGATCTCTACAAATATGTGCATGACCAGACGCTGCGCATGGCAAACCACGGCCTCACGCCGTTGGAGATTGCCGAAGAGCTGAAGCTGCCACCGACGCTGGAAGCGGAATGGTTCACGCGCGGCTATTACGGCACGCTCAATCATAATGCCAAGGCGGTCTATCAGCGTTATCTCGGCTGGTTTGATGGCAACCCCGCCAATCTTCACAAGCATCCGCCTGTCGAGGCAGCAAAACGCTATGTCGATCTCGCAGGCGGTGCGGAGGCTCTGCTGGCAAAGGGTCGCGAGGCTTTCTCGAAGGGCGATTATCGCTGGGTCGCAGAACTCGTGAACCACCTCGTCTTTGCAGACCCGTCCAATGCCGAGGCGCGGCATCTGCAGGCCGATGCGCTGGAGCAGCTTGGCTATCAGGCGGAGTCCGGTCCGTGGCGCGCCTTCTATCTCACTGCGGCGATGGAGCTTCGCAATCCGCGTCCGCCTTCGAGTGAGCCGCGCCAGGGCGCCGCGGGCCAGCTTCGCACGCTCCCTGCGGAGCAGTTGCTGGATTCGCTCTCCGTACGGCTCAACGGGCTGAAGGCTGGCGCGCGGGAACTCACGATCAATTTCCGCTTCACCGATACGGACGAGCATTTCCTCGTCCGCGTCGAGAACGCAGTTTTCCATTTCTATCCGAAGCGCGAGGATAAATCGGCGTCGTCCGTATCGCTCACGCGCGGCGATCTCGTGAACCTCGTCACCGGCGAGATCACCCTGCCGCATGAGAATGTGGTGATTACAGGTGACGCCGCGCCTTTCGCGGAGCTGCTCTCGCTCCTCGACCGCTTCGACTTCTGGTTTGAAATCGTGATGCCCTGAGGCATCCCTCCCGCATCCCTGTCAAGGAAACACCATGAAAAACGACGTCAACCGCCAGTTCCGCCTGAAGACACGGCCCACAGGGCGCATCGAAAGATCGAACTTCGATTTCGTGGAACAGCCGATCCCGGAGCCCGGCCCCGGCGAGGCGCTGGTGCGTGTGCTCTATCTGAGCCTCGACCCGACCAACCGCATCTGGATGAGCGACATGGATCAGTACATGCCGCCCGTTGCCATTGGCGAGGTGATGCGTGGCGGCGGTGTCGGCGTCGTCGTGAAGTCCAATTCGGTGCGCTACAAGGAAGGCGACCGGGTGAGCGGCCTCACCGGCTGGCAGGATTACTGCATCGCCGATGAAGGCCTGCGCGCCATGAGCGTGCTGCCGAAAGACCTACCGGTCGATCTGCCGGTGATGCTGGGCGCTTGCGGCATGACGGGCCTTACAGCCTATTTCGGCCTGCTCGAACTTGGCCGCCCGAAGCCGGGTGAAACGGTTGTCGTGTCGGCGGCAGCAGGTGCCGTCGGTTCCGTTGTCGGCCAGATCGCCAAGATCAAGGGCTGCCGCGCGGTCGGCATTGCAGGCGGACCGGAGAAGTGCCGCCACCTCATTGAGGACCTCGGCTTCGATGCCGCCGTGGACTACAAGCGCGATGACTGGCGTGAGCAGCTTGCCGCCGCCACGCCGGACGGCATTGATGTCAATTTCGAGAATGTCGGCGGCGAGATCATGGAAGCCGTCATGGCACGGATGAACCTTTTCAGCCGTATGCCTCTCTGCGGCATGATCTCCGGCTATAATTCCGGGGAGCCGATGCGGGCGGATTACTCGCCCATCCTGATGCGGCGCATCGAAATCCGTGGCTTCATCGTGATCGATTTCATGGAGAAATTCGCCGAAGGGTCCATGCAGCTTGCCCAATGGGTGATCGAGGGCAAGCTCAAGCACCGCGAGACCATTGTGGAGGGGCTTGAGAACGCCCCCGTCGCCGTGAACCGCCTGTTCGATGGCGAGAATATCGGCAAGCTGGTGGTCAAGGTCGGCGAGGCGGTCTGATTTCCCCGGGGGGCACGGTAAAAACTGTGGCCCCCGGGCGACAGTCGGGCGATTCTGTGTCTTGTCCTCCGCGCAGAAAGGACCAGATCCTGTATAGTCACCGGAGCCGGGTGTGCCCGGCCCGGTTGATGCGGGTGGGAGAAAGAGACGTGAAAATGACGGCAAGTGAAAAGGTGCATTTCGGCACGGCGGTTCGGGTGATGGCGCTCGGCCTGGCTCTTGCCTCGGCTCCGTTCGCCCTTCAGGCGGAGGAAGCAGAAGAAACCGCGCCTGCTGGCAGCGATGTCTATTACGAGCTGTCAGACCCGGTCGATTCCCCGCCGGTCAATTATCGCTCGTCCTATGACGACGCCTATGACACGCCCGCGCTGCATGATGCTGAAATGTATGCAGAGGAATATGAGCGCCAGCGCAAGGAAGAAGCGATCCGCAACCGCGACCAGCTGGACCGGATCAATAATTTCTCCTCCGGCGCTGTCACGACGGATGGCGTGATCGGCCCCCGGCGCTGAGCTTTTTCAATAGTCCCATTTCCAGTTGACGCCGACATCGCTAGACGCGTCATTGCCGACTTTTGTCTGCACGCTGATATTGTCCGTTATGTCGATTTCGACGGTAACGCCGGAGTCGCTTGCAAGCGCGCCTTGTTCCACACCGACATAGACCCCCTCGCGGAGATACTTGCCGGCCGAAACGGTCGCGCCGCCGGATGAACCCTGATCGACGCGCAGCACATCAAGCCCGAGCGAGTTCTGCACGCCGCTCAACAGGCCGAAGCCGCCAATACCCCCGCCGGAAAGCTCGGCAGCGGTATTGGCAAGCTGGGCTGCTTCAAAGGCGGTGAGTTCCCCCACACCCTTCTCGAAGAGAATGCGGGAGATAATTTCGTCGCGCGGTAGCGAAGGCGAGGAACTGAGGTTGATCTTGGGTGACGAGCCGCGCCCGCCAAGCGCCACGGTGGCGGAAAAGCCGTTCCGCTCATAATCAAGCGCAATGTCGAGAGCAGGATCGATGGGCTGCTCTCCGGCGAAAGTAACCACGCCATGCGAAAGGATGAAGGTCTTTCCGGCAAAGTCGAGCGTGCCGCGTTCGGAGCGGATTGTGCCCCGCACGACCGGGTCTTCGGCAAGGCCCGTCACCCTGACCGAGCCGACCCAGAGCGAGTCGACACCGCGCCCGGCCACGCGCGCAGGCGGATTGCCGATCGCAAGCGTCACATCAAGCGCAAGCGGCAACGGCGCTTCTGCGGCCGGTTCATCCACCGCATCGGCGTCATCGGGCCCCTGAACGATTATGACATCAATATGGGAGACACCGCCCGGTAGCTGCTTCGGAATGAGATAGCGCGCTTCCGTGGTGGTGAGCGTGCCTTCAAGCTTCAGCGGGTTTTCCGTGTCGGGCGGCAGCACCGTGCCGGTGAGCGACAGATCGCCCTCAACAGCCAGCACAAGATCGCGCCGTGTCACGACATGCATATCGTCGAAGCGCGTATGGATATCGACGGCAGGCGAGGCATCGGCGGCAAGCGATACCGTGCCTTCCCCCGTGAGCCGCCCCGCACCGCCATCGCTCGCGCTCATGCGGAAGGAGAGCGTTTCGCTGCGCGCGCCCTCGATATCGACCGTCAGATTGCTCAGCAATGTACCCGTCGAGAAATTCTCGAATGTGCCATTGCGAAGCCTCACATGGCCGGAAACAAGCGGCGCGGAAATATCGCCTTCCGCGGAGAGTGCGACATCCGCATCGCCCGTGAGCCGCTGTCCGGGCGTGTCTGCAAGCGCCATGAGCGAGGCAGCAGGCCCATCCCATGTGAGCTGTGCTTCCACCGGGCCACGCTCTGGCAGGATCGGGAAGGCGCCTTGCGGATCGCGGATCAGCGGCAGCGCGGCGGTAAGACGGAAAGGTGTTTCCGATGCACCATGCGCCTCTGCGCGAAGCGACAGCCGGCGCCTTGCCCATTCCGCATCAAAGGTTGCATCGAAAGCCGGCTGCGCCTCAAACCCTGCTTCAGCAAGCATGGCTTTCGAAAAGCGGAACGAGGCGGTTGCATTCTCCTGCCCTGAGTCGAGAGCGAGACTGCCCGAAAGCGTGCCGCCCAGCACCTCAAAGGGCAGGAGCGGCGACAGGATCATGAGCGGCATGTCGGCGATGGCAACGGCGATAGTCGCCGCACGTGGGCGGAGTGTCATGTCGCCGGTGAGAGAACCCGCGCCATCCTCGCTGTCAAAACGCATGTCGAGATTACGCAACCGCGTCAGCCCGCCGCCAAGCTCTACCTTAACCGGCGCGCCAAGCGTTGCGGTCGCGCTGCCCGTTCGCGCATCGAGCGTCGAAACAGTGAGGAGCGAAGGCTCCAGAAGCGCTTCGAGTGAAAGCGACATGGTTTCCGTGTTGAGCGACAGCCGCTCGCCCGCCACGCGCGCGGAAATCTCGATGCGGTCAAGCGGGCCAGTTGCCGATGCTTCAATCTCGGTGAAGCGCGTGTTGCCGGAGCCGCCGCTATCGGCAGTAAAAACGGCCTCCACCGCACCATCGCCCGCAAGGTCTGTCAGCGTTGCATTGAGCGCCACACGGTCGAGCGATGTCGGCGCGGTCAGCTCGATGTCGATGCGCCGGGAGGAAAACGCGATTGCTGCATCCTGCTTGCCGCCTCTCGCCTCAAGCGTGATATCGAGATTTGCGCGTCCCTCCATCGCAAGCCCCGCCAGCGCGCCGATGGGTGTAAGGTTCATCCGGTCGCCGAAAAGGTTTCCCTCCGCAAGCCCATCCGGCGAGACGGCAATCGCGCCGTCGAGCCGCGCACCGAAAAGATTGGCCGCGATCTCGTCAAACCGTGCACTGCCATCACCGGGCAGGGTGAGTGCGGTATCCAGTGTCGCTGTCCCGTCACGGCCGGAAAGACGGAAGGCAAGCGGTCCTTTGCCCTCCTGCAACCGCGCGGTGAAACTCGCCTGCCGCGCATCAAAGCCGCCAAGCGCACCATCGGACAGCGTTGCATCAAGCGTGAGCGAGGGCTTTTCGATAGCGCCGCTCACACTCGCTTCCGCTGAAAGTGCGCCTCTTGCGGTGTCGCCCAGTATCGCACCGAGATCAGTCATGCTGACGCGCGCGTCACCGCGCAGGGTGCCGCTATCGGCAAGGCTGAAGGCACCTGTCACGTCGAGTTGACGCCCGGCCTGCAACGAAAGTTCTGTCACGCTGACTGTCGTGCCGCCACCAAAGCCGATACGCGCTGCGCCGGCAAGGCCCTGCGCGAGAAGTACGTCAAGCCCGGCGCTGTCCGTATCAATCGCGCTTGTTTCGATTGTGATGTCAGCAAGCCCGCGCCCGCGCGCGAAGGAGACACCCGAAAAGGAGAGTTCCGCCGTGCCCTGAAGGGATTGACCCGCCAGGGCGGAAACGGGGCGGAGATCGGTAATGTCCGCCGCGCCATCGCCTGAGAGGATGAGGCCATTCTCGCCTGTCGCGGCATTGCCGCTGAAATGCAGGTCTCCCGCTTCCGTCATGAGGCGGGCCTCTGCGATATTGAAAGCATCCAGCGCGGCATTTGCGCTGCCAACAGCGCGCCAGCGCACTTCTTTCAGGAAAGTGTCTGCCTCAATCCCCGCAATCCGGTCCGCGCCCGAGAGACTTCCCTCGCTTTCGAGACTCCAGCCGCCAAGGCGCTGTGGCGCAATCATTGCCGCGCCGGTGAGGGCGAGCGGCCCTGCTTCGAGCGCATCGATGTCGAGTTGATAGGCACCGCGCCGTTTCGGTGTCAGCCTTGCCGCAAGGCTGATCTCATCTGCATCGTCCGCAAAGGCAAGCTGCTCGGCTACAATCGCGCCGCCTGCTTCAAGCTTCACGGCAAGGCTGGTGCCGCGCTTCCAGCCGCCATGCGTTGTGGCATGTGCGCGAAGGGCACGGCCTCCATCAAGCGAAAGCGCGCCTGTCATCAGCCCGTCGCGCATTTCACCCTTTGCGGAGAGCGTGAGCGCGGAAAGCCCATCCAGATCGACAAGCCGTGCCGCAATGCCTCTCTGTCCCGGTGTGCCGTCGCGCAGATCAAGCGCAAGCGTACCGCGCTGCGGGCCTGTCAGATAATCGAGAGCGGCCTTTACTTCGCCCGTCTTGCCGTCGCTGCGCGCGGCATCAAGCGTGAGCTTCATCCGGCTTGACGAATAGATGACATCGCCTTCGGCATTGAAAGAGATTTCCTCGCCAATGACGGAACGACCGATCTGCGTGTCACGGGCCGCGAAATGATCGAGATGAATATCAACAGGGAGCGAGGGCAGGGTGTAATCGCCGCTTGTGTCCGTCGTCTCATCGCCGCCCGGCAAACGCGCCAGCGAGAGTCCCTCCGTCTCAAGCGTGGTGACGCGCACATCGCCGCGCCAGAGCGCGTTCGGGTTCCATTCCAGTGCTGCGCGCGTGAGCGTCAGCCATTCGCCATCGCCATCCGCAATGCTCACACCTTCAAGGGTGAGCCGCCGCGGCCATTCACCGCCAATATCATCGATGCGGATCACCGTATCGCCCGTATCGAGCTGGCGAAGGCCCGCCTCAAGCAGCGCAACGCGGATCGGTGCGATGTTCAGCGCGCCAATCGCAATCGCGACAAGGGCAAGGGCGACGCCGACCGTCGCGAAGAGAAGCGCCAGAACGCCCCCCGCAATCCGCATCACGGTGCCGCGCCTGCGCAATGATGTCTGCACATCCGCCATCAGAATGCCTGCCCGAGAGAAACATAGATCTGAAACGCATCATCCACATTCTTGCGGCGATTAAGGGGCGTGGCGATGTCGAGGCGCACCGGCCCGATAGGCGTGTAATAGCGAAGGCCAACGCCAGCGCCCCAGAGCAGCGGATCGCTGAGTGAGGGCGCGAGATTGGAGAAAGCCTGCCCGCCATCCACAAAGGCGACAGCGCCAATCGTTTCACTGAAGCGATAGCGTATCTCGGCGCTTGCCTCGAGTACGGAGCGCCCGCCATCCGGGTCGCCGCGCGCATCAAGCGGGCCTGCCATCTGATAGCCATAGCCGCGAACCGAGCCGCCGCCACCGGCATAGAAGCGTGTGGAGCCCGGCACATCCGTCGTATCATCCGCCGCGATGAGGCCGTAGCGCCCGCGCAGGGCAAGCAGAAATTCTTCATTCAGTTCGAGATAGGTCGAGCCTGATGCTTCAAGTTTGGTGAATGTCGTCGCCGTCTCATCGCTCGCGCCAAAATAGGGCGTGCCTGCCAGCATGGCGCGAATACCCTTGCGCGGATCGAGGATGTCATCCGTGCTGTCATAGCGCAGCGTGGCCGGAATGCCGAGAAGCTGATAGCTGATCCGCCCGTTCAGATCTTCCGTTTCGGTGATCTGGAAGGTAACGCCGAGTGTACCCGTCCACCGCTCCGTAAGCGGACGTTCCAGCGAAACACCGGCCTTGATCCGATCTTCGGTATAGGCGTCACTTTCTTCATGGGCGATTTCAGCACTGGCAAGAAGGCTCTGGCCGGGACGAAGGAAATTGGGCTTGCGGAAATCGGCGGTCGCCGATTGTTCGATCTGCGCAATACCAAGGCCCAGTGTGAGCATTTCTGCGCGGCCGAAGAGATTGCGATGCTCCCAGCTTCCGCCGACACCGGCACCCTCGCTGGTGGACCATTTCGCGCCAAGCCGCACCGTGCGGGGCGCACGCTCGGTGACTTCTATCTCCTGCGGCAGCGCATCGCCTTCTGGCGCACCGGAGGTGACGGACACGCCTGCGAAAAGCCCTGTACCGCGAAGCGCATCGACGGTGCTGTCCACTTCGCGTCGGTCATAGATTTTGCCCTGCCTGAAGGTGGAAAGCTGCCTGATATAAGCCGGGTCGGTTCGCCCGCCTTCATTGAGAATGCGCGTCTCGCCGAAGACATAGCGCGGCCCCGCCGTCATATAGAGCGTCACGCGCGCCTCGCTTGAAAAGAGGTCCACCACCACGCGCCGCCGGTCGAGCTTCGCCTCCGGATAGCCGTTATTGTGAAGGGCCGAGATCGCTTTCTGTGTGAGATCGATCACGCGGTCTGCCGTGGCCGCGCGGTTCGGCACAAGGCCAAGCTCTGCACCGGTGGCCGGGCGTCCGTTCTCCGCGCTGCCGCCTTCCGGGTAATCGCTATAAACAATATCGAAGCGCCCGATCATGCTGCGCGTGCCCAGAACCACGAAATAGACGACCTCGAAAGCGCCGCCCGCCGCCTGCCGTACGGAAGTGGACACGCGGCCGTCATAATAGGCTTCGGACTTCAGGACCTCCTCGAGCCGCTTTTCATCCTCCTGCGCGCGGCGTCGAAGCTGGGCGAGCGTTGCAGGCGGCAGCGGGCCGTCTTCGGCATCGGGGCTGAGTTCGCGCGCATCTTCCAGAAGAGTGCGCAGATAATCGGGAATGCGGCGGCCCTCGACGCGGGTGGAAAACTCAAGCCCGCGCACATGTCGTTCGGCGTTTGCGCCATTCGCGCGTTGATCCGCTGCCTGCGCCGCAAGGGGCAGGGCAGGCGCAAGCGTGAGGACGCAGGCAAGAGTGAGAGCAAAACTCCGCAACAGACGGCTAGTCATACGCTTCCCGCGGTCTCCCTGGCCGGTGCGGTTCCGGAACATGCCCCCGCTTTCACCTGCCAGCAGGATAGACGAGCGTCAAGCCATTCGCACCCTTGACCTTCCAGCGACTGGAAGTGCCACATTCAAGGCCGAGGCCCGAAAAGGAGAGTTGGCGTTATGAGCGGTGAAAGCAAGGTTCTGGACCCCGTTTGCGGCATGGAAGTGGTGCCGGGCAAGACGTCTCACACGGCCACGCATGAGGGCGAGACCTTTTATTTCTGCTCCGCAAGCTGCGAGCGGAAATTCAGGGCCGAGCCTGCGAAATATCTCGGCGGAAAGGGGCAGGCCTGCTGCCACGGCCATGCTGCTCAGGCGGCAGGGGCCCCGCCGGTGCCCGGCGCGAAATATACCTGCCCCATGCACCCCGAAGTGGTGCAGGACGGGCCTGGCGCCTGCCCCATTTGCGGTATGGCGCTGGAGCCGATGATTGTCACGCGCGAAAAGCCGGAAAATGCTGAACTGAAAGACATGACGCGCCGCTTCTGGATCGGGCTCGTCTTTGCGCTGCCGCTCTTCGTGATTGAAATGGGGAGCCATTTGCTCGGCTTCCACATTCCGCTTGAAGCGCGCGCCATGGGCTTCCTCCAGCTCGCCCTTGCCTCGCCCGTGGTGCTCTGGGCGGGGCTGCCTTTCTTCGAGCGTGGCTGGGCCTCGCTTCAGACGCGCAATCTCAACATGTTCACGCTGATCGCGATTGGCACGGGTGCAGCCTATCTCTATTCGCTCGTTGCCGTCTTCGCGCCCGGCATTTTCCCGGATGCCTTTCGCACGGGACATGGTGCCGTGCCGCTCTATTTCGAAGCCTCTGCCGTCATCATCGTGCTGGTGCTTCTCGGGCAGGTGCTGGAACTGCGCGCGCGGGACCGCACCGGCGATGCGTTGCGTGCGCTACTTGATCTCGCGCCCCGCACCGCCCGGCGCGTGACGGATAAAGGCGATGAAGAAGTGCCGCTTGAGGAAGTGCAGAAAGGTGATCTCTTGCGCGTCCGTCCCGGTGAGCGCGTGCCGGTTGATGGCCGCGTGGAGGAAGGCCGCAGCGCGATTGATGAATCGATGGTAACAGGCGAAAGCCTGCCGGTGGAAAAGGCGCCGGGTGCCACTGTCATAGGCGGCACGCTGAACGGGCAAGGCTCCTTCATCATGCGCGCCGAAGGTGTGGGCGAGGAAACAATGCTCGCGCGCATTGTTGCACTGGTGGCAGAGGCGGGCCGCTCCCGCGCGCCCATCCAGTCACTTGCGGACAAGGTGGCGAGCTATTTCATTCCCGCCGTGCTCGCCGTGGCTGTGATTGCCTTTGTTGCCTGGGCGTTTGTCGGGCCGGAGCCGGCACTTGCCCATGCGTTTGTGGCCGCAGTGTCCGTGCTCATCATTGCCTGTCCCTGCGCGCTTGGTCTTGCAACGCCCATGTCGATCATGGTGGCGACGGGACGCGGTGCCTCTCTCGGTGTTCTCATCCGTAACGCGGAGGCACTGGAACGCTTCGAGAAGGTGGACACCCTCGTCATCGACAAGACCGGCACGCTGACAGAAGGCCGCCCCGTTCTCCGCCTGGTGGAGCCTCATGGCGAGATCACGCGTGAGGAGTTGCTGCAGCTTTCGGCAAGCCTCGAAAATGGCAGCGAGCATCACCTCGCCGCCGCCATCGTCACCGCCGCGAAGGCGGATGGGCTTGAGCTTCTTCCGGTGGAAGATTTCGACGCACCCGCCGGTAAAGGCGTGACGGGCACGGTTGCAAGCCGACACGTCGCGCTCGGCAACATCATGCTCATGGGCGAGCTTGGCGTTGATGCGACCCCGCTTGCGGCGCGCGCAGAAGAACTGCGCGGCCAAGGTGCAACAGTGGTGTTCGCCGCTGTGGATGGCAAACTCGCAGGCTTCATCGCCGTTGCCGATCCGATCAAGAAAACAAGTGCAGAGGCAATCCGCCTGTTGCATGAAGAAGGCTTGCGCATCGTCATGCTGACGGGCGATAGCCGCCGCACAGCGGAAGCCGTTGCGAAAGAACTCGGCATTGACGAGGTGGAAGCCGAAGTTCTGCCGGAGAAGAAAAGCGAAATCGTGAAGCAGCTTCAGGCGGGCGGGCACATCGTCGCCATGGCGGGTGACGGCGTGAATGACGCGCCCGCGCTCGCGGCAGCCGATGTCGGCATCGCCATGGGCACAGGCACGGATGTAGCGATGGAAAGCGCGGGCCTGACGCTCGTGAAAGGCGACCTCATCGGCATCGTCCGCGCCCGCGCACTCTCCCGCGCGGCGATGCGCAACATCCGCCAGAACCTCTTTTTTGCCTTCGTCTATAACGCCGCCGGTGTGCCGCTCGCAGCGGGCATCCTTTATCCCGTCTTCGGTCTCCTCCTCAGCCCCATCTTCGCGGCGGCGGCCATGTCGCTGTCATCTGTCTCGGTGATCGCAAACTCGTTGCGGCTGAGAACGACGCGGCTCGACAAATAAAGCTTCATTTGACCTCCCTAATGAGGCTCATTAGGCTCACAGCATGAGTGATGTGCTGAGCAGCGACAGGGCGGCGGAGAAGCCGGGCAAGCGTGGCGATACGCGGCGCAGGCTGATGCTGGCGGCTGAGCGGCTTTTTGGCGAGCGCGGGCTTCATGCGGTCACGCTGAAGGAGATCAACGCCGCCGCCGGGCAGCGCAATGAATCCGCGCTTCACTATCATTTCGGCTCCAAAACACGGCTTGTGCAGG
>Ga0207868_1000942_pt1 | contig 24332 bp, 21 predicted proteins | sample Passage237B_FD_187370 | JGI IMG/M metagenome (GOLD analysis project Ga0207868, IMG submission 187370) | Cellulose adapted compost microbial communities from Newby Island Compost Facility, Milpitas, CA, USA - Passage2 37B (SPAdes) (version 3) ... | reverse complement strand
GGCGGGCGCGGCGCGAGCCGGCCACGCAGTTCCTGCTGGCGTGGCTGGTGCCGTCGTGGATCGTGTTCGAACTGGTGGTGACCAAACTGCCGCATTACGTGCTGCCGCTTTATCCCGCGATTGCTATCCTGATCGTCATGGTGCTGGAGGGCCGCGCGCTGTCGCAAGCCGCGTGGCTGAGGCGCGGCGCCTCGTGGTGGTTCGTGCTGCCGTTGCTGTTCGCGGTCGGCGCCATCGTCGGCGTCATGGCGCTGACGCTGCAACCGACCTTCCTGGCCTGGCCGTTCTTCGCCGCGGCGCTGGTGTTCGGCCTGTTCGCATGGTGGCTGTTCGACGAGGCGGAAGCGGAGCGCTCCACGCTGTGCGGGATCGCCGCGTCGCTGTGCCTGTCGGTCGCGCTCTACGGCGTGGTGATGCCAAAGCTGGCGCCGCTGTTTCCCAGCGTCGAGGTGGCCCGCGCGCTGCGCAGCGTCGAATGCGTCGGGCCGCGCTCCGCCGCCGCCGGCTTCCATGAGCCGAGCCTGGTGTTCATGACCGGCACCTCGACGCTGTTGACCGACGGCCCCAGCGCCGCCGATTTCCTCAGGCCGGGCGGCTGCCGTTTTGCGCTGATCGAATCGCGGCAGGAGCGGGCGTTTGCGTTGCGCGCCGAGGCGATCGGCTTGCGCTACGATATCCTGCGCCGCGTCGAGGGCTATAATTTCTCGCAAGGCCGCGCCATTTCCATCGCGATCTTCCATACCGTCGGCACACGCTGACCCGGTATTCGCCGGCACGGGGAGGGTTGTCGGGCGGCCCGTAGCCTCATAAGAAGCGCTCCGGCGGCCGCCGCCGCGCCAGGGTTTTTCCGTTTCTGATGGAAACAGAAGCAGAGCTCTGGATTATTGTTTTGACGCGTTTTCTTCACGCGAACCGGTTTCCACTTCGCTTGAAAACGCTTTAAGCGAGTTCCCTATTCCGATGCTGCAACCCCCCTCCGTGTCCGTTGACCCCGCGCCCGCGGTGTCCGTCGTCGTGCCGGTCCGTAACGAGGCCGGCAATATCGCGCCGCTGGTCGCCGAGATTGCCGCCGCGCTCGACGGGCGCTGGGCTTACGAGATCGTCTATGTCGACGACGGCTCGACCGACGCCACCGCGGCGCAACTGGCGGACCTGATGGCCACCCGCCCCAACCTCCGGCATATCCGCCACGCGGCCTCGTGCGGGCAGTCGGCGGCGGTGCGCACCGGCGTGCGTGCGGCGCGCGGCGCGGTGGTGGCGACGCTCGACGGCGACGGCCAGAACGATCCGGCGTTCCTGCCGGCGCTGGTCGGCGCCGTGATGGAAGAGGGCGGCCGCGTCGGCCTCGCCGCCGGCCAGCGCGTCGGCCGCAAGGATACCGGCTTCAAAAAGATCCAGTCGCGCGTCGCCAATGCCGTCCGTGGCGCTTTGTTGCGCGACGGCACCCGCGACTCCGGCTGCGGCCTCAAGGCGTTCCGGCGCGAGGTGTTTTTGGCGCTGCCGTATTTCGACGGATTGCACCGTTTCCTGCCGGCGCTGGTACGGCGCGAGGGGTTCGAGGTCGCCTATGTCGATGTCGCCGACCGGCCGCGCCGGTCGGGCGTGTCCAACTACGGCTTCTTCGATCGGCTATGGGTCGGCATCATGGACCTGATCGGGGTGTGGTGGCTGATCCGGCGCAAGAGATCGGTGCCCGTGGCAACTGAGGTGACCGGCCATGACTGACCTGTTCGGTGCGCTCGTAACCTATCTGCACGATGTGTTCGTGATCCAGTTCGACGGCTGGGTCGCGCTCGGCTTTGTGGCGCAGGCGTTCTTCACGATGCGCTTCGTGGTGCAATGGATCGCCTCCGAGCGCGCGCGCAAGAGCATCATCCCGGTCGCGTTCTGGTTCTTCTCGATCGGCGGCGGTGTGCTATTGTTGATCTACGCGCTCTACCGCCGCGACCCGGTGTTCATCGCAGGCCAGGCGTTCGGTCTCCTGGTCTATTTCCGCAATGTGTATTTCATCATGGTGCACCGGCGCGAGACGGCGGCGGGCGCATGATCCCGAAAAGCCTGCCCTCGGGCTTGACCCGAGGGTGGGAACCGGTTTTCGGACAAGATCATGCGCAAATAAAAACAGGGCGCATGAAGCGCTTCACGCCCGCGCGGCATTGAAGGCGGCAAAGCCGCGTTCGAGGTCGGCCTTGAGATCTTCGATGTTCTCAAGCCCGATATGGATGCGCAGCGTGGGGCCACCCGGCGCCCACTGCGTCGCCGTGCGGTAGCTCGTGCAGTCGAACGGAATGATGAGGCTTTCGAAGCCGCCCCACGAATAGCCCATGCCGAACAGCCGCACGGTGTCGAGCAGCGCATCGACCGCCTTGTCGGGCGCGGGTTGCAGCACCACGCTGAACAGCCCGCTGGCGCCGGAAAAATCGCGCTTCCACATGGCATGGCCGGGATGGTCGGGCAGCGCTGGATGCAGCACGCGCTGCACCTCCGGGCGCGCCTTCAGCCATTTTGCCATCGCAAGGCCCGATGCCTGATGATGGGCCAGCCGCACCGCAAGCGTGCGCAGGCCGCGCAAGGCGAGGAAGACGTCGTCCGGCGCGGCGCAGACGCCGAGCGCGCGGATCGCATCGGTGACGTGCGGCCAGGCTCGTGCATTGGCGGCGATGGTGCCGAACATGATGTCGGAATGACCGCCGAGATATTTTGTGCCGGCCTGGATCGACAGATCGACGCCGAAATCGAGCGAGCGGTGGTAGAGCGGCGTCGCCCATGTGTTGTCGTCGATCACCAGGAGGTCGCGCGCATGCGCGGCGGCGGCGATCGCCGGGATATCCGCCATCTCGAACGACTGCGAGCCCGGCGCCTCGACGAACACCGCGCGCGTGTTGGGCCGGAACAGTTTTGCGATGTCGCCGCCGATCAAGGGGTCGTAATAGGTGGTCTCGACGCCGAAGCGCTTGAGCAGCGTGTCGCAAAAATGCCGCGTCGGCCGATAGACGCTGTCGCACACCAAAAGGTGGTCGCCGGCAGCGAGCACGGCCAGCAGCGTCGTCGAGATTGCCGCGAGCCCTGAGGGCGCGAGCCCGACGCCGGCGCAGTTCGGTCCCTCCAGCGCAACGAGCGCCTGTTGCAGCGCGCGCGTCGTCGGCGTGCCATGGCGGCCGTATTGATACTCGCCACGGTGGGCCCGGATGTCGTCGGCGGTCGGATAGAGCACCGTCGAGCCGCGCACCACGGGCGGGTTGACGAATCCCTTCTGCGCCACGCTGTCGCGGCCGCCGGTCACGAGTTCGGTCTCGGGATGGAGCGGCACCCCTGCGTGAGGGTCGGTCGGTGCGGTCATGTCGGGATCGGCCTGATGGCGTGGGTAGGATATCTCCCATAGCACGGACGCGGGCGATTTCTATAGCGGCGCAAGCCGTTGCGCCGATGGGCGGCACCGGCCGGCTGCCGGCGTCCCCCTTGACCCGGTCGCGCTGCCGTTCTGTTATGGCCGCGAGAACCGTGGAATCGACCCGTCGGCCGCTCCGTTTCCGGGCGCCGGCCGACGTTCATGAAAGGTGAGATCATGAAGCGCGTTTGCATGATGCTGTCTGCCCTGGCCGCCGCCGCTGTGACCGCGCAGGCTGCGTCCGCCCAGACCCTGAAGTCGGTGACCGACCGCGGCATGTTGTCGTGCGGCGTCAGCCAGGGCCTTCCCGGATTCTCCAGTCCCGACGACAAGGGCAACTGGACCGGCCTCGACGTCGACGTCTGCCGCGCCATCGCCGCCGCCGTGCTCAACGACCCGACCAAGGTGAAGTTCGTGCCGCTCTCGGCCAAGGACCGCTTCACCGCGCTGCAATCCGGCGAGATCGACGTGCTATCGCGCAACTCGACCTGGACCTTGAGCCGCGATACCGCGCTCGGCCTCAACTACACCGGCATCACTTATTACGACGGCCAGGGGTTCATGGTGCGCAAGGCGCTCAAGGTCAACTCGGCGCTGGAACTCAACAGCGCATCGATCTGCGTGCAGACCGGCACCACCAACGAGCAGAACGTCGGCGACTACTTCAAGGCCAACAACATGAAGTACGAGCTGATCGCCTTCGCCACCGCCGATGAGACCATCAAGTCCTACGAGCTGGGACGATGCGACGTGTTCACCTCCGACGTCTCCCAGCTCTACGCCATGCGGCTGAAGTTCGCCGCTCCCAACGACCACACCGTGCTGCCCGAAGTGATCTCGAAGGAGCCGCTCGGCCCGCTGGTGCGCCAGGGCGACGATCAGTGGTTCGACATCGTCAAGTGGACGCTGTTCGCCATGGTCAACGCCGAGGAACTCGGCGTCACCCAGAAGAACGTCGAGGAGATGGCGAAGTCCAGCAAGCCCGAGCTTCGGCGCATGCTCGGCGGCGACGGTAATCTTGGCGAGACGCTTGGCCTCAGCAAGGATTGGGTGGTGCGCATCATCAAGGCGGTCGGCAACTACGGCGAGGCGTTCGACCGCAACGTCGGCGCCGGCTCCCGGCTCGGCATCGCGCGCGGCCTCAACAAGCTGTGGAACCAGGGCGGCATCCAGTACGCCCCGCCGATTCGCTGAGCGTCGCGCGGCCGGGCGGCGCGATGACCGGCGAGGCGCGCAAGGCCCCGTTTCGCCCGCTGGCGCGGTTCAAGCGCATCGGCGGGGCGCGCGCAAGCTGGAGCGGGCTGGCCGCGCAGGCCGTGCTGCTCGCGGTGCTGGCGTGGCTGGCCTACGAGATGGTCGCCAACGTCCGCGCTAACCTCGCCGCGCAGGGTATCGCCTCGGGCTTCGGCTTCCTCTCCCACAGCGCCGGCTTCGCCGTCAGCCAGGCACTGATCCCCTACGAGCAGACCGATAGCTATCTGCGGGTGTTCGCCGTCGGGCTGGTCAACACGCTGGTGGTGTCGGCGATCGGCATCGTGCTGGCCACCATCCTCGGCTTTGCCGTCGGTCTCGGCCGGCTGTCGCCGAACTGGCTGCTGGCGCGGCTTGCCGGCGGCTACGTCGAACTGATCCGCAACCTGCCGCTGCTCTACCAGATCCTGTTCTGGTACCTCGCGGTGCTCGGCGCGTTGCCCGGGCCGCGCCAGAGCCTGTCGCCGCTGCCCGGCGTGTTTCTCTCGAACCGCGGCATCGTGGTGCCCGAACCGGTGCCGCAGGCGAGCTTTGCCATCGTCGTCGCCGCGCTGGCGCTCGGGATCGTCGTTGCGCTCGGGCTTGGCCTTTATGCGCGCCGCGCCCTGTTTCGCCATGGCCGGGTGGTGAGGGTCTGGCCCTATGCGCTCGCCACCGTGATCGGGCTGCCACTGGCGATGGCCCTATTGTTCGGCCCGCCGCTGACATTCGACGTGCCGGAGCTGCGCGGCTTCAACTTCGCCGGCGGCGTGCGGCTGTTACCGGAGTTCGCCGCACTGACCATTGCGCTCTCCACCTACACCGCGGCGTTCATCGCCGAGAACGTGCGTTCCGGCGTGCTTGCTGTCTCCAGAGGGCAATGGGAGGCGGGCGAGTCGCTCGGGCTGTCGCGCGGCCAGCTTCTGCGGTTGATCGTGGTGCCGCAGGCGCTGCGCGTCACCCTGCCGCCGCTCGCCAACCAGTACCTCAACCTGACCAAGAACTCCTCGCTCGCTGTGGCGATCGGCTACCCCGACCTGTTCTCGGTGTTTGCCGGTACGGCGCTGAGCCAGACCGGGCAGGCGATCGAGATCATCGCCATCACCATGGCGGTCTATCTGGCGATCTCGCTCGTCACCACCACGATCATGAACGTGTTCAACTGGCGCGTCGCGCGGCGGGGGCAGGCATGAGTGCGGCATCGTCCGGCTTCGTGCGCGGCGAGACGGCACAGGTGCGGCCGGCACCCGTCGCCGTCACCGGCGCCGTGGGGTGGCTGCGCACGCGGCTGTTCAACACGCCGGGCAACATCCTCTTGACGTTCATCTGCGCGGCACTGGCGTGGCTGGTGCTGGAACCGGCCGTCCGCTTTCTGTTCGTCGATGCCGTGTGGGAGGGCCGCGACCGCGGCGCCTGCCTTGCCGATGTCGCCGGTCATCCGGTCGGCGCCTGCTGGCCGTTCGTCACCGCAAAGCTCGGCCAGTTCATCTATGGCTTTTACCCGGAGGCACAGCGCTGGCGGGTCAACGTCGTATTCTTGCTGGGCGCCTTACTGCTGGTGCCGCTCCTGATCCCGCGCCTGCCGGGCAAGGCGCTCAACGCGGCCTTGTTTTTCGCGGCTTTCCCGGTGGTGGCGTTCTTTCTGCTCTATGGCGGCGGCTTGCAGGGTTTTGCGGTGAGCTGGAGTGCGTCGGCGCTGGCGGCGCTGGCCGGCAGCCTGACCGAGGCCGGTCAAAGGCTCGGCGGGGCGGGCGAGGGCGGCCTGGTGGTTGCGGCCGCGGCTGCGGCATTGGGCTGGCTCGGGGCGGCCGTCGCCTGGCTGGCCTCGCCGCTGTTCTGGCTTCGCGAGGTCATCCGGCAATCGGGAGAGCCGCTTTGGCTCGATATCGCGGCGACCGCCGCAGGTGTGTCGGTCGTCGCGCTATGGCTCGGCGGGCTGCGGGCGCTGGCAAAGGTGCTCGCGTCCTTCGCCGGCCTCGCGCTTGCCATCGTCGTGCTCGGCCTCGATCGTGGCGGGCTGCCGGTCGTCAGCACCCGGGAGTGGGGCGGGCTGTTGGTGACGCTGGTGGTCTCGGTCACCGGCATCGTGGCGTCGATGCCTGTCGGCATGGCGCTGGCGCTCGGGCGACGCTCGAACATTCCGCTGATCCGTATCCTGTCCGTCGCCTTCATCGAGTTCTGGCGCGGCGTGCCGCTGATCACCGTGCTGTTTTTCGCAACCTACATGCTGCCGCTGTTCCTGCCCGGCAACTTCACCATGGACGGCCTGGTGCGGGTGCTGGTCGGCATCGCGCTGTTCGCCGGCGCCTATAATGCCGAGGTGATCCGCGGCGGCCTGCAGGCGATCCCGCGCGGGCAGGGCGAGGCGGCGGCGGCGCTCGGCCTGTCGTACTGGACGACGATGCGGCTCGTTGTGATGCCGCAGGCGCTGCGCCACGTCATTCCCGGCCTCGTCAACAGCTTCATCGCGCTGTTCAAGGATACAACACTGGTGCTGATCGTCTCGATCTTCGATCTGCTCGGCCAGCTTCGTGCCGCCTTCTCCGATCCGACCTGGGCGACGCCGACCACGCTGTTCACCGGCTTTGCCTTCACCGGCGCGATCTATTTCGTGTTCTGCTTCGGCATGTCACGCTATTCGCTGTTCGTCGAACGGCGCCTCAACGTTCACCGGCGCAGATAAGGAGGCGCGATGGCGACCGACCCGATCGTGACCATTGCCGGCCTCAACAAGTGGTTCGGCGAGTTTCATGTGCTGCGCGACATCGATCTTTTGGTGCCGCGCGGGGCGCGCATCGTCATCTGCGGGCCGTCCGGCTCCGGCAAATCGACGCTGATCCGCTGTATCAACGCGCTGGAGGAGTTTCAGGAAGGGCGCATTACGGTCGATGGCATCGAGCTTGGTCCGGGCCTGCGCCGCGTCGACGAGGTGCGGCGCGAAGTCGGCATGGTGTTCCAGAGCTTCAACCTGTTTCCGCATCTCACCGTGCTGCAGAACTGCACGCTGGCGCCGATCTTCGTGCGCAAGATGCCGCAGAAGGACGCCGAGGCGCTGGCGATGAAGTATCTCGAGCGCGTGCGCATCCCTTCGCTTGCGCCAAAATATCCGGGGCAGATTTCCGGCGGTCAGCAGCAGCGCGTGGCGATTGCGCGGGCGCTGGCCATGAGCCCGAAGATCATGCTGTTCGACGAGCCGACCTCGGCTCTCGATCCGGAAATGGTCAAGGAGGTGCTTGACACCATGGTCGATCTCGCCACCGAAGGCATGACGATGCTGGTGGTGACCCACGAGATGGGCTTCGCCCGCGAGGTGGCGAGCCGCGTGGTGTTCATGGACGAGGGGCAGATCGTCGAAGCCAACACGCCCGAACAGTTCTTCGACCATCCGCAGCACGCGCGCACGCGGCTGTTTCTCAGCCAGATTTTGCGATGAAGTGTCATTGAACGCGCAGCTTTATCACTCCCCCGCATAGCCCGTCGAAGACGGACGTAAACGTCCTTTCGCGGCGAGGGTAGAGTGGAGGCTGCAAAGACGTGGATGGCCGGGACAAGCCCGGCCATGACGGGAGGCTACACCAGCGTCAAAATGATGCCGGCCAGCACCGCCTGCGCCAGGAAGCCGACCACGAAGGCGGCCGTGCGCAGCACCGGAATGCCGAACGTGTAGACGATGGCGTGGGCGACGCGCGACCAGAAATAGACCGCGCAGGCGAACACCGTCCACCAGCTCGAATAGTCGACGGCGTTGAGGATCAACACCAGCGGCGCAAAGATGATGAGGTTCTCGATGGCATTGTCGTGGGCAAACATCAGCCGGTTGGCCCAGTCGTCCTGCGGCTTGTCGTTGCGCGACGGATTGGCCATGGCGCCCATCAGGCCGCGCACCTTGCAGCGGTCGAGGATGTAGGGCACCCACAGGATGCCGGTCAGAATAACGGTTAGCGTCAGCCAGAACAGTTCGCGCGTCATCGGTCGCAGCCTTTCTGATTCTCGTATCTTGATTTTACCACCGGCCGCGGCGTTTGCCGCAGCCGGCGATGGTCTTCAGGCGCGGACCTTGACGTAACTACCCGGCGCGTCCTCGATCGGCGGATAAGCCTCGTTGCCGACCACGCGCGCGTCCACCTCCTCGGCGTCAATGGCGCGCAGCCAGTCCATCCAGTCCGGCCACCACGACCCCTTGTGCTCGGTCGCACCCTTCACCCATTCGTCGAGGTCGTAGGTCGCAGCGCCCTCGTTGGTCCAGTACTGATACTTGCCAAGGGCAGGGGGGTTGACCACGCCGGCGATGTGGCCGGAGCCCGACATCACGAACTTCACCGGGCCGCCGAAGAACCGCGAGCCGTGGAGCACCGAGCGCGCTGGCGCGATGTGATCCTCGCGGGTGGCGAGGTTGTAGACCGGCACCTTGACCTTGGAGAGGTCGAGCGTGGTGTTGTCAAGCACCATGGTGCCGGCCGACAGCCGGTTCTCCAGATAGCAGTTGCGCAGGTAGTAGGAATGGTTGGCGGCCGGCATACGGGTCGCATCCGAGTTCCAGTGCAACAGGTCGAAGGGGGGCGGGGCCTTGCCCTTGAGGTAGTTGCTGACGACGTAGGACCAGATCAGGTCGTTGGAGCGCAGCATGTTGAAGGCCATCGCCATCTTGCTGCCTTCCAGCACGCCGGTCTCGGCCATGTCGCGCTCGAGCGCCGAGACCTGCTCCTCGTCGACGAACACCATGAGATCGCCGGCATAGGTGAAGTCCACCTGCGCGGCAAAAAAAGTCGCCGACGCCGCGCGCACGCGCCGCTTGGCGGCGAGCCAGGCCAGCGTCGAGGCCAGCATGGTGCCGCCGACGCAATAGCCGATGGTGTGCGTGGTGAGTTCGCCGGTCACTTTCTCGACCACGTCCATGGCGGTAAGCGGCCCCTCCTTCATGTAGTCTTCGAAGGTCTTGTGGCCGAGGCTGCGGTCGGGGTTGACCCACGAAATGACGAACACCGTCAAGCCCTGATCGACGCACCACTTGATGAAGGACTTTTTCGGCTGCAGGTCGAGAATGTAGAACTTGTTGATCCACGGCGGCACGATCAGGAGCGGCGTGCGCAGCACCTTCTCCGTGGTCGGCGTGTACTGGATGAGCTGCATGGTTTCGTTCTGAAAGATCACCTTGCCCGGCGTATTCGCCATGTGCTCGCCGACCACCATGCCGGCGGGGTCGGATTGGCGGATGCGCAGCGTGCCGCGGCCGGCGGCAATGTCCTCGGCCAGCATCTTCATGCCGCGGGCGAGGTTCTCGCCGCTCGAGGTAACCGTATCGCGCACCAGCTCGGGATTGGTCAGCAGGAAGTTGGACGGCGCGATCGCGTTGGTGATCTGCTGCACGTAGAACTCGGCCTTGTGCCGGGTGTGCGGATCGACGCCCTCGGCCTTGTGCACGAGATCGAAGGCCCAGCGCGAGGTCAGCAGATAAGCCTGTAGCAGGAAGTCGTAGAACGGGTTGGCGCGCCATTCCGGATCCTGAAACCGCTTGTCGCGGGCGGCCGGTGCCGCGGTCGGCTCCGGCTCCTCGCCGGCCAGGCGGCGCGCGGCGTTGCCCCACAGGTCGAGGTAGGATTTGCCGAGGCTGAGCTGGAGTTCGGCGGCACGGTTCTGGTCCGATAGCCAATAGTCGGCAACCGTACTCAGGGTCTTCACCACCTCCGTCAGTTCCGAAGGCGTCTTGTCGCGCATCTGGCCTTCTTCGGGCGCCCTGAAATAGGCGGCGAGTGCCTGGCCGGTGCTTTCCATGGCCCGCGCCAGGTTGAGGGCGAACGCTTCGGGGTTGTAGCCGGTGCCCGGCTTCTCGGAGGTCGGTTCGGTCATTGGGCCATTACCCGTCATTCCCCCGCCGGCTGAAACGGCGGGTCATTGCTGTCGAACAATGATGGCATAGTTCGGCGGGGGCCGGGAATTTCGATGTGTTGCACCGCGACAAGGGCTTGCGCCTGCGTCATAATGAGGCCGTAAGCGGCCGCTTCAGTGGCCGCCATGGTCGAGGTTGCGTGGGTGAACAGGGGTTTGCGGACGGCGTCCCGCGCCGCACTGGCGGCGGCAGCGATGGTGCTTGCGGCGGCGCTGGCCGGCTGTGGGGCGATGGTCGCCGACCTGCCGATGGTCGGCCTGCCAGAGGGCGCGCCGGCGCGGCCGGCCGATCCGGGAGCCTTTCCGGCGGTCCATGACATGCCGGCCTCGCGCGAGCAGACGCTGCTCGATGCCGCCGAGCGCGAGCGCATCCAGCGCGAACTGACCGCCGCCCGCGAGCGGCAGAGCGGGGCCGCCCGGCAGTAACCACCACGGCGGCGGCGCCGAGGCCGGGGCGGCCAAAAATCTGCCGCAACGCTGGCGCTTGCAAGCCCGCGTGATAAAAGATGCCTGAATCGACCGCGACCCGGCACTCAAGCCGCTTCGCCGGTTTTCCGGAGCCCACAATGGACGAGTTTCACCGCATCCGCCGCCTGCCGCCCTATGTGTTCGAGCAAGTCAATCGGGCCAAGGCCGCCGCGCGCAATGCCGGAGCCGATATCATCGACCTCGGCATGGGCAATCCGGACCTTCCGACGCCGCCTCATGTCATTGAGAAAATGAAGGAAACGCTTGGAAAGCCGCGCACCGACCGCTATTCCGCCTCGCGCGGCATCACCGGCCTGCGCCGGGCCCAGGCGGCCTATTACGAGCGCCGGTTCGGGGTCAAGCTCAATCCCGACACCCAGGTGGTGGCGACGCTCGGCTCCAAGGAGGGCTTTGCCAACATGGCGCAGGCGATCACCGCGCCGGGTGACGTGGTGCTGGTGCCCAACCCGAGCTATCCGATCCACGCGTTCGGCTTCCTGATGGCCGGCGGCGTGATCCGCTCGGTGCCGGCGGACCCGACGCCGGAGTTTTTCTCCGCCGTCGAGCGCGCCATCATCCACTCGATCCCGAAGCCGATCGCGCTCGTCGTCTGCTATCCGTCGAACCCGACGGCCTATGTCGCCGACCTCGACTTCTACAAGGACCTCGTGGCGTTCGCGAAGAAGCACGAGATCTTCATCCTGTCCGACCTCGCATATGCGGAACTGTATTTCGACGGCAACCCGCCGCCGTCGGTATTGCAGGTGCCGGGCGCGATGGATGTCACGGTGGAGTTCACCTCGATGTCCAAGACGTTCTCGATGGCCGGCTGGCGCATGGGCTTTGCGGTCGGCAACGAACGGCTGATCGCGGCGCTCGCCCGCGTCAAGTCGTATCTCGACTACGGCGCCTTCACGCCGATCCAGGTGGCGGCGACGGCCGCGCTCAATGGCCCGCAGGACTGCATCACCGAGATGCGCGAGACCTATCATCGCCGTCGCGACGTGATGGTGGAGTCGTTCGGCCGCGCCGGCTGGGTGGTGCCGCCGCCGAAGGCGTCGATGTTCGCCTGGACGCCGGTGCCGGAGCCGTTCCGCGAGATGGGCAGCATGGCGTTCGCCACGCTGCTGGTCGAGAAGTCGGGGGTGGCGGTGTCGCCGGGCGTCGGCTTCGGCGAGCACGGCGAGGGCTTTGTGCGCATCGCGCTGGTGGAGAACGAGCAGCGTATCCGCCAGGCCGCCCGCAATATCCGCCGCTTTCTTGAAAGCGGTATCGAAACGTTGCACAACGTGGTGCCGCTCGCCACCCGGCGTTAGCGGCTTTCCGGCAGGTTTGGACGGAGATGGTCGCGCCACTCAAGGTGGGGATTGCGGGCCTGGGCACTGTTGGCGCCGAGGTTGTCCGCTTGATCGAGGCACAGGGCAGGGTGCTTGCTACGCGCTGCGACCGCGCCGTGCGCGTCACGGCCGTCACCGCGCGCGCGAAGGCGAAGAAGCGCGGCCTCGATCTGCGCGGTGTGGCGTGGGCCGCGTCGCCGCAGGCGCTGGCCGCCGATCCCGATATCGACTGCTTTGTCGAACTGATCGGCGGCGCGGGCGAACCGGCGCTGTCGGCGATCGAGACGGCGCTGAAGGCCGGCAAGTCGGTGGTCACCGCCAACAAGGCGCTGATCGCCCGCCACGGCGTGCGGCTTGCGGCGCTGGCCGAGCGCCACAGCGGCGCGCTCAACTTCGAGGCGGCGGTGGGGGCCGCCATCCCCATCGTCAAGGTGCTGCGCGAGGGACTGGCCGGTACCCGGATCAACCGCGTCTATGGCATCCTCAACGGCACCTGCAACTACATCCTGACCCGCATGGAGCAGGAGCGGCTGTCGTTCGCCGAGTGCCTGAAGGACGCGCAGCGGCTCGGCTATGCCGAGGCCGATCCGTCGTTCGATGTCGACGGTCATGACACCGCGCAGAAGCTCGCGATCCTCGCGAGCCTCGCCTTCGGCACCAAGGTCGCCGAGAAGGCGGTGTTCGTCGAGGGTATTTCCTCGATCATGCCGGAGGATTTGCAGGCGGCCGAGGACCTCGGCTATCGCGTCAAGCTGCTCGGCGTCGCGCTGCGCACCGAGACCGGCATTGAACAGCGTGTGCACCCGACCATGGTGCCGCGTTCGTCGTCGATCGCGCAGGTCATGGACGTGACCAATGCCGTCACCATCGACGGCCAGGGCATTGCGCCCATCACCCTGATCGGCCCCGGCGCCGGCGGCGCCGCAACCGCATCCGCCGTCGTTGCCGATATCGCCGACGTGGCCCGGGGCGTGCGCGCGCTGCCGCTCGGTCAGCCGGCCGCGGGGCTTGTCGCCACCCAGCAGGCGCCGATGCGACGCCATGAGGGTGGCTATTATATCCGCCTGATGGCGCGCGATATGCCGGGCACGGCGGCGGCGATCGCCCGCCGTCTTGCCGAGCAGAATATTTCCATCGAGTCGATCGTGCAGCGGCGCCGTAACGGGGCCGGCGGGACGACGCCGGCGCGTGGCGCGCCGTCGATGCCGGTGATCCTCATCACCTACGCGACCAGCGAGGACGCGGTGCGCCGCGCCATGCAGGCGGTCAAGCGCGACCGCGTCATCGCCGGCCGGCCGCAACTGATCCGTATCGAGAAGAACTAGAGCATGATCCCGAAAAGTGGGAACCGGTTTTCGGACATGATCATGCGCAAACAAAAAGATAACCAACGAGTCTGATTTAACGCGGTTGAGTCGGATTCCAGCGGAGCGCAGCAGTGCTTCGTCCGGCCGTTTGAAGGAGTTTTGGCGAATGTCCACGATCTCAGTGCCCCCGCAGCAACTGCTCGAACGCATTTTGACCCTTGAGATCGTGCGCGTGACCGAGCGGGCGGCGGTGTCGGCGGCGCGGCTGCGCGGCCGCGGCGACGAGAAGGCGGCCGACCAGGCGGCGGTCGATGCGATGCGGCGCGAACTCAACAAGCTGCCGATCGAGGGCACCGTGGTGATCGGCGAGGGCGAGCGCGACGAGGCGCCGATGCTGTTCATCGGCGAGACGGTCGGCATCAAGACCGGACCGCAAGTGGACATCGCCGTCGATCCGCTGGAAGGCACCACGCTGTGCGCCAAGAACATGCCAGGCGCAATCGCCACCATGGCGATGGCCGAGGGGGGTACGCTGCTCAACGCCCCCGATGTCTACATGGAAAAGATCGCCGTCGGCCCCGGCTATCCGGCCGGCGTGATCGACCTCGACGCGCCGCCCGAGGACAACATCCGCAAGCTGGCTAAGGCCAAGGGCGTTGCGCCGGAGGCGATCACCGCGCTGGTGCTCGACCGCCCGCGCCACGCCGCGATCATTTCCGCGGTGCGCGCCACCGGCGCTGCGGTGCGGCTGATCACCGACGGCGACGTTGCCGGCGTGATCCACACCGCCGATCCCGACAACACCGGCGTGGATATCTATATCGGCACCGGCGGCGCGCCGGAGGGCGTGCTGGCGGCGTCGGCGCTGCGCTGCATCGGCGGCCAGATGCAGTGCCGGCTGATCCTCGACACCGAGGAGAAGCGCGAGCGCGCCGCCAAGATGGGCGTCGCCGATCCGCGCAAGATCTACGGCATCGAGGATATGGTGAAGGGCGATTGCCTGTTCGCCGCGACCGGTGTCACCGACGGCTCGCTGCTCCGCGGCGTCAAGTTCCGCAAGGACGTGATCGAGACCGAGACCGTGGTGATGCGCTCGGTCACCGGCACCGTGCGCATGATCCGCGCCGAGCACCGGCAACTGGAAAAATTCCATCTCGATTGAGGCACGCGATGGCTGTCAGGGCGCTGGTGTTCGACGTGTTCGGCACTGTGGTGGACTGGCGCTCGAGCCTAATCGACGATCTCTCCGCGTGGGGCCGCACGCGCGGTCTCGACGGCGACTGGACCGGTCTGGTCGATGCCTGGCGCGGCGCCTACAAGCCGTCGATGGACGAGGTGAGGGCGCACCCGGAGCGTGGCTTCGTGGTGCTCGAGGACTTGCAGCGGGCATCGCTCGAACGGCTGGCGCCGCGGTTCGGACTGTCCTCGCTGAGCGATGACGATCTCGACCACATCAACATGGGCTGGCGGCGGTTGAAGCCATGGCCCGACAGCGTTGCCGGTTTGACGCGGCTGAAGTCGCGCTTTCTCATCGCGCCGCTGTCGAACGGCAATGTTGCGCTGACCGCCGGCATGGCGAAGCAGGCCGGCCTGCCGTGGGACGTGGTGTTCGGCAGCGACCTGTTCGGCCACTACAAGCCGGACCCCGATGTCTATCTCGGCGCGGCGCGACTGCTGCGACTGTCCCCTTCCGAGCTGATGATGGTGGCCGCCCATAACAGCGATCTGAAAGCCGCGCAGGACCTGGGCCTGAAGACGGCGTTCGTGGCGCGGCCGACCGAATACGGCCCGCACCAGACCAAAGACTTTGCCGCGGAGGGCGACTGGGACGTGGTGGCGCGCGACTTCGACGATCTCGCCGACCGGCTCGGCTGTGCTTGAGGTCGCGCCCGCCTTCCTCGGCGTGACGCGCTCGGCCACCGGCCGGCTGTGGCGCGACCGGCTCGACGAGCGCGGGTCAGCGCGGGCGCTGGCGATCGCGCAGACGCATCAGGTGCCGGAATTGCTGGCGCGGGTGCTAGCGGGGCGCAACGTTGATCTCGATGCCGTTGCCGACTTCCTCGATCCGACCATCCGCAAGCTGTTGCCCGATCCGTTCACCGTCACCGACATGGAGCCGGCGGCGCGCCGCCTGGCCGATGCGGCAATGCGCGGCGAGCGAGTGGCGATCTTCGGCGATTACGACGTCGACGGCGCAACCTCGGCGGCGCTGCTCGCCTGGCACCTGCGCCATTGCGGGCTCGATCCGCTGATCCATATTCCCGACCGCATCTTTGAAGGCTACGGCCCGAACGTCGAGGCGGTGCGCTCGCTCGCCGAGCGCGGCGCCACGCTGCTCATCTGCGTCGATTGTGGCACCACCAGCCTCGAGCCGCTGGCGGAAGCCAAACGGCTCGGCATGAGCGTGGTGGTGATCGATCATCATCAGTGCAACGATGAGCTGCCGGCGGTCGACGCGCTGGTCAACCCCAACCGCCCCGACGATCTGTCCGGGCTCGGCCATCTTGCCGCCGTCGGCCTCGTGCTGCTGACGCTCGTCGCCGTCAACCGCGAACTGCGCACGCGAGGCTTCTGGACGCCAGAGCGGCCCGAGCCGAATTTGCTCGACCAGCTCCATCACGTCGCGCTCGGCACCGTCGCCGACGTCGCGCCGCTGATCGGGCTCAACCGCGCACTCGTCGCCAAGGGGCTGATCGCGCTGCGCCGCCGCGACCATGTCGGTCACACCGCGCTGATGGACGTGGCGCGTCTCAGCGGCCCGCCGGAGGCGTGGCACCTCGGCTTCATGCTTGGGCCGCGCATCAATGCCGGTGGCCGTATCGGTCGTGCCGATCTCGGCGTGCGGCTGTTGCTCGAAGGCGACGTTTCGGAAGCCGCAGCGATAGCCGCCGAACTCGACCGCCTCAATCAGGAGCGGCGCGTCATCGAGCAGGTGGCGGAGGCGCAGGCCGAAGCCGAAGCGCTCGCCGCGCTCGGCCTTGAGGACAAGGCCGCGGTGATCGTCACCGCGCAGGATGGCTGGCATCCCGGCGTGGTCGGTCTGGTCGCGGCGCGGCTCAAGGAGAAGTTCGGTCGGCCCGCGTTCGCGATCGCGTGGGGCCCGGGCGAGGGCGGGCTGGGCACCGGCTCGGGGCGCTCGATCCCCGGCGTCGATCTCGGCCGTGCGGTGCGGCAGGCGGTCGCCGACGGCGTGCTGGTCAAGGGCGGCGGTCACGCCATGGCCGCCGGCGTCACGCTGCGCCGGGCGCAACTGCCGGAGTTTCGCGCCAGCATCGAAAAGGCCCTGGCGGAGAGCGTCGCCGTAGCGCGTCAGGCCAACCGGCTGTCGATCGACGGCGCGGTGAGCGCACGCGCGGTCACACCGGAACTGGCCGCGACGCTGGAGCGGGCCGGGCCGTTCGGTGCCGGCAATCCCGCGCCGGTCCTGGCATTGCCCGCGCACCAGCTCGTCTATGCCGAAGAGGTCGGGCAGGCGCATGTGCGTATCCGCCTGAAGTCGGGCGACGGCGCGCTGGTCAACGGCATCGCTTTTCGCGCCGTCGGCCAGCCGCTCGGCACTGCGCTATTGGCGGCGCGCGGCCAGCCGCTGCATGTCGCGGGCACCTTGAGCATCGACCGCTGGCAGGGCACCGAGCGCGTGCAGTTGCGCGTCAGCGATATTGCAGTCCCTGACCGCGGGCCGGAAACGATCCGCTGATATACAACTTAAATTTGAGGAACGGACTCGTGACTCTCCCGTCATGCCCGCACTCGTTGCGGGCATCCACGTCTTACGGACCTTCATCAAGGAAGACGTGGATGGCCGGGACAGGCCCGGCCATGACGAAGAAAATTTACATTCACCCCCCGCGCCGCAGTCGCGCCAGCACCTCGAGCCCGCCGTAGCCGTCCGGCTTGAGACCGGCCTTGCGCTGGAAGTCGCGCACCGCGCGCATGGTGGCGTTGCCGACACGGCCATCGGTGCCGCCAGTGTCGAAGCCGGCTCGTGTCAGCCGCGTCTGCATCTCCTGCACCTCGGCGAGCGTCAGCGCGCGCTCCGAGCCGGGGAAGGGTTGTGCGAACGGCCTGCCGCCGAGGATGCGGTCGCCAAGATGGACGATGGCGAGTGCGTAGTTCATCGACGGGTTGTAGCTGCGCACCGCGTAGAAATTCGGCCCGAGCAGAAAGGCCGGACCGCCGCGCACCGGCACCCACAGTTTTGCGCTGGCCTGCGGCTGTGGGAACGGCTTGCCATCGGCGCGCGTCACGCCGGCAGCAGCCCACGCGGCGTAGCTGCGGCTGCCCTCGCGCGTGCCGCTGGGCGCGCGGACCTCATAACCCCAGTGCTCGCCACGGCGATACCTGCCGCGCTTGATCAGATAGCGGGCACTGGAGGCGAGCGCATCGTCGGGTTTGCCGAACGGCGAGACACGGCCGTCGCCGTCGTAGTCGAGGCCGATGTTGAGCCACACCTCGGGCATCCATTGCGTGTGGCCCATGGCGCCGGCCCACGAGCCGCGCATTTCCTCCGGCGTGCTCCAGCCGCGCTGGACGATGGTGAGCGCGTTGATCAACTCGGTTTCCCAGTAGCGGCGGCGGCGCGGCTCGCGCCATGCCAGCGCCGCGAGCGAGGGAAACACCGGCCGCATGTGGTTCTTCTGCACCACCGGGTCGCCGTAGGCCGATTCGACCCCCCATAGCGCCAGCAGCGTGCCGCGCTCGACGCCAAAATCCTTTTCGATACGCGCGAACAGACCGGCGTGCTGGCGCAGCGCCTCCTTGCCGGCAATCAGCCGCCAGTCGGAAACGCGGCGGTTGAGATATTGCCAGATCTGTTCGTTGAACTCGGGCTGCGCGCGGATTTTTTCGAACACGCTCATGTCGGGTTCGAGCGAGCCCATCACCCGGCTGTAGGTCGCATCCGAAATGCCGCGGGCGGCGGCCCGGCTGCGGAACTGCGCGCGCCACTGGTCGAAGCCGGCGGGCGCGGCGGCGCGCGCGAGGTCGGTCCCGACCGTGACGAGAGCCGCGCCGCCGAATACCATCGCGCGCCGGCTCAGCACGGCGCTAGTCCTTGGCGCGCTCGACGTAGGAGCCGTCCTCGGTCATCACCACGATCCGGGTGCCGACGCCGATATGCGGCGGCACGCCGGTGCGCACGCCGTTGGACAGCACCGCCGGCTTGTACGAGGACGATGCGGTCTGGCCCTTGGTCACGGGCTCGGTCTCGACCACCTCCAGCGTCACCCGCTGCGGCAGGATCAGCGCGATCGGGTTACCGTCGTGCAGCGACAGCTTGGCCGTCATGCCCTCCTGCAGGTAGGGCGCCGCATTGCCGACCACGTCCCTGGACACCTGCACCTGATCGTAGGTTTCGGTGTTCATGAAATGGAAGCCGTCGCTGTCCTCATAGAGAAAGTTGAACTCGCGGTCCTCGACGGTGGCGCGCTCGACCTGATCGGTGGTCTTGAAGCGTTCGGAGATCTTTACGCCGTCGCTGATCCGGCGCATCTCGATCTGGCTGACCGGGGTGCCCTTGCCGGGGTGGATGTTCTCGGCGGTCAGGACGACGTATAGCTTGCCGTCAATGTCGAGCACGTTGCCCTTGCGGATCGAACTGGCGATGACTTTCACGAAATGGCTTCCTGAGTTGAACGAAAGGGGCGCGGAACCCGCGGCGAGGCGCGCCGGTCGGGCCGTTTCGTGGCGCAACATACTGATTTGCGCCGCCGACGCCAGCCTTTTGCGGGCCAGATCGAGGTTCTGATGGCTGAAACCGCCGCCTCGCCATGGTGGACGCCGGAGCGCCACGCCGACCGCCGGCCGTTTCTGACCGCCCGTAGCCGCATCACCCGGGGGCTGCGGTCGTGGTTCGAGGCGGAGGGATTCGTCGAGGTGGAGACGGCCGCGCTTGCCGTCTCGCCCGGCAACGAAACCCATCTGCACGCGCCGGCGGTGACGCTCGCCGCCCCCGACGGCCGCCGGCTGTCCCGTTACTTGCGCACCTCGCCGGAGTTCGCCTGCAAGAAGCTGCTGGCGGCCGGGGAGACGCGGATCGTCGAGTTCGCCCGCGTGTTCCGCGACCGCGAGCGCGGCGACCGCCATCTGCCGGAATTCACCATGCTCGAATGGTATCGCGCCGGCGAACCTTCCGAGGCGGTGATCGCCGATTGCCTCAAGGTGATCGCGCTGGCCGCCGAGGCGGCCGGAAAACGGCGCTTTGTGTTCCGTGGCGTGGAAGCCGATCCCTTTTCGGTCGAGCGACTGACGATGGCCGAGGCGTTCGCGCGTTATGCGTGCATCGACCTGCTGGCCACGGTGCGCGACGGCGAGGGCGACCGCGCCGCGCTGGCCGAGGTGGCCGCGGGCCGGGTGTGGATCGCGGCCGACGACACCTGGTCCGATATCTTCAGCAAGGTGCTGGTCGCCGCCGTCGAGCCGCAACTCGGGCGCGGGCGGCTGACGGTGCTGTCCGATTATCCCGCGCCCGAGGCGGCGCTGGCGCGGCGCAAGCTGACCGATCCGCGCGTTGCCGAGCGCTTCGAGGTCTACGCCTGTGGCGTCGAACTCGCCAACGGGTTTGGCGAACTGACCGACGCCACCGAGCAGCGTCGCCGCTTCGTGGCGGCGATGGATGAGAAGGAGCGCCGCTACGGCGAGCGCTATCCGCTCGATGAAGAATTTCTGGCGGCGGTGGCGCGGATGCCGGAGGCGAGCGGCGTCGCGCTCGGCTTCGACCGACTGGTGATGCTGGCGAGCGGCGCGACACGCATCGATCAGGTGGTGTGGACGCCACCTGCCATGGAGCCGTGATGAGCGACGGAGAGGTGTTGAAAAGAGGCACGCTGCGGCAGCCGCACGACCTGATCGGCGAGGGTCTTGCGCCGCGTGCCGCACTCGCCGAACTGACCGAAGTGGCGGCGCGTTATGCCGTTGCGATCACGCCTGAGGTCGCCGGGCTGATCGACCGGGCCGACCCCGACGACCCGATCGCGCGGCAATACCTGCCCGATGCCGCCGAACTCATCACCGCGCCGGGAGAGGATGGCGATCCGATCGGCGACCATGCGCACGAGCCGGTCGAAGGCGTGGTGCATCGCTATCCCGACCGTGTGCTGCTGAAGCCGGTGCATGTCTGCGCCGTCTATTGCCGCTTCTGCTTTCGCCGCGAGATGGTCGGCCCCGGCAAGTCGCCGACGCTGTCGGGCGAGGCTTATGCGGCCGCGCTCGACTACATCCGCGCGCGCGATGAGATCTGGGAGGTGATCCTGACCGGCGGCGACCCGTTGATGCTGTCGGCGCGGCGCCTGCGCGAGATCGTGGCCGATCTTGCGACAATCGATCACGTCAAGGTGGTGCGCATCCATTCGCGGGTGCCGCTCGCCGATCCCGCAAGGGTCGATGACGGCGTGGTGGCAGCATTACGTGCCGAGGGTGCAACGACGTGGCTCGCGGTGCATGCCAACCATCCGCGCGAGTTGACCGCGAACGCGCGCGCGGCCATCGCGCGCATCGTCGATGCCGGCATTCCCGTCGTCAGCCAGTCGGTGCTGCTCCGCGGCGTCAACGACGATGCGGCAACGCTGGAAGCCTTGATGCGCGCCTTCGTCGAGTGCCGCGTCAAGCCGTACTATCTGCATCAGGGCGACCTCGCGCCGGGCACGTCGCACCTGCGCACCACCATCACTGAGGGGCAGGCGCTGATGCGGCAGTTGCGCGGCCGGGTCTCTGGGCTGTGCCAGCCGGACTATGTGCTCGATATTCCCGGCGGCCATGGCAAGGCGCCGATCGGGCCGGCCTATCTTGCCGAGGATGACGGCGAGGGCTACCGCGTCACCGATTATTGCGGTGCAGTGCATCGCTATCCGCCACGCTCGCCCGGTTGAGCTACGGGCTGGCCAAGGCCCGTCGTCGGTGACACACTATTGAGGAAGGCAGTGGGAGTCGCCTGGCGCTGCCGCCGTGTCGTCGCCAAGGGAACAGAGCGACCAGGGCTCCGCCGGGCGAAGGTATGCAAAGCGTATGGAGGTGTGACATGCGCAAGCTGACGATTGCAGCCATAACCTTCGCGGCAGGAATTTCCCTGGCATGGGCGCAGGGAACGACCTCGCCTTCCACAACAACCGGATCGAGCGTGCAGACACCGGGTGCCGCCACCGGCAACACCGGCTCGGGCGCCGCGCCGGTCGGCCATCGTCAACCGCGCCGCGCCGACGTGCCTGACCCGGTGGAGAAAGCCGAAGAACGCACGCCGGAAGATCGCGCCCTCGACCGCAAGATCAAGAGTATCTGCCGCGGCTGCTGATCCTGCCGGACGATATTGATCGCTCCGTCTTGATGTGAGTTTTCGTCCCGGTGCTTAAGCCGATAAGTCATATCTCGACAACATGCCGTCGCCGCGCGATGATTCTTTCTTCTTTAGTTGCGCTTAGCCGCAGCACTTTTTGCGGCGCACCAGCTTGTCGAGCTATCCCTTGGTATAGATGCAAACTCGTTGCACCATTTGGGGTGGAGTGCTAGCTTTTTTGAAAGTTGGTGATCGAAGCCAAAAGCGGCCAACCTGCTTCCATAAAATATTCAAGCAATCTTGAGGGAGGTCTTGCCATGAAACCGCACCTGAACCGCAGAACGTTCCTGAACTCGATCGGCGTCGGGGCCGTCGCTGCGGCGACCGGCGCCTCGGCAACTTACTTTGCCGGCCCGCGAGCGGCGCACGCGGCTCCCAAGGTCAAGGGAAACATTCCCAACAAGCCGTACAAGACCGCCCACATGACCTTCCTGACCGGGCCGGCCAACCTGCTCGGCGAGCCCGGCCGCAAAGGCCATCTGCTCGCCGCCGAAGAAATCAACGCCGAAGGCGGTCTGCTCGGCAAGCGCAAGATCGAAAGCGTGTTCGCCGATGAAGCGGCCGGCACCGACGCCAACGTCAAGGAACTGCGCCGCCTCAAGCTGCAGGAAAACATCGACTTCTTCACCGGCATCATCTCCAGCGGCAACACGCCGGCGCTTGGCCCAGTCGCTGAAGAACTCGGCGTGCTGACGATGTTCAACGACGGCTGCACCGACTTCCTGTTCGACAAGGCGGTGCCGAACCCGCATTATGTGTTCCGTCTGACCAACATTCAGTCGGCCGACGGCATCACCTCGGCAGTCGCCGCCGCCAAGCACTGGCCGAATGCGAAGCGGATCGCTTCGATCCAGCCCGACTACAGCTACGGCCGCAACGTGCATGAGCACTTCGTGCTGGCATTCCAGAAGCTGGTGCCCGGCTCGACCGTCGTCTCCGAGGCGTGGCCGAAGCTCGGCACCACCGACTTCACCGCCCACATCACCAAGGTCATCTCGGACAAGCCGGACATCCTGATCTGCGGCGTGTGGGGCGGCGACTATGTTGCGTTCTACAAGCAGGCGCTGCGCTACGGCCTGTTCGAGAAGATGAAAGTCGCCACCACGCTGGCGTTCGGCGGCCAGCCGCATGCCATCGGCAAGGACCACCCGGAAGGCGTGCTCGCCGGCGCGCACGCCAACTACTTCTTCACCTTCCCGCGCAAGGGGCGGTGGCCGCTGAACGACAGCTTCGTCGAGCGCTATCATAAGCGTTGGAACGAATATCCGACGTTCGCGGCCGAGGGCGCCTATACCTCGCTCTATGCGCTCAAGGCAGCGGTCGAGAAGGCCAACAACCTGGTCGGCGGCTGGCCGGAAGAAGATGCCATCATCGCCATGCTCGAAGGGATGGGCATCGATGCGCCGTCCGGCTACACCTACATCCGGCCCGACAACCATCAGGGCTACAAGGATACGGTGATCGGTCTGAGCAAGAACGATCCCGCGTATGACTTCCCGATTTGGGATCCGGATTCGGTCATCACCATTCCGATCCGCGACATCACCGCGCCGCCGAACTGGCCCAAGCCCGGTACGTCTCATAACGAGTCGACCGCGGCCGCCAACTGGGTTAAGACCACCTGGCCGGCATAAGGGAGGTCACGACAAGCAACAGCCGTGCCGTACGGCACGGCTGTTCGCTTTGACCAAGGCCATCACCGTTATGCCATTCTTTCTCTATCATGAGGCCGTTCTTTCTCTATCGTGAGAATGAGTGACCGCTGCGCAACGGCGAGTGCCGGGCATCACCACGATGCGATCGTGGCATATCGATCGCTGCATGCGGGTCGCGCGACAATCCAGAACGGTATGGAGTCGAAGCGAGCGTTCGCGTTTGTCGCGACAGGCTGTTGAGGCTGTGCGTCTCTATCGCTCGATGACGTATAAGCCGAAGGTGCCGCGAGATCGATCGTGTGTGCGTGATGTGAGCAGAAGTCGTTGTGGTCCTACGCGTTGTTTTCCTCGTGGTCTCACGCGCGGTTTTCGATCAACGTTCGATTGTGAGTGCTGTGCGGAAGAACGGCAAGGTTGATGAGTGCATTGGTATTGCGTGACCGCGCGAGCAAGTAAGAGAAACCAAAGTAAGACACGCAAGAGATATGGACGACTTGCTATCGCCGAGCATGACCTTGCGCCGCTCGCACAATATCGATCGTTGTTCTTTCGCGCTTGTCTTATCAATACGTCTGATGACGAACGCATCAGGGTTGACAAAGTAAATTGAGCATTGGATGGTCACGGCGACGTGAACGTCACGAAGTAAACTGCCGCCGAACCAACCGCGGTTGCCTCCCATGATCGTCGGTTGATGTCGTCGGTGGAGCAGTTGCTCGAGGCCAGCGACAAGAC
>Ga0207868_1000940_pt1 | contig 24347 bp, 15 predicted proteins | sample Passage237B_FD_187370 | JGI IMG/M metagenome (GOLD analysis project Ga0207868, IMG submission 187370) | Cellulose adapted compost microbial communities from Newby Island Compost Facility, Milpitas, CA, USA - Passage2 37B (SPAdes) (version 3) ... | reverse complement strand
GGCTGACTGCGGCTTTGTATTACGATCTCTGCAACCACGAATATGGGATGTTTCGCATCGGCGGAATGGAGCCCACCTCGCTGGCGGATGTTTTCCGTCTGACCGCCCCCTTTCGCGGCCTGCTGCTCGGGGCCGACTCCGCCGACGCGGACATGACATGGGTGGCGGCGCGTGATGAAGCGACGGTCCGTTTGCTTATCGTCACGGGCGAACGCAACGGAGGATCGATTCCCATCGTGCTTCCGAAGGAGCACGGCGGCCGAATGAAGGTTCACCGCTTGTCGCTCAACGAGCGCGGTGATGACGTGATTCTACAAGAAGATGCGGCGCAATTGGTGGACGGCACCGCGATACTGCCCGCTTCGCCGGGCAGCGTGATCCTCGCCACGTGGGCGCTGGATGAGGAGGCGGCCGGTCGGGCCCTGCTGGTGCGGAAGCAAAAGGAGTTTTTTGCGAACGGCTTTGTCGTGGCTCTAAACAAAATGCGCCGGTCTGTGACTTGGGAGCTGCCTTGTTCCCTCGCCGGCTCACCCGGTGACTGGAGCTTGCGCATAAGCGCGTTTGGTCCGGCGACCATGGAGGAGTTGGACTTCCGCTGGAACGGTGTCCCCGTGGCGGGGGAGGGGAAATACAGGGGAGAGATCGCCCTCCCGGCCCAAAGTATTTTGGCGAAAAACCAACTGGAGGTGAAACTGCCGGACAAGAAACACGAGGACGTCTCGTTCGTTCTCGGTGCGGTTTCCCTCATTCACACAGCCGCCCCTGAACCTTTGAAATCCAAATGAACTCCGTCGACGGCGTCAGTTCTTGCCGCATCCATCGCCTGCTCCCAAGCGGGCCTGCCCTCGCGTTGCTGAGCGAGCCTCGTCCCTTCTCGGCGATCTTCACCAGCGGACAGCCCGGCGCGGATCAGATGGTGCTCGATACCGCCTTCTCGCTCGCCTGGGTCGCGGCGGCGTGGCGGGCGACGGGAGACGAGGCTTGGCGAGAAATTCTCGCGAGCTGGAGGCCGCTCCTCGAAACGCATCCCGGTTTCGAGATCCCGGGTTTCGGTCTGCAAAACCAGGACCTGATCGCGGGGCATCTGCTCCTCGGATTCTCGCTCATGCACGAGCGACTGGCCGGGCGATTCGATCCCGCCTTCGAGACGGCGTTGCGGGAGGCGATGGAGCGTCAGGCGCGGCGAACCTACGCCGACCTCACCGACCGGAGGAAGTATCCAAGTTTCGCCTACGAGCAGAACCACCTCATCATTCCGGTCTGCGGGCTCGGCGTGGCGGCGATGATTCTCGACTCTGGGGAGGCGCGCGAGCGGGAGCGCTTCGCTCGCGATTTTCTCGCCCGCAGTTTCGACGTGCTCGCGCACGACGGCTGGTTCTTCGAGGGCGTGGGCTACTGGAAGTTCACGATGCAGTTTCCCCTCTGTTACGCCTTCTTCCTCAAACGTTGGCGCGGCGAGAGTCTCTTCCATCTGCCGCTCTTCCGCGAGTCGGCCCGCTACCTCGCCCACAATTACCTGCCCGATTCGAGATTCGTCTTCGATTTCGCCGACTGGGGACCGCGCGTGGAGCCCGACGGGGTGGGTTTCCAGCGCGGTTACGACCGTGCGTGGCACAGCGAGCCGACCTACATGTTCAAGTCGCTCGTCGAGCTGTTGCGGCGCGAATCGCCGGGGCTTCCCTGGCCGGCGTCCTTGGACGCTTTGCCGGATGCGCCCGACATTCATTCGCTCGACGCGATTCTGCGGCTGATGCTGCTGGACGAGACCGAGCCGGCGGTCGCCGCGGAGGAGCCCCCGGTCTCGCATTATTTCCCCGACATGGAGGTGCTGCACTGGCGCTCCAACTGGCGTGATCCCGCCGCGGCGGCGCTCGCGTTCAAGAGCGGTCCGCCGGCCGGCCATCACCTCGCCACGCTCCTGCCGAAAAATCCGGGCTGGCAACTCGAGCTCGGGCACGCTCACCCGGACGCGGGATCGTTCCTTCTCTTCGCGCACGGTGTGTTTCTGGCGAACGACACGGGATTCACCGGGAAAAAGGAGAGCGCCGACCACAACACGATCCTCGTCGACGGCGTCGGCCAGCATCGCGGCGGCACGGCTTGGCGCACTTTCGCCGGAAAGCCCTACTCGGAATACGACAAGATCCGCCTGGAGCACGTCTGGCATGGCTCCAAGGTCGCGGCCGGCACGGCGGTTTTCGCGGCGGCCTACGACGACGCGCTCGGGATCACCGACCTGCGGCGAAACCTCGTCTTCGTCGACGGGCGCTTTCTGGTCGTGTGCGACACGATCCGCTCGTCATTGTATCATGAATACGAGTGGCGCCTGCACGGTGATCGTCCGGCGCAGGAGAGTCCGCTCGCGCCTGCTCGCTTCGTGATGGAGAACGCCCCGGGACGTCTCGTCGTCCAGGCGCTCGCGGCGGGGCCGGGCGAGGCGATCGCCTCCCATCGCGTGGCGCCGACGGTCGTCGAGACCGAGTGCTTTTCCGAGACGCGCTCGCGTCCGCAGCAGCGCGGATTTCACCTCGCGCTCACCTCTCCGCGGACCCGCGATTTTCGTTACCTCGTCGCGATGGGCGTTCAAGCGAGCACGGTCGGGGAGGGGAGTTTCTCGGTGCGGAGCGAGTCCGACGGCCGGCTGGAGTTCTCCGACGAAAAAGGCCGGTGCACGATCTGGATCGGTGCCTGCGGCTGTCGCGAGTTCGACGGCGTTTACGCCTATCACCTGCGCGATAAGGACGGGAAGACGCTCTCGGCCGGAATGCTCGGGCGCGCGCTTGTCGCGCCGGGAATCGAATTGCGTTCGCCCACCGGCGAGATCGCCAGCGTGGGCGACGTTTGAACGCCATGCCCGCAGGTTTCCCGTTCCCCGAGGTGCCGTGGATGTGGACGGCCGATCACGACGCGCGCGAAATCAACGCGAGTTTCGTCTTTCGGCACGACCTTGCCCTTCCGGAGAAGCGCCGCGTGCACATCCTGATCACGGCGGATTCCCGCTACTGGCTTTCGATCAATGGCGAGCCCTGTGGATTCGGTCCCGCGCGCGGGTTCCCGGACCAGATGTATTTCGACACGATCGAGGTGTCGGATCGGCTTCGTGTGGGGGAGAACCGTATCGAAATCACGGTTACACATTGGGGGACCGACACCTTCCAGTATCGACGCGGAGAACCGGGCTTGTTGGTCGCGCTCCGCGACGCGGATACGGGCCAGCTCTTGGTCGCTTCCGGCGAAGCCTGGCGCGAGCGACGCGCGGGGGAACTGACGCAGCGGGTGCCGCGCATCTCGATTCAGCAAGGCTTCGAGGAGCACTATGACGCCCGTCTCGCGGCGAACATTCCGGAGAACGCATGGCGAGCCGCGGTCGTGACCTGTCCGCGCGCTGAAGGGGTGGGGCGCGTGCTTCTGCCGCGCGCCACGGCGAATTTCCGACGCGAGCCGCGACAGTTCGCGCGTCTGGTCCTGGCCGAGAGACTGCAAACGCGTGCGGACGATGACGGCGTGCGTGGGGGAAGCTGGTCCTTGCCGATCCGGCGACATCTCGCGCCGTTTCCGCCAAGCGCGAACCAACACGGCATGGCCGGCGTGTTCGCGAGCGTTTTCCGGAACAGCGCTCCCACGCGCTTGCGGTTGCAGATGCTCGGGCCGGAGACGCGTGTGCGCGTCGATGGCGAGGAAGTCCACTTCACGGCGGATCAGGAGCTGCGGAGCGGCGAGGTGGACCTCGCGCCGGGCGACCATTGGGTGACGATCGCGATTTGCACCGAATACGATCACGCGGCCGAACTCGCGTGGACTTGGGAAGGCGATGGCGGGTGGCATTGTTCTATGCCGGGTGGCAGCGACGCGGTGTGGATCAGCACCGGTCCGCTCTGGACGCGTGCCGAGGATACGAACTGTTTCCTGCACAAGGAGGGACCGGGCGCGGTCTCGCGCACGACGCCCTACGTTCCGCCCTACGGATGCGTCTTCGCTTTGGCGAAATCCGCGTTGGAGGAGAAAATCGCCGCCATCGAGAGCGCGCGCGATCTGCGAACATTTCTGACGGCGGCGGATGGCGGGCGGATTCTGGCGACGGACGAGTTCTCGGTCGCCGACGCCTACCTCGCTTTGCGCACCGATCGGGTGGACACGACGATGAAGACCGTCGTCGTGGGGAGTTTGCCCGGCCCGCTCGACATCGTCGCGACTCCTGCGCGTCTCGTGCTCGATCTCGGGGAGATGAGTGTCGGCCTCCTCGAAATGGAGTTGGAGTGTCCGGCGGGCACGGTGGTGGACGGGTTTCTTTTCGAGCACTTGGAGGAGACGCGCGAAACCGCGTCGGGCATTCGCATCCAGTATCTCCATCAGGCGGGCGGTTTGTTCTACCGAAACTCCTTCCGCTATATCGCGAGCGAGGGGCGCAACTTCTTCCGCTCTCGGCAGCGGCGCGGCGGTCGCTACGTGATGCTCGTTTTCCGCCCAGGCCCGACGACGGGGCCGGTGCGCATTCATCGGCTCGGTTTTATCGAGGAGACCTATGCTCCGAAAACGTCGGCGACTTTCGAGTGCTCGGATTCTCGGCTCAACCGCATCTTCGACGTGGCAAGTCGCACGCTGTTGTTGTGCATGGAGGACACCGTGACCGACTGCCCGACCTACGAGCAGACCTTTTGGTTGGGCGACGCGCGCAACGAGGCGCTGTTCGCCTGCCAGACTTTCGGAGCCTACGATCTGGCGCGACACTGCGCGCGGCTCGCGGCGCGCTCGCTTGTCGAGCAGCCGCTCGTGGCCAGCCAATGCCCGAGCGGTTGGGACGTGATCATTCCGTCGTTCAGTTTCCTGTGGGCGATTTCGGTGTGGGATTGTTTCTGGGAAACCGGCGACCGGGAATTTCTGCGCGAGCTCTACCCGGCGTTGAAGGCGAACCTGGACACGGCGGCGCGCTATTGCACCGACCACGGGCTCTTTTGCGCGCCGGCGTGGAATTTCTTCGATTGGACTCCGATCGACCAAGATCGCCCGACGGTGCTGCACAACAGCCTGCTGCTCGCCGGCGCGCTGGAGGTCGGCGCGAAGACCGCACGAGAGCTCGGTTTCGGCGAGGACGCGCTCGAGTTTTCCCGGCGGCGGATGGAACTTTCGGCTGCCATCGAGCGGCTCTGGATTCCCGCGAAAGGCGCGTGGAGCGACGCGCTGCTCGACGATGGCCGACCGAGCGAGAAGGTCTGTCAGCACACCTCGTTTCTCGCCTTGCTCAACGATCTCGCGCTAGGCGATCGACGCGCCGCCGCGCTGCGCAACTGCGTCTCGCCGTCCGGGGAAATGACGCGCGTGGGCAGTCCCAACGCGATGTTCTTTCTTCTCGAGGCTCTGCGCAAAGAGGGCCGCGCCGGAGAAACGCTCGCGCTGCTGCGCGATTTCTGGGGCCGCATGCTCGACGCGGGGGCGACGACGTTCTGGGAGATGATCAATCCTCCGGGTTCCGAGTTCCCCACGCGCAGCCATTGCCACGGCTGGTCGAGTTCGCCGGACTATCTGCTTCCGCGCGTTCTCTTCGGCATCGAGTGCGTGGAGCCGGGCTGGCGACGCGTGATCGTCCGGCCCGCCGCGTGCGGACTCTCCTTCGCTCGCGCGCGAATCCACACCCCGCACGGCCTGCTCGGGCTCGCTTGGACAAAAGCGGCCGACGGCTCGCTCGATGTGCGCGTCGAGGCGCCCGAAGGTGTCGAGGTCCGCGTGGAAACCCCGTCCGTTTTCCCATGAAAAACCGCTACTCCGTAATCCTTGGAAATCTTGGCAACACCTGCGACCGCTTCCTGCCCACCGGCTACAAGGACGTGCCGCCCAAGGCGGAGATGATCCGTCAGGCGGCCGCGATTCCCGGCATCGAAGGCGTGGAACTCGTCGGCAGTTGGGACATCACCGAAGCGAACGCCCGCGAGATAAAGTCCACGCTCGACGCCTCGGGGCTCGCCTGCGTCTCGATCATCCCGGATCTGTTTTCGCAGAAGCGTTGGGGACTTGGCAGCCTTTCGGCGAAATCCGCCGAGACGCGTCGGCAGGCGCTCGAGGAGTGCCGCGCCGTTTCTCGCATCGCGCGCGAGATCGGTTGCCCGCTCATCAACCTCTGGCTCGGGCAGGATGGCTACGATTACCCGCTCACCGCCGATTACCGGGGCCAGCGCACCGCGCTCATGGAGAACATTCGCGTCATCGCAGCCGAGTTTCCCGACCTGCGTTATGCGCTCGAATACAAGCCGAAGGAGCCGCGCAACTTCTCCTTCCAGGCGCGCGCCGCCGACACGTTGCTGATGGCGCTGGAGACCGGCGCGCCGAACGTCGGCGTCTGCATCGACGTCGGGCACGCCTTCATGGCGGGGGAGAACGTCGCCGAATCCGCGGTGCTGCTCCAGCATCACGGCGAGCGGCTCTTTCACATGCATTTCAATGACAATTACCGCTCGTGGGACGACGACATGATTGTCGGCTCCGTGCATCTGGTGGAGTATCTCGAGCTCCTCCACTGGCTGCGCGAGACGAGCTACGCTGGTTGGTATTCGATGGACCAATACCCGTATCGCGAGGATGGCGCTGCGGCCGTGCGCGAGAGCGTCGCCCTCCTGCGCGACCTCGAAAACCTGCTGACCGACGCGCGTCGGGACGAACTGCGCCGGCTCATCGCGGCGGGGGACGCAACAGCCTCGACACGATGGATGCGCGAGCTGTTGTTTGCGCGAAAATGAACTCTCTTCCCATGGATGATCGCATCCGCCGCTTCTTCCGCCGCATCGAGGAGAAGGCGCACGACGTGGCGCAGCCTCCTGTGCTGAGCGTCGCTTTCGGCGACAGCGTGACGCAGGGCTGCATGGAGCTGGGTAGGCTCGATCCCGTGGGGGTCTATCACCGTGGCGTGCAGGCGCGGCTGGAGGAGTTTTTCCCGACGACAACCTTCAGCACGATCAACGCCGGAGTGAGCGGCGGCGACGTGTCCCGCGCGCTCGGACGGCTCGAGCGCGACGTGATCCGCCACGCGCCGGACCTGGTGTTGGTCGCGTTCGGTTTGAACGACTCGCTCGGCGGTCGTGAGAAACTCGACGTCTTCGGCGAGGGACTCGGCAGGATCATCGCGGGCGTTCGCAAAGAAACCGAGGCGGCGGTGGTCTTGCTGACGCCGCCCTTCATGGCCACGCGCGTGTCGCCGCGGATTCACCCCAACCACGCCGAAGTCGCGGAGCGCATCATTCGCGCGCAGGCCGACGGGACGCTCGCCGATTACGCGGAAAAGATCCGCGAGGTGGCGCGTGCGGAGAAGGTGCTGCTCGCCGACGTCCACGCCGAGTGGACGCGGTTGCGTAATTCCGGCGCGGATACGGACGGCTGGCTGAGCAACGGCCTCAACCATCCCGACGAACGCGGGCATCGTCTCGCGGCCGCCGTCGTTTTTTATCGTCTACTCTCCGCCCGTGAGGGCGGCGGGTCGCCCGTTCGCGGGGCGTAGGTGGAGGCGCGCGTTTGGTGACAAGTTCCCCGGAGAAAAACGCCGCCGCCGACTCGCGGTCGTCGCCGGTCTTCCTGCCCGCCTTGGGCGCGGGGGCCGCGATCGCGAGTCTCTACTACACGCAGCCGCTGCTGGCCGACATCGGCGCCGAGTTTCACGCGTCCGCGCGCGAGGCCGGCGCGGTCACCGTGGCTTCGCAGATCGGCTACGCGGCGGGTCTGCTCATCCTCGTGCCCTTGGGCGACGTGGTGGAGCGACGCGGGCTGATCGCGTGCTGCATGTTTTCGTCGGCCGTGATGCTACTGGCGGCGTCGACGAGCGCCTCGCTCGGGGCCTTGATCGCATGGAGCGCCCTGTTGGGTTTCGTGTCGGTGTCGCCGCAGATGCTGGTGCCCTTTGCGGCGACGCTGGCTTCGCCGCAGAAGCGCGGACGCGCGGTTGGCATGGTGACGGCGGGCCTGTTGGCGGGGATCATCACGGGGCGCTTTGCCGGCGGCACGCTCGGTGGCACCCTCGGCTGGCGTGGACTGTATGCGATCTCCGGCGCCGGCCTATTGCTGGTCGCCTTCGCCTTGCTTCGGGGTCTGCCGGTGCAACGCGCGCCGCAGCCGGTGCGTTTGCGCGAGCTGCCTCGCTCGCTGGCGCGTTTGCTCGCGGGACAAACGTTGTTGCGCCGCCATCTGCTGATGGGCGCGGCGGGGTTCGCGACCTTCAGTGTGTTTTGGACGACGCTGTCGTTTTTTCTCCGCGAGCGTTCCGGTTCTTCCGGAGCGGCGACGGCGGGCGCCTTGGGTTTGCTCGGTATCGTGGGCGTGATCGTCGCGCCGTTGGCCGGCCGCCTTGCGGATCGCGTGTCGGCGAGGAGGCTCAACGGCGCAGCCTTGTTGATCTTGGCAATGGCGTTCTTCCCGATCCTCGGCGCGACGCTCTCGCTTGTCTGGCTGACGGTGGGCGCGGCGCTGCTGGAGGTGGGCGTGCAGTGCAACCTCGTCTCGAGCCAGAGCCGCTTGCAGGCTCTCGTGCCGGAATCGCGGAACCGGGTGAACGCGCTCTATATGGCGGGCTACTTCGCGGGCGGCGCGGCGGGCTCGGCGCTTGGTCCCTGGTGCCTCACGCGCTTCGGCTGGGCGGGCCTGTGCGCGATGGGTGCGGCGCTGGCAATCGCCGGCTGGCTGGCGCGTCCGGGAGCGGATGCGCCGCCGCGCGAACGATCTCTATCCAAAACGACATGAAAACTCCCTCTTGGTCGCGTGCATTTTCCACTCTGGGCTGCGTCGAGCATTCGCTCGAGGATGTCGCGAGCCTGGCCAAGCGTCACGGCCTCGAGACGATCGAACTTCGCGGTTTGTCGGGAAGCCTCGATCTGCCCGAGGTCCTTCAACGCACGTTTGGAAAACCGGAGCGGTTGGTGGAGCGGCTGGGTGAACTCGGCATCCGTATTTGCGCAATCGATACGTCGCTGAAGCTCATCGGCAACACGGCGGCGGAGCGCGACGACTTCCGGCGCTACCTACCATGGGCCGAGGCGCTCGGCGTGGACTTGCTTCGGGTCTTCGACGGTGGTGCGAGCTTCGACGCCGCCGAGCAGGAAAAGGCGCTGGACACGCTTTCGTGGTGGAACGAGTTGCGCCGCGCCGAGGGTTGGCGGGCGGACATGATGGTCGAGACGCACGACGCGTTTGTGCGAACCGAGGCGACGCGGCGCTTTATCGCGCAGGCCCCGGCGGGCACGAAACTCCTCTGGGACACGCATCACACGTGGCGTTTGGGCGGCGAGGAGATCGAGGCGACTTGGGCGGCGTTGCGGCCGCACGTCGTGCACATCCACGTCAAGGACAGCGTGGCGAACCCTTCCGCCGCTCGCGGTTACACCTATGTTCCGCCGGGCCAAGGAGAGTTCGCGATGGCGACCTTGCGCGAACTCCTCGCGCGCGACGGTTACGATGGCGTGGTGAGTCTCGAATGGGAGCGCCATTGGCATCCCGGACTCACGACACTCGACGAGGCGCTCGCTTCGGCCGCCGCCACGCGGTGGTGGTGAACGCGGGCGTCAATACCGCGGCGGGCGTGCGAGCTTGTCGAAATCGTGGGCGAGGAGTTTCAGCTCTTCGCGCATTTCCGGGCCGCGCATCGCGGGGCCGTGACCGGCGATGATCAGTTCGGGCTCGAGCGCGGCGAGGCGGCGAACCGACTCCCGGGCGGCGTCCCAGTCGGCGGTGTAGTATTGGGGCGGTCCGTTGAGATCGGGGATTTGCTGGCCGGTGGAGTAGGCGGATCGATGAAGCGTGGTGATGAGCGCGTCGCCGGCGATGAGCGTGCGGTCGGCCTCGCGCCACAGCGACACATGTCCCGGCGAGTGACCCGGCGTAGGGATGCAGCGCCAACCCGGCATGAAGGGGACTTCCTGGTTCTCCGAGAGCAACCCGAGCCAGCGGGACACATCGGTCGGACGACGCGGATCGAGGCTGGCGGCGCGCGCCATGATGCCGTCGCCGACGCCCGGATGCGGTGCGGGGTAGGAGCGCGTGCCGTTGAGAAAAGGATGTTCGAGGCGATGCGCGTAGATCGGTGTTTCCCATTCCGCGGCGAGTTCGCGCAGCGCGCCGACGTGATCGAAGTGCGCGTGCGTGAGCACGATGGCGGACGGCGGGATGCTTTCGCCGAAACGTTCGGCGGCGGCCTGAAAGATCTGTTCGGCGGAGCCCGGCGTGCCGGCGTCGATCAGCACCCAACCGCGTTCGGCGGCGGGACCGAAGAACACGACGTTGACCAACTGGGTCTTTTGGTAGGCGAGGTCGAAACCGAGTTCGTCGGCGCGATCGAGCGTGGCGAGTTCGGGGGCGAGTGCGGAAGCGGTGAGTGAAGTTTGGTCGGACATGGGAACATGGACCGACCGAAAATGCGCGGCGTTCCTGCCGGATCCTCCGGAGCTTCCGTCCGAGATTTTCCCGAGCCCGAACGGGCCGGAAAATGCCGCCGCGCCCCGTGGAGATCGTCAGCACGCGAGGAGCGCACGACCCGCCCGCGGACGAGCCCGCGGGGCAACACCGGCGCCCGACCGGCGCTAAAAACGCACGCAGACGGGCTTGGGCGTGGTGAAGGGTTCGCCCGCGGAGGTCAGCGCGCCGCTCTTCGGGTCGACGGAGAACACTGCGATCTTGTCGGCGCTTTGGCCGCTGCAGAGCAGCCAGCGTCCGTTGGGGCTGAGCGTGAAGTGGCGTGGATTGGCGGGCACGGAGATTTGCCCGCGCGGCGTGAGGCGACCGGTGTCGGCGTTGCGCGCGAAGATCGCGATCGTGTCGGCGCCGCGGTTCGAGGCGTAGACGGTGTGGCCGGCGGGATGAACGAGGATCTCGGCGGTGGTGGACGGGCCCGAGAAATCCTCCGGCAACGTGGCAACATTCTCCACGAGCGTGAACATGGCTGCCTTCGCGTCGAAGGCGGCGACCGTGACGGTGTTGGCCAGCTCGTTGATCACGTAGAGGTGGCGTCCGTCGGGCGAAAACTGCGCGTGGCGCGGGCCGGCGCCGGCGGGGATGTCGAGCCAGGCTTGCGGCGGGTTGGGCGCGAAGGCGCCGGTCGAGGGCTCGTAGGCGTAGAGGTAGACGCGGTCGCCGCCGAGATCGGGCACGAGCAGCAGTCGGCCGCCGGGAGCCCAAGTGACGCCGTGCGCGTGCGGCGCGTTTTGGCGCTTCGGGTTCACGCTCGTGGCATGGGTGTGTTGGAAAAAGGCGGCCTTCTCGCCGAGACGTCCGTCGGACTCGACGCGATACACGATCACGCTGCCGCCGGTGTAGTTCGCCGCGGCGATAAAACGACCGTCGGGCGAGAGCGAGACGTCGCAGGGCGAGGCGCCTTCGCTCGGGCGCGAGTTGAGCGGACGCAGATTAAAACGCTCGTCGATCGCGTAGGCGTGGATCGCGCCTTCCTTCGCCTCGGCCACCGCGTAGAGGAAACGGCCGTCGGCGGAGCGGGCGAGGAAGGAGGCCTTCGGGAGCGGCGCGGCGGCGCGGTCGTTTTTCAGCGACCCGGTCGCCGGATCGAAGTCGGCGGCGCGGATCGCGTCGGCGTAGTTGCCGAAGAAGACGGGAAGGGAGGGGGCGGCTAGGGAGGCGGACATGGGTAGGAAGGCGAGAATCAGGCCGGGCGGGAACGCGCGGCGCAGGAAGGGCAGGGAGGTAAGCATGAGACTATGGGTAACGCTGCGGTATGAGAGGTTGCATGCAAGCGGCGTGATTTTCACTTTGGCCGGTTCATGGCCCTTTTCAGTCTTCTCGATCTCTCGCATGCGTTCGGTGGCGCGCCGATCCTCGACCACGTCAATTTCCAGGTGGATCCGGGCGAGCGCGTGTGCCTCGTCGGCCGCAACGGCGCGGGAAAATCGACGCTGATGAAACTGATCGCGGGCGACATGCAGCCCGACGGCGGCCAGATCTTCCGTCAGCCCGGCGCGCATTTCGCCCGTCTCGTGCAGGAGGTGCCGCAGGACCTCGCCGGCACGGTGCACGACGTCGTCGCGAGCGGCGTTCGTCGCGACGTGGGCCACGAGGAGGACTGGGAGATCGACGTGCGCGTCGAGGACCTGATCTCGCGTCTGCAACTCGATCCGCTGGCCGAGGTTTCGACCCTCTCCGGCGGCCTCAAGCGTCGCGTGCTCCTCGGGCGCGCGATCGCGAGCAAGCCCGACCTGCTCCTGCTCGACGAGCCGACCAACCATCTCGACATCGAGAGCATCCTCTGGCTCGAGGACTTTTTGCTCGGCGAGAAGATCGGACTTTTCTTCGTCACCCACGACCGGGCCTTTCTGCAAAAACTCGCCACGCGCATCGTGGAGCTCGACCGCGGCGTCCTCACGAACTGGGCCTGTCCCTACGACGTGTTTCTCGTGCGTCGTCAGGAGCGGCTCGAGGCCGAGGAGCGTCAGCGCGCCGCCGCGGACAAGAAGCTCGCCCAGGAGGAGGAGTGGATCCGTCGCGGGGTTCGCGCCCAACGCAAGCGCGCCGGCGCGCGCATCGCGGCGCTCCACGCCCTGCGCGCCGAACGCAAGGCCCGCCGCGAACGCGCGGGCAGCGCCACCATCCGCGTCTCCGTCGCCGAGGAGTCGGGCGTGAAGGTGATCGAGGCGGAGAACCTCACCTTCGCCTATCCCGGCGCGGATACGCCGATCGTGCGCGGCTTCTCCGGCGTCATCACGCGCGGCGACAAGATCGGCCTCATCGGCCCGAACGGCGCGGGCAAGACCACCTTCCTCAAGCTCCTCCTCGGCCAGCTTCAGCCGACCTCCGGCACGCTCAAGCACGGCACGCGGCTCGAGGTCGTCTACCTCGACCAGCTCCGCGCGCAGATCGACGACGACAAGACCGTCGCCGACAACGTCTCCGACGGAAACTCGCACGTCACCGTGCAGGGGCGTTCGCGCCACGTCATCAGCTACCTCCAGGATTTTCTCTTCGAGCCCTCCCGCTCGCGCACGCCGGCCCGCGTGCTCTCCGGCGGCGAACGCAACCGCCTGCTCCTCGCGCGCCTCTTCACCAAGCCCGCCAACGTGCTCGTGCTCGACGAGCCGACCAACGATCTCGACGCCGAGACGCTCGAGCTGCTCGAAAACCTGCTCGTCGAGTTCGAGGGCACGGTGCTCGTGGTGAGCCACGACCGCCGCTTCCTCGACGAGGTGGTGACGAGCACCTACGTCTTCGACGGCCGCGGCGGCATCGAGGAGTATGTCGGCGGCTACAGCGACTGGGTGGCGGAGAAGGCGAAGCAGGCCAAGGCGGCGGCCGCCGCCGCGCCGAAGGCCGAGGCCCGCGCCGCCGACGGGTCCGTGGCCGGAGCGACCGCGTCGGCGCCGGCGAAAAAATCCTCGTCGCGCAAGCTCACGAACAAGGAGCAACGGGAGCTGGCCGAGCTCCCTGCGCGTATCGAGAAATTGGAGACGGAGCAGGCGGAGCTGGTCGCGAAGCTGTCCGATCCGAAGTTTTTCAAATCCGACCCCGCCGCGGTGCGCGCCGCCGAGGCCCGTTTGCGCGAGATCGAGGCCGAGCACGCCGCAGCCTTCGCCCGCTGGGAGGAACTGGAGTCCGTCAACGCGGGCTGAGGCGGCGCGCGGTCCGCGGTTGCGGGCCAGCGCGATCGCGCCGCTTACGTGACGGGCGGGGTCCCGCTTCCCTGGCCGCGTCGTGCGGCGTCGATCTTGGCGACGTCGATCTTGCCCATCTCCATCATCGCGAGGAAGGCGCGTTTCGCCTCCGCGCCGCCAGCGGCCAGCGCCTCGATGAGCGTGCGCGGCGTGATCTGCCAGTTCACGCCCCAGCGGTCCTTGCACCAGCCGCAGGCGCTTTCCTCGCCGCCGTTGCCGACGATGGCGTTCCAGTAACGATCGGTTTCCTCCTGCGTGTCGGTCGCCACCTGGAAGGAAAACGCCTCGGTGTGCGGAAAAATCGGTCCGCCGTTGAGTCCCACGCAGGGGATGCCGAGCACGGTGAACTCGACCGTGATCACGTCGCCTTCCTTGCCCATCGGATAGTCGGCCGGCGCGTGACGCACCGCCGTCACGCGGCTGTCGGGAAAGGTCGCCGCATAAAAGCGTGCTGCCTCCTCGGCGTCTTTGTCGAACCACAGGCAGATCGTGTTTTTGGGGATCGGGGTGTTCATGGGGTGTGGATGGGTTGAGCGGGGGGCGGTTCCTGCGATACGTCGCGTATCGTCTGATCGGGTGCGTCTGACGCGAACCCTGCGAGCGGAGCGCGAGGCGGTCAAACCGGAGCGATCATTCGCGCCGGGGCGGGGCGTCGCCTCCGGCGTGTCGCATTGTCGCCCGCGTCGTTGGCCGGTGGTTGTCTGCCGACGCCGTGGTTTTTCCCTCCGCGGCCACGGTGTCCTTGTGTGGAGAGAAAACAAAAACCGCGGCCCTCGAGGACCGCGGTTCGTTTGGCTGGACAAAAGAGCGTCGCGAAAACATCAGGCCCGGCGGCGGCGCGTGGCGACCAGACCGAGGGCGCCGAGACCGGCGAGACCGGCCGCGCTCGCGGGCTCGGGGATCATCACCGAGGCTTCCGTCTGCAGGTGTTGCGTGCCGGTGAAGCTCGCGAACGAGCCGTTCATCACGTCCAGCAGGTCGAGGTCGTTCGGATTGTCGTGCAAGATGATCGTGGCCAGACCGGAGATATCGATATCGGCCAAGACATATTGGCCGTTCGTCATGGCATCGTCGACGAAGCCGTAGTCCTTCGAATCGAGGGTAAAAGGTGATGGTCCAGATGGCCACGCGCGGGTTGATCGGCTGACGGCCGAGCCGGATGTCCAGCGAGAGGAGATCGGCTTCGACGCTCTGGCCGCCGCTGCTCAGCGTGATGCCACCGGCGAGGCTGTCGCTTTCCATACGCAGACTGAAGCTCTGTGCGTAGACGACGGAGCCCTCGTAGATCGGAGTCTGGGCGGTGAAGCGGTCGGGATAATCAATGTGCGTGCTGGGATTGTTGACCGTGAATTGCCCGGAGAGGTTGAACGAGACTGTCGCGCCCACTTCGAGTTCCTCCGAGGGAAATTGGAGGCTGAAAGTCAGCAGACTGGCGGACCACGCGGTGGTCTGCAGTCCGGCGAGGACGAGGAGTGGGCGAAGCCAGTTCATGGGTGTCGATGTGTGTGGATAAAAGGTGACGCACGGACATATACGGGAACCCTTCCCCCTTCGCCTATCCCCTCAAATGCAGGGGGATGGCGCTCCCGTATGGCGGAGGGGAGACACACGAGGCGCTTTTTCGGCGACCGAGAGACGATCAACCCATCATGGCGCGTGCGGCCGTGCTGCCACGGCGTTCCGCTGATCAGCGATCTTCGCGAGCGTAGTCCGGGTAAAGCTCCGTTGGGAGCGTGAGCGAACTCATGCCGGACTCGGCGTGGTGACCCCAGCCCCACTGGCGGCAGGTCCATTCGGCCCCGGTAGGTTCAAGGTAATGCACGCCGCCGTCGTCGCTGTTGTAGATCCACAGCCGATGCGCGTCGTCCCAGCGCCAGTAGATCTCGCGAAAAAGATCAGCCCGTGGAGAATGACCAAGAAGGCGATCGACGGACGGGGCGCCTTGAGCGTTCCCGTGGGCCGGTCCGATTCCAAGGGCAAGTAAAGCTGCGAGATCATGCGGCGCGTGGAGGTGGCTTGGGGGGCCTCACCGATCAGGTCCCGAGCAGGCGCAGCGTGGCGTCGTCGGCTTCGCCGGCGTAGAACTGGTCGAGGGCGCGTTGCCAGAGTGTGTCGTCGGGCGCGGCGACTTCACGAAAGAGAGTGAGGCACGAGCGGAACTTCAGATCGTCGGGCGAGCCGAGGATGGCGTGGGCGCTTTTGTCCTGGTGAGCGAGGATTGCCTCAACGCATTCCCGCAAGCGCGCGCCGAGCACGGGATGGGCGAGGTAGGCCGCCGCCTCCGCCGCGTCTTCGATCCCGTAGTAGGTGGCGTTGCGGCTGCTCCCGAGTCCGCGCAGTTGGGGGAGGATAAACCAGATCCAGTGGGTCTGTTTCTGCCCCGCGCACAGCTCCGCGAGCGCGGTGGCGTAGATCGGAGCTTGGGCGTCGAGGAAGCGGGAGAGGCTCATCTGAGGATGAGCCACAAAATGCACAAAGGGCGCAAAAGGAGGAGCCGAGAAACTTGGATATGAGTGCCAAGCTAGCGTGGCACAGGTGTGCGCTGAGATTTCGCCTGTGAAGCGCCCCCGTTTCACGGGGTATGGGTTGGTCGAGTGGGTGTGATCGGTAGTCGTCTGAACACGCTGTGAGTGTTGTTCGAGAACATCGATGCGCAGTGATGCGTGCCGTGCACGACGACCTCTGCCGGGCTGGCTTGGCTTGCCTTGACGTGAGAGCTAGAGAGCGGCGCGAGCTTTGGCGAAGACTTCTTCCTGCGTCTTGGGTGTAACGGCCTCGGAATCGAGTGCGTCGGTGCGTGCGCGTGCATCGAGGTTTGCCAAGGCTTCCTCGTTTCCTCCCAAGCTGCGCCAGAGGGCGGCCGCAATGCCAAGCGTTCGCGCTCGGGGGGATGAAGTGCGGCGTCGGTGATTTGCTGGGTGGAGAGAACCATGGGCGAAAGGGGATCGAAACGAGCGGTGAGCGATCGGGAGAGCTGGAGAGGGGCCACGTCACGGGGCACAGATCATTGCCCACAGAGAACGCAAAGAGCGCAGAGACGGATCGGTTGGCGTGGTTCTTTTTGCGGTCTCTGTGAGCTTTGTGGCCAAATGGGTTTGGCCCGTTGGGGCGGCGGCATGTCGCGGTGGCCGAGGCGATTCCTTCTTCGCGGTCCTTGGCGATCTTCGCGTCTAAATTCGGATGGTTGCGCACGGGGGCTTGTCGCAGGGCGACGGCGGCGCCGGGAGCGGCACGCTCCCGCTACCATGAATCCCGCATTCACGCGGAGGTTGAAACCGGCGCGGAAAAGAGCCTTTTCGGCGGGTTCATGTCACTCGATCACGTCGGACAACGTTGTGTCAGCGAGCGCGAGCCGGAGCTCGGGCTGGGTATCGTCGCGGAAATCGACCGCGCGCGCATCACGGTGGAGTTTCCCGCCACGCGGGAGCGGCGCATCTACGCTCGGGGCACCCCCGTCCTGAAGCGCGTGCGCTTCGGCGTCGGCGAGACCGTCGCGGCGCGCGACGGCGCGGCTTTCGCGATCGAGGAGGTCGTCGAGGAGGGCAACCTGCTCGTCTATGTGGGCGGCGGGAAACGCGTCCGCGAGGACGTGATCTCGGATGTAACGAGCGTGGGCTCGCCCGTTGAGCGCCTGCTGTCGGGTCAGGCCGATCCGGCCGAGGTGTTCGACCTGCGTCTGCGCACGCTGCGCGCGCAGGCGCGGCTGCGTCAGTCGGACGTGCGAGGTTTCCTCGGCGGGCGCATCGACCTGATTCCGCACCAGTTCTACATCCTCAACGAGGTATCCAATCGGCAAATACCGCGCGTGCTGCTCTCCGACGAGGTGGGCCTGGGCAAGACGATCGAGGCCTGCTTGATTTTGCAGCGTCTGCTGGTCACCGGCCGCGCGAGCCGCGCGCTGATCCTCGTGCCGGAGGCGTTGATGCACCAGTGGTTCGTGGAGCTGCTGCGGCGCTTCAATCTGTGGTTCACGCTTTTCGACGAGCAGCGTTGTCTCGATTGCGAGGCGGCCGAGCCGGAGAAAAATCCCTTCCAATCGGCGCAGCTCGGGCTGGCGGCGACGACCTATCTGGCGAACAACGAAAAACGCGCGGAGCAGGTCGTGGCGGCGGGCTGGGATCTGGTGATCGTCGACGAGGCGCACCACCTCGGCTGGACGCCCGAGGCGGCGAGCCCGGAATACGCGTTGGTGGAGAAGCTGGCGGCGAAGTCGCCGGGCCTGCTCCTGCTCACGGCGACGCCGACGCAGCTCGGGCAGATGGGACATTTCGCGCGGCTGCGGTTGCTCGATCCGAACCGTTACGACCACTACGAGAGTTTTCTCGAGGAGGCGGAGGACTACGCCAAGGTGGCGGAGGTCGCGGAGAAGCTGGTCGAGGGCAAGGCGCTGACGGCGCGCGACCAGAAGACGTTGACGGAGATTTTCGACAAGGACCCGGAGCGGCTCACCGAGCTGCTCGACGCGGTCGAGGCGGGCAAACCGCGCGCCCGCGAGGCCTTGGTGCGCACGCTGCTCGACCAGCACGGCACGGGGCGCGTGGTGTTTCGCAACACGCGCGCGGCGATGAGCGGTTTCCCGAAGCGGAAATACCTCGCGGCGCCGGTGGAGGGCGCGACGCCGACCTTGCTGGAACGCATCGCGCGCGAGCTGGAGGCGGAGGAGAGCGGCGACATCTCGTCGATCCGCTATCAGTTCAAGGACGACCCGCGCATCGACTGGCTGGTGGAGTTTTTGAAAAAAGTCTCGCCGGCGAAGGTGCTGCTCATCTGCCGCTCGGAGCGGAAGCTCCTGGCGATCGAGGCGGCGATCAAGGACCGCGTGAATTTCAAGATCGGGCTCTTCCACGAGGGCCTGCCGCTCGTGCAGCGCGACCGTCAGGCGGCGTGGTTCGCCGAGCCGGACGGCGCGCAGGTGTTGCTGTGCTCGGAGATCGGCAGCGAGGGGCGCAACTTCCAGTTCGCGCATCATCTCGTGCTCTGGGACCTGCCGCTCAATCCCGGCGTGGTGGAGCAACGCATCGGGCGCCTGGACCGTATCGGCCAGACGGAGACGATCAAGGTGCACGTGCCCTACATGATCGGCGGCGCCGACGAGTGCGTGGCCGAATGGTATCACCGCGGCATCGGCGCCTTCGAGACGCCGCTGCAGGCGGGCGACGATTATCACGCGGCCTTCAAGGACCGGCTGCTCGCGCTCGCGGTCAACTGCGTGGACGGCAAGAAGCGCACGACGAAGGCGCAGCTCGACGCTCTGGTGAAGGATACGCAGGCCTTCCATACCGAGCTGACGGCGAAGTTGAAGCAGGGGCGCGACCGCCTGCTGGAGTTGAACTCCTTCAATCGCGAGGTGGCGGAGCGCGTGCTCGAGAAGGTGCGCGCGGCGGACTCGGATCCGTTTCTGAAGCGTTTCCTCGGCGAACTGCTCGATCACTTCGGCGTGCGGGTGAAGGACCATGAGGAGGGCGACGTGACGCTCGACGCGAGCCAGGCCTACGTGGAAGGTTTCCCGACGATCCCGCGCGACGGCATGCTCGCGACCTTCGATCGCAAGCGCGCGATCGCGCGCGAGGACATCCGGTTCATTTCGGCCGATCATCCGCTGGTGCAGGACACGATCGACCTGTTGATCGATTCGCCGGCGGGCACGACGGCCTTCTGCACGTTGGAGTCGAAGAAGCCGAACCTGCTGCTCGAGGCGGTCTTCGTGCTCGAGGCGGTGGCGGACGCGAAGTGGCAGGTGGACCGTTTCCTGGCGCCGACGCCGGTGCGCGTGTTGCTCGACATCCACGGTCGCGATCTGACGGACGACGACGCATTCGACGCCGAATTGGAGATGGCGGAGGACGCGCCGTTGCCGCGCTTCCTGGAGAAGCCGGGTTTCAACGCGCATCTGCTGAAAAACATGGTCGAGGCCGCGACGGAGAAGGCGACCGAGCGCGCGAAGGCGACGAAGCAGGCGGCGCGCGAGGCCGCGGCGGCGGCGCTCACCGCGGAGCTGCAGCGCTTGGTCGATCTGTCGAAGGTGAACGACCACGTGAGCCCGAAGGAGATCGAGCTGGCGAAGCGTCAGGTGCTGCAAACGCGCACCGCGATCGAGCAGGCGCGTCTGCGGCTGGATTCGCTGCGGATGATCGTGGCGGGGACGGATCTGTGATGTAGCCGCGGCCGTGTCGGCCGCGTGGGCGAGGGCGAACACGCCCGACACGGGCGTGGCTACACGTCGGAGGGCCGGAGGTCGGAAGACGGAAGGCCCGAAGACGGGCGGCGGGAGGGAGGAAAACATTAATGGACCGCACCCCAAGGGCGTTCCTCGGGCCGGAACCGTCGTCGAAGGGCGGCCAATGACCGCGAGTGTCGCACCACCGACCGCACCGCGCATTGATGGACCGCCCAGGTCCGCTCCAGCTCGTCCGAACGCCGTTCTTCCGCACGCCACCTTCCAGTTCGAGCCTCCATTCCGCCTATCGAGGCCATCCGGCCGAGCCGCCTTTCCGGTTTCGACAACCGCCGGCGGTGGCGTGGCCAGCCGGCAAGGGCAGGCGAGGGGAGGAGGGACCGGTTTTCGAAGGTCCGCCGACGAATCCGGGGCGGAGATGGTCTGATCGTGCTAAAGAAAGGTCCGGCGGTGATGGCCGGAGGGCGATGACTTGGTGTAGGCTCGTCGCTCGAATTTTCCGACACCTCATGAGTTCCCGCCTGAAGTCCAAGCCCCGCGTCGACGCCCTTCGTGTCGAGCATCTCATCAATCCGCTCGGTCTCGACGAACCGCGTCCGCGGTTTTCCTGGCGTCTGAACGACCCGCGCATCGGCGCGGGACAGACGGCCTGGCAGATCGAGGTGTCGGCGGGCGACCGGATGGTTTGGGACAGCGGGCGGGTGGAGTCGCCCGAGTCGGTGCTCGTGCCCTACGAGGGCGCCAGGCTGCGGGCGCATACGCGCTATCACTGGCGGGTGCGGGTGTGGGATCACACGGGGGAGGCGACCGCGTGGAGCGAGCCGGCCTGGTTCGAAACGGGTTTTCTGTCACCGAAAACCCCGTGGCCGGCGGCGGAGTGGATCGCGCATCCCGCGTTGCCGAAGGTTCCCGCCGACCGGCCGGCGGCGCAGTTGCGCAAAAGCTTCCGGCTCGACGCGGCTCCGTGGGAGGCGCGGCTTTACATCACCGCACGCGGCATCTTCGAGCCTTGGCTGAACGGCGAGCGCGTGGGCCGCGACCACCTCGCGCCCGGATGGACGGACTACCGGCGTCGTTTCGAATACCTGAGCTACGACGTCACCTCCGCGTTGCGCGCCGGCGAGAACACCCTGTCGGCGTTGCTCGCGGACGGCTGGTATTGCGGCTGGCTGGGTTTCAAGCGCATGCGCGACCATTACGGGGACACCCCCGCGTTGCTCGCGGTGCTTCGAATCGTCGAGGAGGACGGGACGGTGCGCTGGATCGGCAGCGACGGCTCGTGGCGCGCCTCGACCGGACCGATCCTCAACGCCGACCTCTACGACGGGGAGACCTTCGACGCCCGGCTCTCCTTCGGGGAAAAGGAGCGGCCCGCGCGCGTGTTGTCCTTCCCGTGGCTGCCGCTCGCGGGCAAGGCCTTCGGACGCGTGCGCACGATCGAGGAGCTCGCGGCCGTCAAACTCACCCGGCCGGCGAAGGGCCGTCACGTTTTCGACTTCGGCCAAAACATCGTGGGCAACATCCGTCTGCGCGTCCGCGCCCCCCGCGGCACCCGCATCACGCTGCGTTACGCGGAGATGCTCGAGGCGGACGGCACGCTCTACACCAAGAACTACCGGCAGGCGAAATCGACCGACGTCTACGTCTGCCGCGGCGGCGGGCCGGAGGTTTACGAGCCGCGCTTCACCTTTCATGGTTTTCGTTACGTCGAGATCTCCGGAGTGAAAGCCGCGCCGTCGATCGACGCCGTCACCGGACTGGTCTGGCATTCGGAGATGACCCCGACGGGCGTGTTCGAATGTTCCGATCCGCTCGTGAACAAGCTCCAGTCGAACATTCGCTGGGGCCAGCGCGGGAACTTCCTGGAGATCCCGACCGACTGTCCGCAGCGCGACGAACGCCTCGGCTGGACCGGCGACGCGCAGGTCTTCATCCCGACCGCGACCTTCAACTACGACGTGGCCGCGTTTTTCCGGAAATGGGCGCGCGACGTCGTGGACGGCCAGCACGCCACCGGCGCCTATCCCGACACGGCGCCCGATCTGTTCTTCAACCTCTGGCCGTTGAACCCCGGGGCCAACGCGGCCTGGGCCGAGGCGGGCATCATCTGCCCCTGGGTGGTGTATCGGAAATATGGAGACAAACGCATCCTCGAGGAGAACTACCCCTCGATGACGCGCTACCTCGCGCATCTTGAAAAGATCTCGGACAAGCTCATCCGCCCGGACACCCGCTACGGCGACTGGCTGTCGCCCGAGGCGACGCGTCCCGACTGGGCCGCCACCCCCTGCGATCTGATCGGCACCGCGTATTTCGCCCGGTCCGCCGAGCTGCTGGCGAAGATCGCCTCCGTGCTCGGTCGCGCGGCCGAGGCGCGCCGTCACGCCGCGCTGCATCGGCGGATCGTGGCCGCCTTCAACCGCCATTACGTCACCGCCGACGCGCGTCTGGCCGGCGACACGCAGACCGCCTACCTGCTCGCGCTCGGTTTCGACCTCCTGCCCCCGGCGAAGCGGCCGGCGGCGCTCGCGCATCTCGAACGCGTGCTCAAGCGGCGCAATTACCACCTTTGCACCGGCTTCGTCGGCACGCCGTTGCTTTGCCCGGTGCTCAGCCGCTTCGGTCGCTTCGACCTCGCCTACCGTCTGCTGTTCAACGACGACTATCCGTCCTGGTTGTATCCGGTGAAAAACGGCGCGACCACGATGTGGGAGCGCTGGAACAGCTGGACGCCGGAGAACGGTTTCGGCGACGCGAACATGAATTCGTTCAACCACTACGCCTACGGCGCGATCGGCGAGTGGCTCTACTCGACGGTGGGCGGCATCGAGGAACTCGCGCCCGCCTTCCGGAGCGTCCTGTTGCGGCCGAAGCCGTCGAAGCGCCTCAAACACGCCCGGGCGGAACTCGAGTCGCCCTACGGCCGGATCCGCAGCGCGTGGCGTCGCGGGCGCGACGGGAAACTGGACTGGGAGATCGAGGTTCCTCCCGGCGTCGGGGCGGTGGCGGTGCCGCCGGCGCCGACCTTGACCGGGCTGCGGATCGACGGCGCTCCCTGGCGCGGGCACGCGGGCGTGGCGGCGGCGATCGAACACGAGGGCCGGCCCGCGCTGCGGCTCCGCGCCGGACGCTACCGTCTGACGCTGTCCCGCGCGGAGACGGTGGATTGAGCGAAAGGCCGGGCGCGGCGCCGGTTGACCCGGCGCGGGCCCCCGGCAAGGTCGGCGACGTGCAGCGCCTGCGTGTCGCCGATTTTTTCCGCGTGCCCGAACTGGCGGTTTCCGTGTGGGCGGAACCGGACCAGACGGAGATGCCGTTGCACCGTCACGAGTTCGCGGAACTCGTGGTGGTGCGGGCGGGCTCGGCCTCGCACCTCACCGAGCAAGGCGCCTATCCGATCGCGGCGGGCGACGTGTTTTTCATCCCGGCGGAGCGACCGCACGGCTTCGCGGAGGTGCGCGGGCTGAGTCTTTGCAACGTATTGTTTCTTCCGGCGCGGATGCCGCCGCCGTCGGCGGAGCTGACCGCGTTGCCCGGCTACCAGGCGCTTTTCGAGACGGAGCCGCGTTATCGCGACGCGCAGGGCTTCGCGGGGCATCTGCGTCTGCCGGCGGAGGAACTGGAGAGCGTGTTGTCGCTTCTGCGCGAACTCGAGACGGAGACGGCGCGCTACGCGGCGGGCGGGGCGACGCTGGTGGACGCGCTTTTCCGGCAGTTGCTCGTCCGTCTGGCCCGCGGCTACCGGGCGCACGCGTCGCCGGACGGGCGGCGTCTGCTTGCGGTGCAGCGCACGGTGCGGCACATCGAGCAAAACCTCACGCGGGCGCTGACGCTCGGGGAGCTGGCGCGGCAGGCGCGGATGTCGGCCAGCGGGTTCAAACGCGCCTTCAAGGCGGTGACCGGCACGTCGCCGATCGACTACGTGTTGCAGACCCGGCTGGCGCGGGCCTGCGAGCTTTTGCGCGACGCGGAGCTCACCGTGACCGAGGCGGCGCTCGAGGCGGGCTTCAACGACAGCAACTACTTCGCGCGCCAGTTTCGCCGCCGCATGGGTTGCTCGCCGAGGGAGTGGCGCGAGCGTGTGGCGGAGGGGGAGGCGGGAAGCCCCCGGGGCGGGGGACGCGATCCGGAGTCCCGGGCGAAACGGGGATAATCCGCTTGTCGCCGCCTGCGGCGCGGCGCAGTTCTTGGCGGCAAAGCAACGCCCCGGTTTCCCGATGCCTTTCCCCTCGTTTCGTCGGCTCGTGCACCGACTCGGCCGCTCGCACGCCACCGTGTCGCAGGCCTCGTGCGACGGCCTTCCGGCGAAAACCGCGATGCGAACGAACGCGATCACGCCGATGTCCGCGTCGGACGGCCGCCGCGCCACCTCCGCCGGGGCGCGGACGACGGGGCTTCTCGCCGCGGTCGCGTTTTTCGTCGGACCGGCGGCGTGGGCGGCGGATCGACTGCATGTGATCGTCGACGACGCGTGGAGCGGCGCGACGGGATTTCATTTTTCCGGGCGCTTGGTCGAACGGCGCGTGGCGGGCGAGGGGCGGCGCGGACCGGCC
>Ga0207868_1000939_pt1 | contig 24356 bp, 26 predicted proteins | sample Passage237B_FD_187370 | JGI IMG/M metagenome (GOLD analysis project Ga0207868, IMG submission 187370) | Cellulose adapted compost microbial communities from Newby Island Compost Facility, Milpitas, CA, USA - Passage2 37B (SPAdes) (version 3) ... | reverse complement strand
CGCCGGCTGCTGCCGCTGCCGCTGGCCCGCCAGATGGTGTCGATGCTGTCGACGGTGCCGAGCTGCGATTCCTCGTTGTCGTAGCGCTGCCTGGACGTGTCGTACTCGAAGGTGATGCGCTGGTTGTCGGTGGGCGTCAGATAGAGGCTGAAGCCGAGCGCCTCGTTGATGTTGTCCACGGTGCGGCCGCCGCCGCCGAAACCCAGCGACGGCGTGAACGGGTTGCCGTCCGGATCGAGCTTGCTCTTCAGGGCCGGGTCGGAGGCGTGGCGGTGGTAGCGGCTGCCGCGCACGGCCATCGACAGCGTGCCCGGCTTGATCGGGCCGCGGGCGCTGAAGTCCACCGTGGAGGCGTCACCGAAGTCCCGGTCTTCCTGGATCAGGCGGCTGACCGTGACCGAGCCGGTCCATTCCTTGGCGTCCTTCTTCGTGATGATGTTGATCACGCCGCCCAGCGCGTCGGCGCCGTACAGCGTGGACGCGGGGCCGCGGATGACCTCGATGCGCTCGATGGCGTCGAGCGGCGGCACGTGGTTGAACTGGTTGCCGCCGAAGCTGTTCGGGTAGATGTCACCGTGGTTGTTCTGTCGCTTGCCGTCGATCAGGACGAGCGTGTAGTCCGCGCCCATGCCGCGCATGCTGATGGTGCGCTGGCCGGTCTTGTCGGTCGTCTCGCCGACGTCCACGCCTTCGAGCTCGCGCACGGCGTCGACGAGCGAGACGTAGGGCTTGCGCGTCAGTTCTTCCTTGCTGATGACCGAGATGCTGGCCGGCGCGTCGGTGATCTTCTGTTCGAAGCCCGCGGCCGTCACGACGACGTCGGCGAGACGGGTTTCGGCGTCTTCGGCCAGGGCGGGCGAAGCGCCGAACACCAGGGCGAGCGCGCAGCAAAGGGGGCGCAGCGGAAGGTCGGAGCGGGGGCTCCGGGGGGTACCAGCCATTGTCGGAAATCTCCAGTCAGCAAAACGGGGAAGCGTTTCTGGCTGGCTGACTGGCGGACAAGGCGCTGCAGTTGGCTGGCTACAAAACTTTGCGAATGATAATGACTCGCATTTCAAACTGCAACGACTTTTTCGGAACTTCGGATGAAGGCTTCAGTGGCCGGGCGCCCAGCCGCCGCCCAGGGCCTTGTAGAGGTCGGTCGCGGCGCTCAGGCGGGCCAGGCGCAGCTGGGCGAGCTGGTCCTGGGCCTGGAACAGCGTGCGCTGGGCGTCGAGCACGGCGGCCAGGTCGTCGGCGCCCTCGCGGTAGCGCAGCTCGGACAGCCGCAACGAGCGGGTGGCCTCGTCGCGGATGGCGCGCTGGGCGGCTTCCTGCTCGCGGGCGCGGGCGACGTTGCCGAGCGCGTCCTCGACCTCCTTGAGCGCGGTGAGCACGGTCTGGCGGTAGGTCTCGACCAGCTCGCGCTGGCGCGAGCGGGCCGTCTCGACCTGTGCGCGCAGCCGGCCGCCGTCGAACAGCGTCTGCGCGAGTGCGGCGGCGATCGAGGCGCTGCGCGTGGGGTCGGCGAGCGACAGCAGCGCGGCGCTGGCGAGCCCGCCGGAGCCGGTCAGCTGCACGGTGGGCAGCAGCGCGGCACGCGCGGCGGCGACGTTGGCGTCGGCGGCCGCGAGCCGCGCCTCGGCGGCGGCGATGTCGGGGCGGCGGACGAGCAGGTCGGACGGCAGGCCGGCGGCGACGGCGGGCACGGCCAGCGTCTCGATGCGCCCTCCGGGGCTGTCGAAGGCCTGCGGGAACTCGCCGGCCAGCAGCGCGAGCGCGGAGCGGGTCTGGCGCAGCTGGACCTCCAGCGGCGTGATGGCGGCGCGTTGCGACAGCACCGTGGTCTGCTGGCGCGACAGGTCGAGCGCCGACGCGGCGCCGTTGCGGTAGCGCACCTCGACGAGCGCGAGCAGGCGCTCGGCGATCTCGAGGTTCTGGCGCGCGATCGCCAGCCGCTCGGTCAGCGCCAGCGTCTCGAACCAGGTGGTGGCGACGTTGGCATCCAGACTCAGGCGCACGCCGGCCAGGTCGTGGTGGCTGGCGGCCAGTCCCGCGACGGCCGAATCGACACCGGCAGCGAGGCGCCCCCACAGGTCGATTTCCCACGACACCGACAGCGTGGCCGACGTGGCTTCGGTGCGGCCCGTCGGGCCGCCTTCGGGGCGGCTGCGGCGGTCGCTGGTGTTGCCGCCGAGGCTCACGCCGGGCAGGCGCGCGGCACCGGCCGTGCGCAGCTGCTGCTCGGCCTGGATCACGCGCTCGGTGGCGATGGCGAGCCCCGGGTTGTTGCGTCGGGCGTGCTCGATCAGCGCGTCGAGCTCGGGCGCGCCGAAGCTCTGCCACCAGCGCGCGTCGATGGCCGCGGTGGTCGGGTCGGCGGCTTCGGTCCAGCTCGCGGGCAGCGCGTAGTCCGGACGCGACGAGGGCTCGGTGATGGCGCAGCCGGCGAGCAGGGCGGCGGCCAGTGCGGGCAGCAGGAAGCGGGGGGTCGGCATCTTCATTCGGAGGCGAGGGCGGCGACGGGGTCCAGACGGGCGGCCTTGCGCGCGGGCAGGAAGCCGAAGATCAGGCCGGTGGCGAAGGCGCAGCAGAAGGCCAGTGCCACGGGCAGCAGCGAATACACGACCGGCGTGCCCAGCCATTCGATCAGCGCCGTGGTGCCCAGACCGGCGGCCACGCCGATCAGGCCGCCGAGCGCGGAGACGGTCAGCGCCTCGATCAGGAACTGCTGGAGGATGTTGCGCGTGCGCGCGCCGGTGGCCATGCGGATGCCGATCTCGCGCGTGCGCTCGGTGACCGACACCAGCATGATGTTCATGACGCCGATGCCGCCGACGAGCAGCGAGATCGCCGCGATCGAGCCGAGCAGGATGGTCATGGTGTTCTGCGTCGCCGACACGCTCTCGATGATCGAGGCCATGTTGCGGATGTTGAAGTCCTCCACGCCGTGGCGCGTGAGCAGCAGTTCCTGTACTCCCTGCTGCGTGGCGTCGATGTCGGCGCCGGGCTCGACCGCGACCGTGATCGAGCGCAGGTAGTGCTGGCCGAACAGGCGCAGGCTGCCGGTGGTCCAGGGCACGAAGATCACGTCGTCCTGGTCGCGGCCCCAGCCGGTGGCGCCCATCGGCGACATCACGCCGACGATCTGGAACATCACGTTGTTGATGACCACGTACTCGCCCACCGGCGAGCGTGCACCGAACAGGGCATTGGCCACGGTGCGGCCGAGCACGGCCACGGTGGCGTAGCGCTCGTCGTCTTCGGCGCTGAAGAAGGTGCCCTCGGCCACGGGCCAGGTGCGCGCGGTGACGAAGTCGGCCGAAGTGGCGGTTGCGGTGGTGCGGTGGTCGGCGTTGCCGTAGCGGATGGTCACGGTGCCTTCCTGCTCCGGCACCGAGGCGAGCACGCCGGGCAGCTCGCCGATGGCGCGCATGTCCTCGATCGTCAGCGTCGCCGTGACCTCACGGCCGCGCTGGTTCGGTGTGCCGGGTCGCACGGTGAGCAGGTTCGAGCCCATCGCGCTGATGCGGTCGACGACCTCCTGCTTGGCGCCGTCGCCGATGGCCAGCATGGTGATGACCGATGCTACGCCGATGACGATGCCCAGCAGCGTCAGGATGGTGCGGAAGACGTTGGCGCGCAGCGCGCGCACGGCCGTCAGCGTGGCTTCCAGCAGCTCGCCGGCCGGCGAGGTCCGGTCGACGTGCGGCGCGAACTCGGGCGCCTTCTCCGGCAGGCGCGGGCCGGGGTCGGACAGGATGCGGCCGTCGCGGATCTCGATGACGCGGTCGGCGTGGGCCGCGACCTCGCGGTCGTGCGTGATCAGGATGATGGTGTGGCCGCGCTCGGACAGCTCGCGGATGAGCTGCATCACGTCCGCGCTGCTGCGCGAGTCGAGCGCGCCGGTGGGTTCGTCGGCGAGGATGATGCGTCCGCCGTTCATCAGCGCGCGCGCGATCGACACGCGCTGCTGCTGGCCGCCGGAGAGCTGGGTGGGGCGGTGGTGCAGGCGCTCGCCGAGGCCCAGCTCGGTCAGCAGCTGCGTGGCGCGGGCGTGGCGTTCGGCCGGCGGCATGCCGGCGTAGATGGCCGGCACCTCGACGTTCTCGAGCGCGGTGGCCGAGCCGATCAGGTGGTAGCTCTGGAAGACGAAGCCGAAGTCCTCGCGCCGCAGCCGCGCGAGCTCGTCGCGGTCGAGCTGCGAGACGTCCTGGCCCATGAACAGGTACTGGCCGCCGCTCGGGCGGTCCAGGCAGCCGAGGATGTTCATCAGCGTCGACTTGCCCGAGCCCGAGGCGCCGATGATGGCGACGAATTCGCCCGGGTAGATCTGCAGGTCGATGCCGTGCAGCACGCGGGTCTCGATCTCGCCGTTGTGGTAGCTGCGCGTGATGCCGCGCAGCTCGATCAGCGGCGTGGCCGCGTCGGCGGGCAGCACGGCGACGTCCGGTTCCGGCTTCATCGGCGGATCGGCGGCATGCCGCCGGCAGGCGCGGCGCCCGGCGCGCGCGCGATCGAGGAGCCGATCACGACGCGATCGCCCTCGGACAGGCCGGAGAGGATCTGCGCCGCCACGCGGCTGGTCAGGCCGACCTCGACCTCGCGCTCGGTGATGCGGCCGTCCGGCCCCATCACCTGCACGCGGGCCTTGCGCGGCGGGCGCGGGCCGTCACCGCGCGGACCGCTGCCGTCCGCGCGGGCGCCGTCACGCGGACCGTCGACGCCGGAGGCGTCCCCGCGCGGCGCGCCTTCCGGGCGCGCGCCCCGTGCCGGTGCGAGGCCCGACAGCGCCGCCAGCGGCACGGTCAGTACGTCCTCGGCGCGGGCGACGACGAAGAACACCTGCGCGGTCATCTGCGTCATCAGCTTGCGGCCGCGGTTGGGCACGTCGAACAGCGCGTTGTAGAGCACCACGTTATTGGTGACCGTGGGCGTGGGGTCGATGCGGCGCAGTTTGCCTTCCCAGCGCTGGCCGTTGCCGCCCAGCGTCGTGAACCACACGTCCATGCCCAGGCGCAGCCGGCTCACGTCGGCTTCCGAGACCTGGGTCTCGACCGTCATCGTCGACAGGTCGGCGATGCGCAGGATGGTCGGCGCCTGCTGGTTGGCGTTCAGCGTCTGGCCCTGCCGGGCGCTGATCGACACCACCGTGCCATCCATCGGCGCGACGATGCGGGTGTATTCGAGGTTGGCCTCGTCGGCGCGCAGGCTGGCCTCGGTCTGCTCGATCTGCGCGCGCAGCGCCTCGATCTGGGCCTTGGCGGCGCGCAGCTGGGCCTCGGCGGTCTGCAGTGCCTCGCGCGTCGTGGCGTCCTCGGCCATCAGGTTGCGCTGGCGGCGGGCCTGTGTTTCGGCCAGTTCCAGCGTGGCCTCGCGCTCGAGCAGCTGCGCCTGCTGCGCGCGCAGCTGGGCGCGCGTGGCCTCCACGCGGCTGGAGAGCACGCGCGGGTCGATCTCGGCCAGCAGCTGTCCGGCCGTGACCTGGTCACCGACCTCGACGTGGATGCGTTCGAGCAGGCCCGACACCTGGGCGCCGACATCGACGTACTCGCGCGGCTGCAGCGTGCCGGTGGCCGTGACGACGTCCTCGAGCAGGCCGCGCTGCACGGTGGCGAGACTCAGGCCGGCACTGGCGTCCTTGCCGGTGATCAGGCCGCGCGCCAGCCAGGCACAGGCAGCGAGCGCGACGACGGCGGCGCCGACGAGGATCAGACGGGTCGTGCGGGAACGGGATGGGCGGGTGGTCATGGCGGGGTCAGGGGCACTGGGGCTCGTTCGTCATGGTTGCAAGCTTACCCGTCGATACGTGTCCCGTTTGTATCGTATTGAAGCGGCGGGGCCGCGCGGGCCCCGCCGGGCGGGGGTTTCAGCGTTTCGGAACCGTGATGAAGCCCATCTTGGCGATGCCGGCGTTGCGCGCCTCGGCCATCACCTCGGCGATGAGCTCGTAGCGCGTGTCGCGGTCGGCGCGCAGGTGCAGCTCGGGCTGCGGTTCCTGCTGCGCGGCCTCGCGCAGCCGCTGCGGCACGGCGTCGCGGCTGACCGGCTCGTTGTTCCAGTACAGCTTGCCCTCGCCGTCCATGGCCAGCGTGACCGTGTCCGGCTTCTGGTTCGTGGCCTGGCTGGAGGCCTTGGGCAGGTCGATCTGCACGGAGTGCGTGAGCAGCGGCGCCGTGATCATGAACACGATCAGCAGCACCAGCATCACGTCGATGAGCGGGACCATGTTGATCTCGCTCATCTGCGGCGTGCCGCCCTGCTGGTTGAATCCTCCGAAGGCCATCATGCGGCTCCCTGACCGGCCGGCCGCGCCGTGGCGGCGCGTCGGCCCTGCGGCGTGCGGGCTCCCGAGGCCAGGCGCGAGCCGGTGCAGAACCACGCGTGCAGGTCATGCGCGAAGGCGTCGAGATCGGACAGCTCCAGGCGGTTGGCGCGGTTGAAGGCGTTGTAGGCCAGCACGGCCGGAATCGCGACGAACAGGCCGAAGGCGGTCATGATCAGCGCCTCGCCCACGGGGCCAGCGACCGCGTCCAGCGTGGCCATGCCCGAGACGCTGATGCCGATCAGCGCGTTGTAGATGCCCCACACGGTGCCGAACAGGCCGATGAAGGGCGCCGTGGAGCCGATCGAGGCCAGCACCGTGAGGCCGGATTCGAGCTGGGCCGTCGACAGCGCGATGGACTTGCGCAGCGCGCGGGTGACGAATTCGTCGGCGTCCAGCGTGCCGCCGAGCGTCTGCGTATGGGCGTGCTGGCGCACGTGGGCGGCGGCCGCGGCGCCCTGGCGCGCGAGCGCCTCGAACGGCGAGTCCGGTGCGGTCTGCGACAGGCGCTCCAGGCCTTCCTCAAGGCTGGCGGCCTTCCAGAACGATTCGACCGCGTTGTCGTGGCTGCGCGCGCGCAGCTGGCGGACCGCGCGCAGCACGATCAGGTACCAGCTCGCCACCGACATCACGACCAGCGCGAAGGCGACGAGTTTGATCACGATGTCGGACTGGGCCCACAGGTGGGCCAGACCGAAGTTCTCGGGTGATGTCATGACGGCTTATCCCTCTAGTTTGAAAACGACGGGTACGAGGACCCAGGAGGCGACGGCACGGTCGCCCTTTCTGGCCGGCGCGAAGCGCCAGCGCCCCACGGCGCTGCTGGCCGCGTTGTCCAGGCGGGGTGAACCGGAGCTCTTCGAGATCTCCACCTTCTCGGCCCGCCCGTCCGCGCTGACGAACACGCGCAGCATCACCGTGCCCTGCTCGCGCATGCGCTTGGCCAGCGGAGGGTAGGGGACCTGCGGGTTGTTCAGGTAGTCCGCGTCGTAGCGCGGCTCGACCAGCGCGGGCTCGGCCGACGGCTGCGGGTCGCTGAGGGGCGCGCTGCTCGCGGTGGAGATCGGCGAGGGCGGCGCCGGCGGCGCGACCTCCGCCGGAGCGGGAGCCGGCACGGGCTGGGGTGCCGGCGCCGGGGTCGGAGCCGGTGCAGGCGTCGGCTCCGGAGCCGGTTCGGGCTTCGGGGCGGGCGGCGTCGGCGCGGGTTCCGGCCGGGGCACGGGTTTGGGGTCCGCGGGCTCCGGTCTGGGCTCCGGCTTCGGCTCCGGCTTCGGCTCCGGTTCCGGTTTGGGGTCGGGCGTCGGCTCCGGAACGGGTTCAGGCTCCGGCTCGGGTTCGGGTTCGGGCGTCGGCTCCGGCTTCGGCTCCGGCTCCGGCTCCGGCTTCGGTTCCGGTTTGGGGTCGGGCGTCGGCTCCGGAACGGGTTCAGGCTCCGGCTCGGGTTCGGGTTCTGGCGTCGGCTCCGGTTCCGGTTCTGGCGTCGGCTCCGGTTCCGGTTCTGGCACAGGTTCGGGCTCCGGCTCCGGAGCGGGCTCGGGTTTCGTTTCGGGGGGGCGCTCGGGCACCGGTTCGGGTTGCGGGTCCGGCCGCGGCGGGGTCGGCGCGGGCTGGGCCTGCGCGACGCTGACGGCGTCGTCGATCAGGCTGACCGCGAACATCGGCTGCGAGAGCAGTTCCGGCGGCTCCTGCGTGGACGCGAGCGCGACGATGCCACCGGCGTGGGCGGCGATCACGAAGGCGAGCAGGAGGCGGCGTTCGCCGGGCGAACCGGCGAAACGTGCGCGGAGTCCGGGGCTCATCTCAGCAGCAGTTCGAGCAGGCAGGCCGCCAGCACCACGAACAGCAGCGTGCGCAGCGGAGCAAAGGCCCGGGCAGGGCGCCGGGGATCGGGGTGGACGTACGGGGCCGGTGAAGGGTTCATGGTTCCAGTTCGCGTTGGTGACCCGCTGGCTGGCTCGTTCCGTGCGAGAACTGGCTGGCTGGAGTACCGGGAGCGGGGCCGCCTCGAGGCGGCCCCCGACGGCAGGGGTCAGCTGCCGGGCTCCATCTGGGATTGCAGGTAGTTCTGCAGGCCGACCTGCTCGACCAGTCCGATCTGCGTCTCGAGGTAGTCGATGTGCTCTTCGGTGTCGTCCAGGATCTGCTTGAACAGCTCGCGAGAAATGTAGTCCTTACAGGACTCGCAGTACTGGATGGCCTCGATCAGGTGGGTACGGCCGGTCAGTTCGAGCTTGAGGTCGCCGGACAGGCACTCCGGCACGTTCTCGCCGATGAGCAGCTTGTCCAGGTTCTGCAGGTTCGGAAGCCCCTCGAGGAACAGGATGCGCTCGATGAGCATGTCGGCATGCTTCATCTCCTCGATGGACTCGTCGTACTCGTGCTTGCCGAGCTTGGTCAGCCCCCAGTTCTTGTACATGCGGGCATGCAGGAAATACTGGTTGATCGCGGTCAGTTCGATCGTGAGCTGACGGTTCAGGTGCTGGATGACCTTCTTGTCGCCTTTCATGTCGCCTCCAGGGCAAGGGCGACGCTGCCGGCGCAGGCCGGCACGGGAGTCCACGAGCGGCCCGCGCGATTCTCGAGCGCGGTAGCGAGGCAGCGCCGTGCGGATTCCGCGCAGCACGTGCAATCCGCGGTCACGCCGAGTTGCTGGCGCAGGTCGCGCATGCGGCAGGCGCCGTGTTCGACGGCCTGTTCGATGTGCTTCTCCGTGACCGCATTGCAGATGCAAATGTACATCGTGGTTGCCCTGGGTTGAACGCTGGCAGGCGTTTTACTTAATGAGAATGGGTCTGAGAACCGCTTACTTCGTCAGGATCAGTTTTCCGGCGCGTGTCGCACGCAGCACATACCGGGTGCCGAGGTGATCGATCGCGATGCTGGAGTGACCTTGCAGCAGGGCGGCGCTCGACAGGATGTGCGGATGTCCGTCGTCTTCGTCCGCTCGCGATTGCGTACGCTCGTCGGAGGGCTCGGAGCCGTATGCGGAGACCTGGGTAGTCATGGCGAGAGAACAAACACAAATGAAAACAATTCGTATTTAACTACCGGGACGGCATGCCGGTCAAGCGGTGTTTGGTGACGGATGCGCGGATTTGTTGCGATGCAGCGTCCCCGGATGGCTGCGGATCCGCGCGGGAAGCGGCTCCGCGGCCTGCGGCGCGTTCAGCGGCGGTTCGTGCGGGCGAGCAGCCAGACCCCGGTGGCCACCATCGGCACGCACAGCCACTGCGCCGTCGACAGCCCGAGCGAAAGCGTGCCGAAGATGCCTGGATCGGGCGTGCGGAAGAATTCGGCGAGGAAGCGCAGCACGCCGTAGCCGGTCAGGAAGGCCGCCGACACGGCGCCGACCGGGCGTGGCCGCGCCGAGTACAGCCACAGGACGACGAACAGCAGCAGGCCCTCACCGGCCGCCTGGTACAGCTGCGACGGGTGGCGCGGCAGGGCGTCGACCCACGGGAACACCATGGCCCAGGGCAGCTCGGGCGAGGCTACGCGGCCCCACAGCTCACCGTTGATGAAATTGCCGACGCGGCCCAGCGCGAGTCCGATTGGCACCATCGGCGCGATGAAGTCGGTGACCTCCCAGAAGCCGCGTCCGTGGCGGCGGGCGTACCACGCCATCGCCACCAGCACGCCGAGGAAGCCGCCGTGGAAGCTCATGCCACCCTTCCAGATCTTCAGGATCTCGACCGGGCTGGCCAGGTAGTGCCCGGGCTGGAAGAACAGCGCCTCGCCCAGCCGCCCGCCGACGATGACGCCGAAGATGCCCCAGAACAGCAGGTCGTCGATGCGCGCCCCGTCCCAGCCGAGCTCGGGGCGCCGGCGGGCGTGCGCGCGGCCGAGCAGCGCGAACAGCGCGAACGCGACCAGATACATCACGCCGTACCAGTGGATGGACAGCGGGCCGAGCGTCAGGGCGACCGGGTCGAAACCGGGATGGACGAGCATGCGTGAACGTTCCGCGTGGCGCGCCGGACGGGCCGTGCGCCGGGTTGGGTGAAGCGGCGCGGCCAACGCGGTTGGCATTCTTGACCGTGCCGAAGGCGGACACTACCATGCCGCGCATGGATGCCGAAATCTCCCGCCTCGAAGAACAGCTCGACAAGCTGATCGCGCTCTATGAAGCGGGCCGCTCGGATCTGCGCGAGGCGCGTTCGCGCGTGGCCGAGCTGGAGGCGGAGAACCGCGCGCTGCGCGATCGCCTGCGCGGTGCCTCCGAGCGGCTCGAAGCCATCCTCGAGCGTCTGCCCCCGAGCGGATCCGAAGATGAGTGACGACACGCACGTCGACATCACCCTCAACGGCCGCGAATACCGCGTGGCCTGCCCGCCGGAGGAGCGCCAGGCGCTGTTCGAGGCGGCCGCCTACCTCGACGACCAGCTGCGCCGGCTGGCCGCCCGCACCGGCGCCGGCGGGGAGAAACTGGCGGTCATGACGGCGCTCAACATCGCGTACGAATACCTTTCCTTCCAGCGCTCGGGCGGGTTTGACATGCCTGACCTTCGGCGTAGAATCGGTTCCATCGCAGCTCGCCTCGAAGAAGTTCTCGACAGTCAGGAACGCCTGTTCTGAAGCACCTTCCCCGGGACGGGCCGCCCCGTTCAATCCCCTGCAGTGTTCGTTGAAGTCGTAGTTCCTTGAACCAATGCTCACGAGCATGGTTGCCGAACTCTTCACGCCGGTGTGCAGGCCCCCTCGAGGGGAAGCCCGAAGCGTGAGTCAGGCGACCACCCTGAACCTCCGGTTCAGGATATCGATGGAGACGGCACAGGCGGGGGGCCAGACAGAAAGGCGCGCAGTCACTGCGCGCCTTTTTTCATGTCCGCCGCAGGCACGCGCGGACCGTCGCGGTTCCGTCGCACCCTATAATGGTCCGGTCATCCGGATGAGGGGGAAGGGCACGTGAGCGACAAGACCACCGGCGAAGTGACCGAGCGCTACACCGTACTCGGGGCGCTGCGCTCTCCGCGCAGCCTGCTGGACACCCTGAAGTCCTACTTCGGCCTGGGCCGCCGGCGTGTCGAGCCCGTGCACGACCGCGACGCGCTGCGCCGCTTCCTCGAGACGCGCGCGAGCTTCGTCGCGCAGACCTCGCTGTACGGCTACCTGCGCACGCGGGCCGGCCAGCGCTATCCCGAACTGTTCGACGACGACGAGTTCGTCGTCGGCATCAACATCGCCAAGTGGCAGGTGTGGCTCGCCTGCCTGGGGGACGTGACCTGCTTCGCCGGCGGACTGCTGGTGCGTGCCGGACAGGCGCCGGATGCTGTCGGCGCGCTGATGCGCGCGCTGGTCGACGAGATCCTCGACGCCACGGGGGTGCCGGCCGACGCCGGGGAGTCCTTCGCCGACGGTGCCAGGGCCGTGCGCGAACGCGTGGCGGCCTGCGACTGGGCGTCGGTGAGCGACGACGAGGGCCCGTTCTCCGAGAGTCCGGACGCGCTCGTGCACTGGGCGCCGGTCATCGACACGTACAAGCAGCTCGATGCCGAGATCGTGCGCAACTCGGTGCGCTTCCGCTGGCAGGAGATCCGCCGCCAGCTGCGCGAGAACCTCGACGCGGCGGGCGTGATGGCCGGCGCGGAGCCGGCCCGGTCGATCAGCGCGTGATCGAGTTGAACAGGTAGTAGATTCCTTGCGCGATCTCGCCCTCGAGCGGGAAGGACAGCATGCCCATCACCGAATAGCCGAGCAGCCAGGGCATGACGTAGAAGCGTGCCATGAAGAAGAACCACGCCACGTAGAGCGGGATCACCATCGGCACCAGAAAGCCCGGCGTGATCGGCGCGAACAGCCGGATCAGCGGGTCGGTGACGCGGATGAAGAAACGGCTGAAGAAGAACTTGCTGTCCTCCGGCAGGAAGATGCGCATGCCGAAGCGGCCGATCAGCGTCCACATGATCATGCCGAGGACGTAGTCCAGGGCGATCGCCCAGCCGGGAATTCCTTCGATCATTCAAACACTCCGTAATCGGGCGCGGGGCCCTCGCCTCCGGGCGCCGGTGCGCCCAAAGAAAAGCCGGAGCGAGTCGCCTCGCTCCGGCCCGGTCACGTCAGACTGCGTTTAGTGGCCGGCGGCGACGATGGTCGCGCCTTTCGGGATGCGGACCTCGTCGACCATGCGCTGGGTTTCCTCGTCCGGCGCGGGGGTGAGCAAGGTTACCACGACCATGGCGATCAGGCTGGCCGTCACGCCCACGATGCCGAAGCGGAGGTGGTCGAGGCCGAACCACGGATCCATGCCGCTACGCACCGCCAGCAGGTACCACCAGCCGGCGCCCAGACCCACGATCATGCCGGCCAGCGCGCCCGCGCGGTTGGCGCGCTTCCACCACACGCCGAGCACCAGCGGGAAGAACAGGCCGGACATCGCGAAGCAGAAGGCCCAGGCCACGGCGCCGAGGATGCCGGTCAGCTTCATCGACGCCACCAGCGCGCCGCCGGCACCGATCAGGAGCAGCAGGATGCGCGCGGTCAGCAGACGCTTCTTGGTCTCCGCCTTCGGGTCGATGATCTTGTAGTACAGGTCATGCGACAGGGCGTTGGCCATGGCCAGCAGCAGGCCGTCGGCGGTCGACATCGCGGCCGCCATGCCGCCTGCGGCAACGAGGCCCGAGATCACGTACGGCAGGCCGGCGATTTCCGGCGTAGCCAGCACGATGATGTCCGGGTTCAGGAAGAACTCGTTGATCTGCAGGATGCCGTCGGCGTTGCTGTCCCGGATGGCGATCATGCCGATGGAGCTCCACTTCTGGATCCACTCCAGCGTCATCACGGTCTCGATCTTGTCACCGATGATGGACGTCGGTAGCGTCGGGTCGATCAGCTGCAGCTTGCTGAAGCTTGCCAGCGCCGGGGCCGAGAAGTACAGCAGGAAGATGAAGAACAGCGACCAGGCCACCGAGTTGCGCGCGTCACGCACCGACGGGGTGGTGAAGTAGCGCATCAGGATGTGCGGCAGCGACGCCGTACCCACCATCATGCACGCGACCAGCGTGACGAACTGCCACGCGGCCATCGCGCCTTCCTTCGGCGTGGCGTGCAGGGCGGTCAGCACCGACAGGCCCGGGATGGCCTCGGCCGCCTTGGTCCCGACGCCGAGCGTGGGTTCGAGCTCCATGATGCGCTCGACCGCGCCACCATAGGACAGCTGCGGAATCCAGCCGAAGCCCTGGGCGCCCGACATCCAGACGATCGGGATCAGGTAGGCGATGATCAGCACGATGTACTGCGCCACCTGCGTCCAGGTCACCGCGCGCATGCCGCCGAGCATCGAGCACACGAGGATGCCGGCCAGACCGAACCACACGCCGACCTCGAACGGGATCTGGAAGGCGCGCGCCGCGATCGTGCCGGTCGCGGTGATCTGCGCCGTCACGTACGTGAAGGACGCGACCACCAGCACGACGATGGCCATGAAGCGCGTGAGCTTGCCGCCATAGCGCGTGCCGATGAAGTCAGGCACGGTGTAGCAGCCGAACTTGCGCAGGTACGGCGCCATCAGCGTCGCGACGAGGATGTAGCCGCCCGTCCAGCCGACGATGAAGGCCATGTAGCTGTGGCCGGCCATGAACACGCCGCCGGCCATCGCCACGAAGGACGCGCCGGACATCCAGTCCGCCGCGGTCGCCATGCCATTGAACACCGGCGGTACCGAGCGCCCGGCCACGTAGTACGCCCCCACCTCCATGGTCCTCGAGAGGATGCCGATGAAGGCGTAGATGGCGATCGTGAAGGCGACGAACAGGATGCCGATCGTGTCGGCGCCCACGCCCATCGTCTCCAGCCAGGCCATCAGCGCGAAGAAGGCGAGGAAGCCGCCCGTGTAGATGCCGTAGATCTTCGGCAGGTTGTCGATGAAGGACTTGCCTTCCCATTGCAGTGCCATGGTCCGTCCCTCCTCAGTCCTGCTCGTCGACGCCGTACTCGACGTCGATGGCGTGCTGTTGTTTGTTGAACAGGAACAGCTGCACCACGAACACGATCAGCGAGCCCTGGGCGGCGAAGTAGTAGCCCAGCGGCCAGCCGAAGAAGTTGATGCTGTTCAGCGGTACGGCGAACCAGTGCACGAGGTACGAGAAGATGAACCAGATGACCAGGTGCACGATCATCAGGTTTCGTGTGCGCTGCCAGTGCGCCGCACGATTCTCTGCGGTGATTTCACTCACGGGTCTTCCTCCTTTGATGAACTTGTTGCGCGCACGTGTGCTCCGGCGCTGGTGATGACTTCAGCAAGGCGCGTGCCAAGAAAGGAGGTCGGGCAGGCAGCGGGATGCGGCGGGGTTGCCTAAAAAATAGGCGTTACCTTGCGTAACACATGTTACGCCGGGTAACGCCGTTTCCGGATGCTGTAAGCATTCCGAAAGTACGCTGTAAGAAAGCTGAAAGCCTTTACTGGAGCGGATTTCAGCGCGATTCGGCGCGTGGCCGCGGAATGCCCATGCGGGCCCTGCGCTCCCACAACGCCTTGCGGCTGATGCCCAGCCGGCGGGCCAGTTCGGTCTCGGTCATCGTGCCCTGGTGCTCGAGCACGAAACGCTGGAAGTAGTCGTCCAGGCTCAGCTCGTGCGTCTCGCCGCGCGCGTCGGCCGGAGGCTGCAGCGCCAGCAGTTCGGGCGTGATGCGGTCGTCGGCGAGGATGGCGGCGCGCTCGATGGCGTTGCGCAGCTCGCGTACGTTGCCCGGCCAGGTGTGGCGCAGCAGCGCCTGCATGGCCTCGGGCGTGAACGCGAGCTTCTGCCGCTTGATGCGGTTGCACGCCTCGTCGAGCAGGAATTCCGCCAGCAGCGGGATGTCGTCGGCGCGCTCGCGCAGCGGCGGCAGGTGGATCTGGACGACCTCCAGCCGGTAGTAGAGGTCCTCGCGGAAGCGGCCGTCGCGTACCATCTGCTCGAGGTCACGATGGGTCGCGGCGACCAGCCGCACGTCGACGCGGCGGCTGGTCGTCGCGCCGACGCGGCGGATCTCGCCGTCCTGCAGCACGCGCAGCAGGCGTGACTGTGCGGCGCTGGTCAGCTCGCCGATCTCGTCCAGGAACAGCGTGCCGCCGTCGGCGGCCTCGATCAGGCCGCGGTGGCTGGTGGTGGCGCCCGTGAACGCGCCCTTCTCGTGGCCGAACAATTCCGATTCGAGCAGCGTCTCGGGGATGCTCGCGCAGTTGACCGACACCAGCGGCACGTGCGCGCGCGGGCTCTTGGCGTGCAGCGCGCGCGCGACCAGCTCCTTGCCGGTGCCGGACTCGCCGCGGATCAGCACCGTGGTATCGGTCGGCGCCACGCGCGCCAGCGTCTCGCACACCCTGGCCATCGCCGGCGAACGGCCGACCATGCCCTCGATGGGGTAGGCGTGGGCGAGGTCCTTGCGCAGCGCCGCGTTCTCGCGCTCGAGCTCGCGTTGCTTGAGCAGCCGCGCGACGATGACCAGCATCTCGTCGTGGTCGAAGGGCTTGGCGATGTAGTCGGCCGCGCCCTGGCGCATGGCCTCCACGGCAGAGCGCACGCTGGCGAAGCTGGTCATGATCAGCACCGGCGTGTCGGAGCAGTCGGGCAGCAGCTCCATGCCGTCGCCGTCCGGCAGGCGCAGGTCGCAGATCACCAGGTCGTAACCGTTCTGCGCGCACAGCGCGCGCGCCTCGTCCAGACGTCCGGCCTCGGCCGTGACGTAGCCCTCGCGTTCGAGCAGACGGCGCAGGGCACTGCGGATCACGGCCTCGTCATCGACGATGAGAATGCGGTTCATGCGGCGGATTCCTCCTTCGGTTGCGCGTCGTCCGTGGCACCGGCGGGCAGGCGCAGCTCGAAGCGCGTGCCGCCGGTCGGACGGTTGCTGGCGGCCACGGTGCCGCCGTGTTCCTCGATGATGCTGTAGACCACCGACAGCCCCAGTCCGGTGCCCTGGCCTGGTGGCTTGGTGGTGAAGAAGGGCTCGAAGATGCGCTCGATCAGCGCCGGGTCGATGCCGTGCCCCTCATCCTCGACCGCCACCTCCACCGCGTCGCCTTCGGCGCGCGCCGAGATCGTCACGCGGGTGCCCGGCTGCGAGGCCTGCAGCGCGTTCGACAGAAGGTTCACGAAGACCTGCAGCAGCCGCTGCGAGTGGCCCTGCACGGTCAGCCCCGGCGGCACGTCGTTGACGCACTCGATGCCGCGTCCGGTCGGGCCGAGCTGCACCAGGTGGATGGCCTCGTCCACGCACTCGTGCAGGTCCACGGGCTGGCGCCGCGCCGCCGGATCGTTGCCGGCGTGGCTGAACGTGATCAGCGACTGCACGATGTCGTTGATGCGCCGGGTCTGCACGAGGATCTGCCGCAGCGCGGCCTCCTGCTCGGCCGGGTCGTTCTCGAAACGAAGGTTCTGCGCGAGCGACGCGATGCCGGTCAGCGGGTTGCCGATCTCGTGCGCGACGCCGGCGGCGAGCCGGCCGATGGAGGCCAGTCGGTCGTTGTGCGCCAGCTCGCTCTCGAGCACGTGCAGGTCGGTCAGGTCCTCGACCAGCAGCACCGTGCCGTCGGCCGCGGCGGCGTCGAACTCGCCCGAGTCGATGGCCGCCTTGTGCAGGTTGATCCAGCGCGTGTGGCCGCCCACGGTGCAGGGCTGCTTGTACAGGTGGTTCTCGTCGCCGCCGAGGAAGGTGCCCAGCACCTCGTTCCACGGCCCCGGCAGCTCGCGCACGCGCCGGCCCAGCGCGTGCGTCTCCGCGATGCCGGAGATGCGCGCCATCGCCGTGTTCCAGATCAGGATCTCGCCGTCCGGCGTCAGCGAGCACACGCCCAGCGGCAGTTCGGCCAGCACTTCGCGGTGGTAGCGGCGCAGCGTGTCGAGCTCGGCGGCCAGGCCCTGCAGCCGCACGTTGGAGTGCTCCAGCCGTGCCTCGACGAAGCGCAGGCTGTCGGCCAGCGCGCGGCGGGCCGGCGGCGCGACCTGCAGGCGGTTGTCCACGATCATGCGCGAGAGCTGCGCGCCGATCAGGCCGGAGAGGTTGCGCTCGAGCCGGTCGCGCAGCCGGCCAAGCTCCTCGGGCCGTGTCGCCTCGCGCGTGATGCCGAGGTCCGCCAGCGCGCGCTGCAGTTCCAGCCCCGCCGTCTGCGGCCCCAGCGCCTGCGCCAGCCGCTCCTCGAACTCGCCCACGCTGCGGGCCTCCGGTACCGTCGGCGGACTGTCGGAGAGGTCGTGCGGACGCACCGCCGCGGCGGCCGCGCGCTCGCGCTCGGACGGGCGCGTGAGCAGCGACACGGCCACGAACAGCGCGCCGTTGATCGACAGCGACCAGAAGGTCGAGAAGGTCCAGCGGTCCTGCTCGGACGCGCCGACCCAGTCCTGCAGGTTGAAGTCCGTCACCGGCAGGCCCGACTGGTAGAGCAGCGGCACGATCAGCGACAGCGTCCACACCGCGATGCCGCCCACCAGCCCGGCGATGAAGCCCGGCGTGGTCGCGCGCGGCCACAGCAGCATGCCCGCCAGCCCCGGCAGGAACTGCGTGACCGCGACGAAGGAGATCAGGCCGATCTGCACCAGCCCCTGATGCACCTCCAGGACGCGATAGAAGCCGTAGCCCAGCGCGATGATGACGACGATCAGCGACCGGCGGCCCCACAGCAGCCAGTTGTACAGGTCGTCCTGAGGCAGCGTCTTCTGGCGGAAGTGCGCCGGCAGGATCAGGTGGTTCATGACCATGCCGGCCAGAGCCAGCGTGGTCACGATCATCATCGCGCTGGCCGCGGACACGCCGCCGACGAAGGTCGACATCGTCAGCAGGCGCGAGCCGTTCTGGGCGGCCAGCCCCAGCACGTAGTAGTCCGGCGGCGTCGTCAGCTCGCTCGCCGCGCCCGCCCACAGGATCAGCGGGATCGGCAGGTTCAGCAACAGCAGGAAGGCCGGGAATGCCCACGCCGCCGTGCGCAGCGAGCGCGGATCGATGTTCTCGACGAACAGCATGTGAAACTGGCGCGGCAGCAGGAAACCCGCCGTGAACGCGAGCAGGATGCACGTGAACCACGGCCCGTCGCGCACCGGCGCGTACAGCGCCGCCACGGCCTGCGGGTTGCGTTCCAGCCATTCCGACAGTCCGCCGAAGCCGCCGAACACCCCGAACAGCGCCAGCAGCCCCACCGTCAGCAGCGCCAGCAGCTTGATCACCGACTCGAAGGCGATCGCCACCACCAGCCCCTCGTGCTTCTCGCGTGGCGTCACGTGGCGCGCGCCGAACAGGATCGCGAACAGCGACAGCGTCGCGCAGAAGCCCAGTGCCAGCAGGTGTGGCGGCGTCTCCTGCGTGATCACCGCCACCGATTCGGCCACCGCCTTCACCTGCAGCGCGATGTACGGCAGCACGCCGACCAGCATGAACAGCGTCACCAGCGTGCCCGTCCACGGGTTCGGATAGCGGAACGCGAACAGGTCGGCGATGGACGTGAGCTGGTGTTCGCGCACCAGCCGCAGCAGCGGCGTGAGCAGGATGGGCGTGAGCACGAAGGCCAGGGTCACGCCGAGGTAGATGGTCAGGAAGTTGTAGCCCTGCGACTGCGCGAAGCCCACGCTGCCATAGAAGCTCCACGACGTCGCATACACCCCCAGCGCCAGCGCGTGCACCAGTGGGTGCCGCACCAGCCCCTCCGGCAGCCAGCGGTTGTCCGTCGCGTGCGCGACGAAGAACAGCAGCGCCAGATACGCCACGCCCACCGCGTAGAGGATGCCGATCTCAGACGTCACGGCGCTGCACCACGGCAATCAGGGCGATGACCAGCGCCCACAGCAGATACGGCACGTACCACGGCAGGCTTCCCGAAGCCCACCAATGCACCCACGGCGAGGCGAACAGCAGCGCGCCGAACAGGAACAGGATCACGATCTTGTCCAAGCCGAGAGCTCCGTATCGGGAGGTGTTACGAACTGTAGCACCCGTCGCGCGGTACGCGGTGGTCATTTTCCGGCGATCCCGTCCTGCGAGCCTCACGGTGACCGCGCCGTGCGATGTCCGCTATGCTGGCGAGCGGCCGCGAGGCGGAACACGACGGGAGACACCATGCGCTACTGGCTCATGAAATCCGAACCGGACGAATGCTCGATCGACATGCTGGCGGCGATGCCCGGGCAGCGGGTGCCGTGGTTCGGCGTGCGCAACTACCAGGCGCGCAACTTCATGCGCGACGCGATGCGGATCGGCGATCTGGCGTTCTTCTACCACTCGAGCTGTGCCGAGCCGGGAATTGCCGGCATCGTGCGGGTGGCGAGCGGGCCGTATCCGGATGCGACGCAGTTCGATCCGGCCAGTCCGTATTACGATGCCAAGGCGCGGCCGGAAGCGCCGCGCTGGGTGCTGGTCGACGTGGATCTGGTGGCCAAGACCCCGTTCATCGGCCTGCCCGCGTTGCGGGCGGCGCCGCAACTGGAGGACATGCGCGTGCTGGCGCGCGGCAACCGGCTGTCGATCACGCCGGTGGAGCCGGCGGAGTGGCGTTTCATCACGCGCGAGATGATGGGTATCGAGGCATGAGTTTCGACGTGTGGTGGATGGCCTATCTGGCGCTCGGCGCGGTGGCGGGGTTCCTGGCCGGGCTGCTCGGCATCGGCGGCGGCGGCATGATGGTGCCGATTCTCACGTCCATCTTCGTCGCGCAGGGCGTGCCGCTGGAGAACGTCGTGCATCTGGCGCTGGGTACGGCGATGGCGGTGATGGTGATCACGTCGGTGTCCAGCCTGCGCGCGCACCACCGGCTCGGCTCGGTGCGCTGGGACATCTTCCGCGTGATCACGCCGGGCATCATGCTCGGCGCCTTCGCGTCGACCTTCTTCGCGGCGGCCGTGCCGTCGCGGCCGCTGGCGCTGTTCTTCGCGGTCTTCATGGCAATGATGGCGGTGCAGATGATGCTGGACGTCAAGCCCAAACCCACGCGCGAGCTGCCGGGGGCGCTGGGCGTGTCGTCGGTGGGTTTCGGCATTGGCGCCGTGTCGTCGCTGGTGGCGATCGGAGGGGCGGCGATGTCCATTCCCTTCATGGTGGCGTGCAACGTGAAGCTGCAGCACGCCATCGGCACCTCGTCGGCCATCGGCTGGCCGATCGCCGTGGCGGGCGCGGTGGGCTACCTCGTGAACGGGTTGGGTGCGCCGGATATGCCCGAGTACAGCGTCGGCTTCATCTACGTGCCGGCGCTGCTCACGGTGGCCGTGGCCGGCGTGCTGACCGCGCCGCTGGGCGCGAAACTGGCGCACCGCATGCCGGTGAAGCAGCTGAAGAAGGTCTTCGCGGTGTTCTTCCTGCTGCTGTCGCTGAAGATGGTGCACACCGTCTTCTTCTGAGCGCGCCGCCCGGCGCCGGGCGTCAGGGCCGCAGACCGGCCAGCAGGGTCTCGGCGTTGTGGCGCATCATCGCCAGATAGGTGGCGGCCGGGCCGTCGGGACCGGACAGCGCGTCCGAGTACAGGGTACCGCCCACGCGCGCGCCGCCTTCGTCGCCGATGCGCGCGATCAGGCGCGGATCGTTGATGTTCTCGACGAACACCACGGGTACCTTCTCGCGGCGCAGCTGCCGGATCAGGCGTGCCATCGCGGCGGCCGAGACCTCGTTGCGGTTGGCCGTGCCGGCCGCGGACAGGAAGCGCACGCCGTAGGCCGCGCCGAAGTAGGCGAAGGCGTCGTGCGAGGTGACGACCTTGCGCAGGGCCTCGGGCAGCGCGGCGAAGCGCGCGCGCAGCTCCGCGTCGAGCGCGGCGAGGCGGGCGTCATAGTCCTCGAGCCGGCGGCGGTAGTAGGCCTCGCCGGCGGCGTCGGCGCCGATCAGCGCGGCGGCGATGTTGCGTGCGTACAGGCGTGCGTTGCCCACGTCCTGCCACGCGTGCGGGTCCACCGGGCCGTGGTCGTGGCCGTCGTGGCCGTGGTCGTGCGCGTGTTCCAGCGCCGCCACGCCGTCCGAGGCGATGACCACGCGGCGGTTGCCCGCCGAGGCGGCGAGCCGTTCCATCCACGTGTCGAAGCCCAGTCCGTTGGCGAGGACGAGGTCGGCGTCCATGACGGCGCGGGCATCGGACGGGCGCGGCTGCCAGGCGTGGGCATCGGCGTCCGGGCCGACCAGCGCGCGCACCTCGACGCGCTCGCCGCCGACCTCGCGTGCGAGGTCGGCCAGGATGCTGAAGCTGGCGACGACCTTCAGTGGCGCGGCGTGCAGCAGCGGACTGCAGACGAGCAGCAGGCAGGCGAGCAGACGCTTCATCGCTCAGGCTTCCAGATGGCGGCGGCGGTACAGGCGCGGCCCGAGCGCGCCGCCGGGCGCGATCAGGATGGAGGCCACGTGGACCAGGCCGGCCGTGAGCACGATGGCCGGGCCGGCCGGCACGTCGAGGTGGAAGGACACGAGCAGGCCGGTCACGCCGCAGCCGAAGGCCAGTGCCACCGCGGTGGCGAGCATGGCCGGCAGGGTCTTGGCCCACAGCCGCGCGGCGGCGGCCGGCAGGATCATGATGCCGACCGCCATCAGTGTGCCGAGGGCGTGGAAGCCGCTGACGAGGTTCAGCACCACGAGCGCGAGGAAGCCGTAGTGCGCCACCGGGCTCCAGCGCCCGACGCTGCGCAGGAAGCTCGGGTCGAAGCATTCGAGGACCAGCGGACGGTACAGCAGCGCCAGCGTCAGCAGCGTGGCGCTCGTGATCGCGGCGATCAGCAGCAGCGAGCCGTCGTCGAGCGACAGCACGGAGCCGAACAGCACGTGCAGCAGGTCGAGGTTGCGTCCGCGCAGCGACACGATCAGCACGCCGGCGGCCAGCGACATCAGGTAGAAGGCGGCGAGGCTGGCGTCTTCCTTGAGGGCGGACGAGCGCGCGACGAGCCCGGCGGCCAGCACGACGACCAGCCCGGCGGCGATGCCGCCGACCGTCATCGCGCCCAGCGACAGGCCGAAGGCCAGATAGCCCAGCGCCGCGCCGGGCAGGATGGCATGGCTCATCGCGTCGCCCATCAGGCTCATGCGGCGCAGCAGCAGGAACACGCCGACCGGCGTGGCGCCCAGCGCCAGCGCCAGGCAGCCGGCCAGCGCGCGGCGCATGAACTCGAAGTCCGCGAACGGAGTGATCAGCAGCTCGGTCACCGCGCGCCCTCCGCGTGGCGGTGGCACACGGGTGCGTGCTCGTCGAAGGATTCGGCCAGCGCGCGGGCGCGGGCCAGCCGCTCGGGCGTGAGCACCTCGGCCGTGGGGCCGAAGCCGAGCTGCTCGCGTGCGAGCAGCAGGCAGTGCGGGAACAGCCGGCGCACCAGTTCCAGGTCGTGCAGCACGGCGACGATGCTGCGGCCCTCGGCGTGCCACAGGCCGATGATGGCGGCCAGATCCTCGGTGGTGCGGCTGTCGATGGCATTGAACGGCTCGTCGAGCAGCAGCAGCTCGGCATCCTGCAGCATCAGGCGGGCGAAGCGCGCGCGCTGCAGCTGGCCGCCGGACAGCGTGCCGATGGGGCGGTGCTCCAGTCCGGCCAGGCCGACCTGCGCCAGCGTCGCGCGTACCTGCTCGGCCTGTTCCGGGCGCAGCCGGCCGAAGGCGCCGATGCGCGGCCAGAGGCCCATCGCCACCATGTCGAACACCGACACGGGGAAGGCCAGATCCAGCTCGCCGCGTTGCGGCAGGTAGGCGATGCGCTGGCGCGGTACTCCGAGGCGGTAGCGGCCCTCGATGGGGTCGAGTTCGCCGGCGATGGCCTTGAGCAGCGTGGACTTGCCTGCGCCGTTGGGGCCGACGACGGCCACCAGCGCGCCGCGCGCGAAGGCGCAGTCCAGATGGTGCACGGCCGGATGGCGGTCGTAGCCGAGCGTGAGGTTGTCACAGCTCAGCGCGAAGGATTCGGGAGCGTTCATGCGAGAGCCCACCAGACGGTGAGCCACAGCGTGGCGGCTGCGGCACCGGCCGTGGCCAGCCTCGAGGCGAGGCCGGAGGCGAGCACCGACAGGGCCGGCGTGCCGTGCGCGGCGGAATGGGTGTGATGCGGATGGGAATGCGGGCCGTGCATGCGGGGATGCGGCTTGTGACCAAGAATGCAACATTGTAGCATTTTGCGAGAACAAACATCGTCCGCCGCATTCGCGGACGACACGTACCGGAGGAGAGATTCGTGAGAACACCCGTACTGCGCCCCCTTCTTGTCGCGCTGGCCCTGGGGGCTCCGGCCGGCGCGCTCGCCGAGCACGCCCACGAGCACGGCGTGGCCGAACTGCGCGTGGCGCTGGAGGGGGCGACGCTGCTCGTCGAGTTCGAGTCGCCGCTGTCGAATCTGGTCGGCTTCGAGCACGTGCCGCGCAGCGACGACGAGAAGGCCGCGCTGGCGGATCTCGCGCGCACCCTGCGTGACCCGGCACGCCTGATCGTCCTGTCCGAGCAGGCCGGTTGCAGACCGGGCGAGATCGAGCTCGAGCTGCCCGACGGACATGATCACGCCGACCACGGTCACGACCACGGCGGCCACGATCACCGGAGCGAGCACGGTCATCACCACGATGACGACGATGGCCACGGCGATGCCTACGTGGCGTGGGAATTCCACTGCGTCCGCGCGCCGGAAGCGATCGAGCTGAGGGTGATCGAGGCCTTCCCCGATGTGCGTGCGCTGCGCGTCGAGACCGCCGGTCCGCGTGGCCAGTCCGCGCAGCGCGTCGAGCAGCCCAGGGTGCGGCTCGCGCTGTGATCGCTCCGGCGACCGAAGCCGTCGCGCTCGAGGACGTAAAGTTCGCCTGGCCCGGCGCGGCCGGGCCGTGTCTGGACGTGCCGCGTTTCTCGATCGCGGCCGGCGAGCGCGTGTTCCTGCACGGGCCGAGCGGCGGCGGCAAGTCGACGCTGCTGTCGCTGATCGGCGGTGTCGTGTTGCCCGGCGCCGGGCGGGTGACGGTGCTGGGGCAGGACCTGACGGCGCTGCCGGCAGCCGCGCGCGACCGCTTCCGCGCCGCGCACGTGGGCTTCGTGTTCCAGTTGTTCAACCTGCTGCCCTACCTCTCGGCGCTCGACAACATCGTGCTGCCGTGCCGTTTCTCGCGCGAACGCGCCGCGCGTGTGGCGGGCCCGCCGGCCGACGAGGCGCGAT
>Ga0207868_1000938_pt1 | contig 24358 bp, 22 predicted proteins | sample Passage237B_FD_187370 | JGI IMG/M metagenome (GOLD analysis project Ga0207868, IMG submission 187370) | Cellulose adapted compost microbial communities from Newby Island Compost Facility, Milpitas, CA, USA - Passage2 37B (SPAdes) (version 3) ... | reverse complement strand
CCCGTCGTTCTCGCCGATTACGTCACGACCGACAGCGGCACCGGTTGCGTCCACACCGCTCCCGGCCACGGCGCCGAGGACTACCTCACCGGCCTCAAATACAATCTCGAGATCTACTGCCCGGTGGGCGACGACGGTAAATACGTCGACGACGGCAAACTCCCCGCCGATCTCGTCGGCCTCACCACGCTCGAGTCCGTCGAAGACCTCGCCGCCAAACGCACCTCGCCCGCCAACATCGCCGTCCTGAAGAAACTCGACGCCGCCGGCGCGCTCCTCGCGAAACAGCGTTACACGCACAGCTATCCCCACTGCTGGCGATCGAAAACCCCCATCATCTTCCGCGCCGTCGACCAATGGTTCGTCGGCCTCGACCGCACCGGTCCCGCTGAGCCCTCAGCTCTGGGCTCTGGGCTCTCAGCCTCGCCGAGAGCGTCCGCTCTCGGCAGCCTCCCCTCCATCAACTTCATCCCCGCCTGGGGCGAAGCCCGCATCCGCGGCGCGCTCGAATCGCGCCCCGACTGGTGCATCAGCCGCCAGCGCTCCTGGGGCGTGCCGATCCCCGCGTTCTACGACGCCAAAAAGAACGCCTACCTCGACGCCCACGTCGCCCGCGCCGTCGCCGACAAGATCGCCACCCGCGGCACCAATTTCTGGTATGACGCCTCCCCCGCCGAAATCCTCGACGGCGTCACCCTCCCCGCCGGCTGGCCCGCGCCCACCGAACTCACCTGCGGCCGCGACACCCTCGATGTCTGGATCGACTCCGGCTCCTCGCACGCCGCCGTCCTGAAAAACGAACAAGGCTCCACCCGCTGGCCCGCAGATCTCTACCTCGAAGGCAGCGACCAGCACCGCGGCTGGTTCCAATCTTCGCTCTGGACCAGCATCATCGCCTTCGACGCCCCGCCTTACAAATCCGTCCTCACCCACGGCTTCATCGTCGACCAGGAGCGCAACAAGATCTCCAAGAGCTCCACCTACGAGAAACCCCAGACCAGCGACGCCTACGTCGCCGATTACGGCGCCGACGTCATCCGCCTCTGGATCGCCTCGCAGGATTTCCGCAACGACATCCCGATCTCCAAGGAGATCCTCTCTCACATCGGCGAAACCTATCGCCTCATCCGAAACACCTTCCGCTACCAGCTCTCCAATCTCTTCGACTTCGACGTGTCCCGCGACGCCGTCGCGATCGAAAAAATGGATACGCTCGACCGCTGGGCGCTGCACCAAACCGCCGCGCTCATCGAGCAGTGCACCGCGGCCTACGAGAACTACGAGTTCCACCGCGTCTACCAGCTCTGCAATCACTTCTGCTCCGTCACGCTTTCCGCGACGTATCACGACATCCTCAAGGACCGGCTCTACACCCTCGGCACGCACTCGCCGCTCCGCCGTTCCTCGCAGACCGCGATTCACCATATCTTCCGCACGCTCGTCCGCCTCCTCGCGCCGATCCTCACCTTCACGACGGATGAAGCGTGGTCCTACGCCACCGCGAAAAAGGAATACTCCGAAGATTCCATCCACCTCCAAGACTGGCCGGTCGCGCCCGCCGAGTGGACGAATCCCGAAATCGAAGCCGACTTCGCCGCGCTCCTCGAGACCCGCGCGCTCGTCAACGAAGCCATCGAGCCCCAGCGCGCCGCCGGCAAACTCGGCAAATCCCTCGACGCCGCCGTCACGCTCACCGGCGCGCCCGACGACGCCACCTTCCGCACGCTGGAAAAGCACCAGGCGTTTCTCCCCGAACTCTTCATCGTCTCCCATGTCACTCTTGCCCCTGCCAAGGGAGTCGCGCTCGACGCGGGCATCCGTCCTTGCAGCGAGCTCGGTCACGAACGCTGCCCGCGCTGCTGGCGCTGGGTCCCGGCGCTCGAACCGAATTCGCTCGGAACGATATGTCCGCGTTGCGCCGAGGCCTTGAAGCCCTAAGCTTTCCATCCCCCCAAAACTCCCCATGGCCAAGCAGCACAAAAAACCAGCCAAGCCTCACCGTGTCGCAAAAAAACCTTTGGTGAAAAAAAAGCCGTCGACGCCAACCAAGACGAAGGCGGCCAAAAAACCGCCGGCTCCACCGCCGGCCAAACCCGCGAAACTCGCGAAACCCTCTCCACCCATGGAAAAACCCTCCAAGAAAAACGCCCTCCGCGACAGCATCCTCAAGCGCAAGGCCGCCACGAAACCCATCGCGTTCAGCCTCGATGAGGTCCGCGCCATTGCCAAAACCGTCTCCGCCAAGAACGGCTCCGAGGAAAAAACGACCAAAGTCGTCAAACCCGTCGCCAAGACGACGCTCACCATCGAGAAGCCGGCCAAGCCCAACCACGTCAAAGCCGCCTCGCTCTCCGACATCCTCGGCTTCAATCCCAAACGCGCCGAAGCTCCCCACACCCTCGAAACCCGCGAGGTCCCGGAGAAATTCAAGCGCTACTACAAGCTCCTGATCGATCTCCGCAAACACCTCACCGAGGGCATCGAGCTCCACTCCGAGGAGACGCTCAAGCGCTCCAGCAAGGACGATTCCGGCGACCTTTCGAGCTACGGTCAGCACATGGCCGACGCCGGCACCGATACCTTCGATCGCGACTTCGCCCTGAGCCTCGTCTCCAGCGAACAGGAGGCGCTCACCGAAATCGACGCCGCCATCAAACGCATCTTCGACGGCTCCTACGGCATCTGCGAAATCACCCAGAAACCCATCGCCAAGGAACGCCTCCTCGCCGTCCCCTTCACCCGCTACTCCGCCGAAGCTCAAAAAGAGCTCGAGAAAAACCGCTATCGCGCCCGCACGGCCGGCGGCCTCTTCGGCGAACTCGGCGAAGAAGGCGGCAAGATCATGGACGAAGACGGCGGCGACGAGTGATCGGTATCTTCGATCTGAGATTCTCGATTCTCGATTGAACTCCACGGCACACCCTTCGCCGCCGACGCCCCCCGCGTTCGGAGAATCGAAAATCGAGAATCCTAAATCGAAAATTCAGCGCCTGCTCGCCTACCGCACGCTCCTCCTCATCGCCATCGGCGTCTTCGTCGCCGACCAGGCGACCAAATTCTGGATCGATTCGAACCTGCCGTTTCCCACCTACGGCCAACCCGGCGCGATCACCGTCATCGACGGCTTCTTCTACATCGTCCACGTCGGCAACACCGGCGCCGCGTGGAGCATGTTCTCCGGTCAGAGTGTCTTCCTCGCCATCCTCGCCGCCGCCACGCTCGTCGGCATCTTCCTTTGGCGCCACACGCTCGGCCTCCGGCATCGCGCCACCCAGGTTTCGTTCGGCCTGCTCTGCGGCGGCATCGCCGGCAATCTGGTCGACCGCCTCCTCCACGGCCACGTCATCGATTTCATCGACCTGCACTTCGGCAGCTACGTGTATCCGACTTTCAACGTCGCCGATTCCGGCATCTGCATCGGCGTCGTCCTCTATCTCTGGCGCTCCTTCCGCGAACCCAGGTAGCGCGGCGCTTCAGCCCGCACTCCGTTTTGGCGCTTGCCTCTTTGGTCGGAGCTTACGCGCTCGGCGCGCGCTCATTCGACGTTCGCCATCTGCTCCCTCACCCGCTCGAGCTCGTTCTTCAGCTCGATCACCGCTTTCGAAATCGTCAGGTCGTTCGCCTTCGCGCCGATCGTGTTCACCTCGCGCCCGATCTCTTGCAGGATGAACTCCGCCTTCCGCCCAATCTCGCCGTTCGACTTCAACAGCGTGGTGAACTGCTCCAGGTGGCTCCGTAGCCGCGTCAACTCCTCCGTCACGTCCGAGCGGTCCGCAAACAGCGCGATTTCTTTGAGCACACGCTCGTCGCTCAAATCCAGATCGAGCCCCGCCTGACGCAACCGGTGCAACAACAGCTCGCGATACCCCGGCGCCACCTGCGGCGCCCGCACCGCGATCGCGTCGACATGCGCCCGCAACACATTCAATCGCGCGAGAAAATCCACCAGCAACGCCTCCCCTTCCTGCGCGCGCATCGCGACAAATCCGCGCAGCGCCTCCCCCACCGCATCGAGCACCGCCGGCCCCGCCTCCTCCACCGACGGCAACTCCGCCGCCTTTCGCTGCGAATTCGCCACCGACCACAACAATTCCGGTGTAGGAGAAAACTCGATACCCCGCGCCGCCGCCAACGCAGCCAGCCGGTCGATCGCCGCATTCACCTCCACCTCGTCCCACACGATCTCGCTCGCGCCCGGCGCACCGGTGAGCTCCACCGACACCGACACCCGTCCGCGCGCCGCCACCTTCCGCACCTGCTCGCCGATGCCCGCTTCCAGGCTTTCCCAGTCCTTCGGCATGTTGATCGCAAGATCCAGCGTCTTCCGATTCACCGAACTCACCTGCACCGTGAGCGTAAAGCTCCCGATCGCCCCCACCGCCCGACCATACCCCGTCATGCTTTTCATGCGTGGAATGGCCGCAAAAACGCGCAAACTTCGCAAAGAAAACCGATCCGCTTTTGCACCTGCTGCCCCTCTTTGCGGCTGATCATAGTTTCACGCCCAACATCTTCGCGACCTGATTGACATCCTTGTCTCCGCGTCCGGAAAGGTTGATCACCAAAATTTCATCCTTCCGCATCTGCCTCGCCCGCTTGATCCCATGCACCAGCGCATGCGTGCTCTCGAGCGCCGGGATAATCCCCTCGAGCCGTGAACAAAGCTGAAACGTCTCCAGCACCTCGTCGTCGCACGCATACGCGAAATCGATCCGCTTCTTCTCCCGATAATACGCGTGCTCCGGCCCGATCGCGGCGTAGTCGAGGCCCGCGCTCACCGAGTGCGTGAGCTCAATCTGCCCGTCCTCGTCCTGCAGGATATACGTCTTCGCGCCCTGCAACACACCGAGCTTCCCGCCTTCGAATCTCGCCGCGTGCTCGCCGCGCTTGATCCCGCGCCCACCCGCCTCGACGCCGACGAGCCTCACGTTCGGCTCGTCGAGAAATTCGAAGAATATCCCGATCGCGTTCGATCCACCACCCACGCACGCGACGATCTCGTCCGGCAAACGCCCTTCGCGCGCCATGATCTGCTCGCGCGCCTCCTGCCCGATCACCCGGTGAAAATCCCGCACCATCATCGGATACGGATGCGAGCCCAGCGCCGACCCGAGAATGTAGTGCGTCCCGCGCACATTCGTCACCCAGTCGCGCATCGCCTCGTTTACGGCGTCCTTCAACGTCTTCTGGCCCGACTCCACGCTGCGCACTTCCGCGCCCATGAGCCGCATGCGAAATACATTCAACGCCTGCCGCTCCATGTCGACCGCCCCCATGTAAACGACGCACTCCAGTCCGAACTTCGCGCACACCGCCGCCGTCGCCACCCCGTGCTGCCCGGCGCCCGTCTCCGCGATGATCCGCTTCTTCCCCATCCGCCGCGCCAGCAACGCCTGACCGATCGCGTTGTTGATTTTGTGCGCCCCCGTGTGGAGCAGGTCTTCGCGCTTCAAATAAATCTTCGCCCCGCCGCAGTGCTCCGTCAGCCGCTCCGCGAAATACAGTTCCGTCGGCCGCCCCGCGAACTCCTTCAGATGATGCCGCAGTTCCTTCTGAAAAGCCTCGTCCTTCCGCGCTGCTTCATACGCCGCTCCCAATTCCTCGAGCGCCGTCATCAACGTCTCCGGCACAAACACTCCGCCATAACGGCCGAAGTGGCCTCCAGCATCGGGAAGTGAGAGTCGGTCAGCGCGGGGATGGGAAACTTCGGTGGACATTCGCACCCACACTGAGCCTTACGCTTCTCCAGACGCAAACCGGATTTACCCCGTCCCCCGCCACGAAACCAGCAACCCAAAACTCAAAACCCGGACCCCGGAACCACTCGCCGCCTATGGCGAATTTCACCCTTCCGCCACCCGGCTCTTCAAGAACGCCAGCACGTCCTGAAACTTCGCCCGATTCGACTCATCCGCCTCCACCAAATTCTCGTGCGCTTCCAACACCAGCCGCGCCTGCTCCAGTTCCGTCTGCACGCGGCAATCCAGCAACTTTCCACCCTCGCTCTGCGGCACCGATGGCAGCTCACCGGCGTCGATTGTCAACAGCCGGTGCAGCCCGAGATTGCGCACCAACTCCAGATTCCGCGGCGCCATCCGCGCCAGCACGATACTGCCTCCGCCTGGACGTCGCTTGAGATCCAGCGCCACCCCCGCCAACACGCCGAGAAACGTGCTGTCCATACTCTCGCACTTCTGAAAATCCAGCACGAACCGCGATTTTCCCTGCCGCAAAATCTCCGCCACGAAATCCCGGAGACACGAACAATTCTGAAAAGACGCACGTCCCGTGATGCGCACGACCACCGGATCGGAAAACGCATCCACTTGAAAAACGGATTTTGCAACAGGTTCGGCCATGGCAGTTCGCTTGTTGTCTTCAGCCTGCGCTAAGACGCCGCAACATCGCGCCGGGTGACGCAACTCGCAAGCAATCGCCCGCGCCCGCCGCCCGCCGCGAAGGCGGCGGGACTGTCGGCAATCGAGGGCGATCGCTGCTCATCGCCTCAGCTCCGTGCCACGATCTGCCGCAACACATACGGCAGGATTCCGCCGTGTTGGTAGTAATCGATCTCGATCGGCGTATCGATCCGGCAGCGCACCGGCACGAGCGTCACCGCGCCATCCTTGCGCGTGATCTTCAGCGTCAAATCCTGCTGCGGCTTCAACGCCATGCTCAGCCCGAGCACGTCGAACGTCTCCGAGCCGTCGAGCCCGAGCGACTGCGCCGTCGTGCCTTCCTTGAACTGCAACGGCAGCACGCCCATCCCCACGAGATTCGAACGGTGAATCCGCTCGAAGCTCTGCGCGACGACCACCTTCACGCCCAACAGGTTCGTGCCTTTCGCCGCCCAGTCGCGCGACGAACCCGTGCCATACTCCTGGCCCGCGAGCACGATCAACGGCACGCCGTCCGCGAGGTAGCGCGACGACGCATCGAAAATCGACATCTCTTCGCCTTTGTCCGCGCCCGGCGCGAAGTAGAGCGTGTTGCCGCCTTCCTTGCCGCCGAGCATCAGGTTCTTGATGCGCACGTTCGCGAACGTCCCGCGCACCATCACGCGATCGTTGCCGCGGCGCGATCCGTAGGAATTGAACTCCTCGAACGCCACGCCGTTCTCCAACAGGTAGCGCCCCGCGGGCGACGTCTTCTTGATCGCACCCGCCGGCGAGATGTGGTCCGTCGTCACCGAATCGCCGAAAATCCCGAGCGCCCGCGCGCCCTTGATTTCCTCGATCGTGCCCGGCTGCATCCCGAACTTCGCGAAAAACGGCGGCTCCTGGATGTAGGTCGACTTCTCGTCGAACTGGTAAACGTTGCCCGTCGTCGACGGGATCTCGTTCCACTTCGGATTCTGCTCCGCGAAATCGCTGTAGAGCTTCCGGAACACGTCCGGCTTCAACGCCGCCCGCATGTGATCGCGCACTTCCTGCAGCGTCGGCCACAGGTCGCGCAGGTATACGTCCTTCCCCTCGCGATCGTGCCCGATCGGATCCTTCGACATGTCAATGTCGACGCGGCCGGCGAGCGCAAACGCCACCACCAACGGCGGCGACATCAGGAAGTTCGCCTTGATGTTCTGGTGCACGCGCGCCTCGAAGTTGCGGTTGCCCGACAAGACCGACGCCGCCACGAGATCGTTCTTCGTCACCGCCTCCTCGATCGCCGGATGCAGGGGACCCGAGTTGCCGATGCAGGTCGTGCAACCATAACCGACCGTCTGAAATCCGAGCTGGTCGAGATACGGCTGCAATCCCGTCTTCTCCAAATAATCCGTCACCACGCGCGAGCCCGGCGCCAGCGACGACTTCACCACGGGATTCACCCGCAGCCCGCGCTCGACCGCCTTCTTCGCCAGCAAACCCGCCGCGAGCATCACGCTCGGATTCGACGTGTTCGTGCAGCTCGTGATCGCCGCGATCAACACGCTGCCATGCCCGACTTCGCCATCGATCCGCTTCGCGCGAATCGCCACCGGATCCGGCGTCGGACGGTTGTTCGCCATCTCGCGCTCCGTCGTCACGCTCGTGTCCCTCTGGCTGACATCGCTGTGCAACCCCGCGGACTTCGCGCCATTCGCCGGCTTCAAATTATCCGTGTCCTGAGCGCCGCCGCTGCCGGACTGACGCGTCCAACCGCCGCCTTCGACGTGCACCGTCTTCGCGAAGTCTTCGGCCGTCTTGCCGAATCCGTTCTCCGTCACCGGACGCGAGAACGCCGTCACAAATTCCTGCCCGAGCTTCGGCAGCTCGATGCGATCCTGCGGACGCTTCGGTCCCGCCACGCTCGGTTGCACCGAGCCGAGGTCGAGTTCGAGATCGAGCGAATACTCGATCTCACCGCGCTTCGGCATGCCCCAAAGCTGCTGCGCCTTGTAGTAAGCCTCATACAACGCGACGTGTTTCTCGTCGCGTCCGGTCGCGCGCAAATATGTCGAGCATTCTTCGTCGATCGGGAAGAAGCCCATCGTCGCGCCATACTCCGGCGCCATGTTCGCGATCGTCGCGCGATCCACCACCGGCAGCGCCGCGGCGCCCGGTCCGTAGAATTCCACGAACTTTCCGACGACCTTCGCCTTGCGCAGCATCTGCGTGATCGTCAACGCGAGGTCCGTCGCCGTCACACCTTCACGCAGCGAACCCGTCAGGTGCACGCCCACGACGTCCGGCGTCAAAAAGTAAACCGGTTGCCCGAGCATGCCCGCCTCGGCCTCGATGCCGCCGACGCCCCAGCCCACGATGCCGATGCCGTTGATCATCGTCGTGTGCGAGTCCGTGCCGACGAGCGTATCCGGATAATAAACACCGTTCGCGTCGCTCAACACGCCCTTCGCCAGATACTCGAGATTCACCTGGTGCACGATGCCGATGCCCGGCGGCACGACCTTGAACGTGTCGAACGCCTGCATGCCCCACTTCAGGAATTGGTAGCGCTCGCGATTCCGCGTGAACTCCAGCTCGAGATTCTTCGCCAACGCTTCCGCGCTGCCCGCGAAGTCCACCTGCACCGAGTGGTCGACGACCAGATCCACCGGCACGAGCGGCTCGATGATCTTCGGATTCTTCCCCATCCGCGCCACCGCCGCCCGCATCGCCGCGAGATCGACGAGCAGCGGCACACCCGTGAAGTCCTGCAACACGATGCGCGCCACCACGAAGGGAATCTCCTCCGTCCGCTCCGCCTTCGCGCTCCACGACGCCAGGCTGCGAATCGCCTGCTCGGATACACGTTTGCCGTCGGCGTTGCGCAGCAGCGACTCGAGCACGAGCCGCACCGACACCGGCAGCTTCTTCACTTCAAACCCCGCCGACTCGAGCGCCGGCAGCGAGTAAAATTGATGCGTCGCCCCGTTGGCCGAGAAGCTCTGCAGGGTGTTGAACGGATTCGGAAGACTCATGTTGGAAAAATAGGTCGGTGGCACGCTCGCCGCGCCACCTTGCTCGCAAAATTCTCGCTGTTACTTCGCCAAGGCTTCCTTCACCGCCGCGAAATTCGGCAGGTCCTTCGGCGTCGGCGTCTGCTCCGCATACTTGATCACGCCGTCCTTCCCGATCACGAACGCCGCGCGGGCCGACGTCTCATACATCCCGACGAGATTCGGGAAGAGCACGTCGTAAGCCTTTGTGACCGTCTTGTTGAGATCGCTTAGCAGGGTGATGCTGATGTTGTTCTGCTTCGCCCAGGCTTCTTGCGCGAAGGGGTTGTCGACGCTGATGCCATAGACCTCGGCGCCAAGATTCGTGTATTCAGCCAGGCCCGACGACGTATCGCACATTTCCTGCGTGCATACGCCCGTGAAGGCCGCCGGAAAGAACAACAGCACCGTCTGCTTCTTCCCGAAATTATCGCTCAGTTTCACATCTTTCGGACCGTCTGAGGTCTTCGTCTTGAGCGTGAAATCCGGAGCTTTGGAACCGATGGCGAGAGGCATGTTGCGATAAGGAACAAGTGGATGTTTTTCGCTTTCGCGGCGCACGTCGCCACGCGAGCGGACTGAAAGGTAGAACCTGCCGCCGCATTCCGCGCAAACCGTTTTTCCCGAAAGAAGTCCCGTTTCTCACCGGGCTTCGAAACCCATAAGCCGCGCACGCAGCATCCCTCTCCGACTTTTGTTTTGCCCCGAAACTCCCCCGGTCCGTTAACTCACCTTCCCATGACCTTCCTCGAAGACTTGCAATGGCGCGGCCTCTTGGCCGACTGCACCGACCTCGACGGTCTTTCGAAGCGCATCGCCGAAGGACCGGTCACGCTCTATTGCGGCTTCGATCCCACCGGCGACTCCCTCCACGTCGGCCACCTCATGGGCCAGCTCACGCTGCGCCGCTTCCAATTCGCCGGCCACCACCCCATCGCCCTCGCCGGCGGCGCCACCGGCATGGTCGGCGACCCCTCCGGCAAATCCGCCGAACGCAACCTCCTCACCCGCGAGCAACTCGCGCACAACGTCGCCTCCATCAAATCGCAGCTCGGACGCCTCCTCGATTTCAACGCCCCCGCAAATCCCGCGCGCCTCGTCGACAATGCCGACTGGACCGCGCCCATCAGCTTCCTCGATTTCCTCCGCGACATCGGAAAACATTTTTCCCTCAACGTCATGCTCGCGAAGGACTCCGTCCAATCGCGCCTCGGTTCCGAAAGCGGCATCAGCTACACCGAGTTCAGCTACCAGCTCCTGCAAGCTCATGACTTCTACGTTCTTCGCCGCGATTTCAACTGCGAACTCCAGATCGGTGGCAGTGACCAATGGGGCAACATCGTCGCCGGCACCGACCTCATCCGCAAAAAACTCGGTGCTTCCGCCTGGGGCTGGACCTTCCCGCTGATCACCAAATCCGACGGCACCAAGTTCGGCAAAACCGAGTCCGGCGCCGTCTGGCTCGATCCCCAACGCACCAGCCCCTACAAGTTCTATCAGTTCTTCGTGAACACCGAGGACGCGATGGTGATCACCTACCTGAAGAAGTTCACCTTCCTCGACAAACCGACCATCGACGATCTCGAAGCCAAACACCTCGCCAACCCCGGCGCCCGCGACGCCCATCGCGCCCTCGCCCGCGAGGTCACCACGATCGTCCACGGCCCCTCCGCCACCGCCGACGCCATCCGCGCCAGCGAAATTCTCTTCGGCGGCGGCCTCGAGGGCATCGGCGAATCCCTCTTCAACGACGTCGTCGGCGAAGTCCCGACCAAGGATATCGAGAAATCCAAACTCGAATCCGCCGGCACTTCGCTCATCGAGATCCTCGTCCACGCCGGCCTCTGCCCGTCAAAAGGCCAGGCCCGCAAAGACATCGAGGGCGGCGGCATCTACGTGAACAACGTCCGCTCCGCCGACATCGCCCGCACCATCACGACCGCCGACCTCCTCTTCGGCCAATACCTCCTCCTCCGCAAAGGCAAACGCACCTACACCGTCCTCCGCGCCGTGTGAGTTTGCATCGTTGCATCCACGCCTCGCCCTCGTAACTTCGCGCCATGACGAAAACCGTCGCAGCCGTTTACGATAACGGTGTCCTCCGCCTCGCGGAGCCGCTTCCGCTGCCAAACAGCTCCGTCGTCAAAGTTACCATCGAAACCGACGACGAGCGCGACGTGTGGCTCCGCGTCAGCGAAGACAAACTGGCCACCGCGTGGGACGACTCCGACGACGTTTTCAATGAGCTACTCGAGAAATGAGATCGTGCTCCTGCCGATCCCATTCACCGACCTGACGAGCCGGAAAGTTCGGCCCGCCATCGTCCTCGGCCACAGCTCCCATTCCGGCGATCTCTTCGTCGCCCCCATTTCATCCCAACTTCAAAACGTCGCCATTCCTCTGCGCGACTGGCGTGCGGCCGGCCTGAACGTTCCCTGCGGCGTCAAATCCCAGATCGCCACCATCGAGGATCGCCTGGTCGTGAAATCAGTCGGCTCGCTTTCGTCCGCCGACCAAGCCGCGCTCGACGCCCAGCTCCGCACCTGGCTCTCGCTGTAGCCGTTTGAAAACCCGCTTCATCCTCAACCCCCGCTCCGGCCGCGCCGCCCGCGCCCTCCCCGCCCTCCGCACTTTCGCCGCCGAAAACCGCGCCGAACTCGTCCTCACCAAACGTCCGCGCCACGCCACCGATCTCGCTGCGCGCGCCCTCGACGACCGTTGCGATCTCATCGTCGCCGTCGGCGGCGACGGCACCCTGAACGAGGTCGCCACCGCCCTGATCGACACCCCCGCCACGCTCGGTCTCGTGCCCTGCGGCTCCGGCGACGGCCTCGGCCGCCACCTCGGCATCCACGGCCCCGTCGCCCACGCGCTGCGTATCCTAAAAATGGGAACGCCCCGCCTCATCGACACCGGACTCGCCGACGGCCATCCGTTCTTCACCGCCGCCGGTCTCGGTTTCGAAGCCCACATCGCCGAAAAATTCAACCCGCTCACCTCTCGCGGCTTCCTCCGCTACCTCACCACCAGCGCCATCGCCTTCGCCCGCTGGCAGCCCGAACGCTTCACCATCACCACCCCCGACACCCGCCACGAGGTCACCGCCTTCACCCTGGCCGTCGCCAACAGCGATCAATACGGCAACAACGCCCTCATCGCTCCCGGCGCCCGCGCCGACGACGCCCTGCTCGATCTGACCGCAATCCCGCGCCCCACGCTCCTCAACTCCGCCTCGCTGCTCGCGCGCCTTTTCCGCGGCACCATCGATCGCCATCGTGGCGTCCTCCATCTCCGCGCAGCCCGCTTCACCGTTGAACGCCCCGCTCCCGGCCCGCTGCACACCGACGGCGAGCTTCATGCCGCCGGCCACACCGTCGAATTCACGCTTCGCCCCGCCAGCCTGCGCATCATGGCGCCGTAGCGCGGACTATCCTCCTGCGCATCCCCCATAAGGGTTTTCCGTAGAACACTCTACTCGGTTTCCGACAGCCGGCACCGCTTGCGAACCCCCGCGTCCCGCGCGACTCGTTCCGCGTCCAATCCGCGTGCGGGCTCGCACGCGTTCCCAGCTTCAACCGCTTCAACCCTCGTCCAACTCCAACCCTTCCTCTTGCTCGCATGCACCTGTTCAGCTCGCTCGCGCGAGTAGCCGCTCTCGGCCTCGTCGCACTTCTTCCTTCCGTTCACGCCCAGCTTTCGCTCTCCGGCACCACCCGCGGCGAATTCACCGGCTCCGACTCGTTCTTCACGTGGATCAACAACGGCCCCGTCACCTCGACGCTCCACACGGGTGTCCCGCTGCTGGTCATCCCCAACACGTCCATCGAATTCACCGGCGACGTCTTCGGCGGCGTCGGCCACGGCGACTCCTTCGATCTCGGCCGTGTCAAAATCAAGAACGGTATCACCCTCTTCGATACAGCCGCGTCCTTCGCGACGATGGACCTCTACCTGAACCTCCCGTCAAACGGCGTCCTCAACCACAAGCTCACCACGCTCACCTTCGCGATCGAGAACACCCCGAACCTCGGCTTCGTTCCCGATATCTTCTTCATCGGCTACTCCGCGCCGGCTTCGCTCAAGATCAACAATACGCTGATCGATTTCACGGTCACGTTCAGCGATCAAGATTATCTCAGCGAATCCGGCCAACTGATCGGCGAAGGCAAAACCGGCAAAGTCGACCTCTACGCCACGGTCAACTTCACGCCCGTCCCCGAACCCTCCACCTACGCCGCCTTCGCCGCCGCCGGCTTGATCGGCCTGGTCGCCTGGCGTCGCACTCGCCGCACCCCTCCCGCCGCCAACTAAGGCTCCTTCCATTCCAGCTTCACTCGCTCCGGGCCTCCAAGCCCGGAGCTTTTTTTGCGCCTACAAATCGGGCCCCACCCCCATGGCGGCCGCCCGGTCTGTCATTACCTTCCTCTCAACGCTCAACCTCCACCGTCCCATGCGCCCCCTCTCCCGCCAAACCCTCGTCATCACCGGCGCCACCTCCGGCATCGGCCTCGCCACCGCCCGCACCGCCGCCCGCAAGGGCGCCCGTCTCGTCCTCGTCGCGCGCAACGAAGAAGCCCTCCAAGCCATCACCGACGAACTCACCTCGCGCGGCACGCACGTCACCTACTGCGTCGCCGACGTCGGTCGCCGCGAAGATCTCCAGCAGGCCGCCGATCTCGCCGTCGACCGCTTCGGCGGCTTCGACACCTGGGTCAACAACGCCGGCGTCACCATCTACGGTCGCCTCGCCGAGGTCTCCGACGAAGCCCACCAACGTCTCTTCGACACCAACTTCTGGGGCGTCGTCTACGGCTCGCTCATCGCCGCCACCCATCTCCGCCAGCGCGGCGGCGGCGCCATCATCAACATCGGCTCCGTCCTCTCCGACACGGCCGTCCCGATCCAAGGCATGTATTCAGCTTCCAAGCACGCCGTGAAAGGCTTCACCGACGCCCTTCGCATGGAGCTCGAAGCCGAACGCGCCCCGATCTCCGTCACCCTCGTCAAACCCTCCGCGATCAACACGCCCTACATCCAACACGCGCGCAATTACCTCGACCGCGAAGCCAGCCTCCCGCCGCCCGTCTACCAACCCGAGGAAGTCGCCCACGCGATCCTCTTCGCCGCCACGCACCCGAAACGCGACATCTTCGTCGGCAGCGGCGGCCGTCTCATGAGCGTCGCGAATCGAATCGCCCCGCGCCTCATGGACCAAGTCGGCGAAAAGGTCATGATCCGCCAGCAAACCCGGCCCGGCCACGGCGGCTACGCCCACCAAGAGGGCTCGCTCCACCGCCCGGGCAACGACGGACGCGTCCACGGCCAATACCCCGGCCACTCGATGCGCACGAGTTACTACACGCGCGCTTCGCTCCACCCCGTTCTCACGAGCTCCCTCGTCGTCGCCGCCGCCGGCCTTGCCACCGCCTTCGTCACCCGCCGCCGCTAAGTCCCACCACCCGCCCCCAGCTCTGGGCTCTAGGCTCTCAGCTCTAGACTCCCCCTTCTGACAAACTTGTCAGCCACCCCGACTCGTCCCCCGCCACGCTCACCTCCACCCAGATAATTTAACCCTTCTTCGCGCCACCCTCGACGCGCCCCCGTCCCGCTTCATGCAGACGATCGACTACGCCATCATCGCCGCCTACCTCGTCGCCCTCGCTTTCATCGGAGTTCTCCTCGCCCGCCGCGCCGGACAAAGCAGCGAGCACTACTTCCTCGGCGGACGCGCCATGCCCTGGTGGGCCCTCGGCGCCTCCGGCATGGCCAGCAATCTCGATATCGCCGGCACCATGGCGATCGTCGCGCTGATTCACCTCTACGGCCTCCACGGTTTCTTCGTCGAATTCCGCGGCGGCGTCGTGCTCCCCATCGCCGTTTTCCTCGCCTTCATGGGCAAATGGCACCGCCGCTCCGGCGTCATGACCACCGCCGAATGGATGCTCCTCCGTTTCGGCCACGGCACCCAGGGCCGCGCCGCCCGCGCCACCGCCGCGCTCACCTACATCATCATCACGGTCGCGATGATCGTGTTCTTCTTCACCGCCGGCGGAAAATTCCTCGCCGAATTTCTCCCGTTCTCCCCGCTCCAGTGCACCATCGGCATGGCGCTGATCGCCTTCGTCTACACCCTGCTCGGCGGCATCTACGGCGTGGTTTGGACCGACCTCTTTCAAGCCGCCATCATCGGCGCCGCCGCGATCTACATTTCCGTCATCGCCGCGCAACAAGTCTCACCCGACGTCCTCGCCGCCTGGCCTGGCTCCACGTTCAACCAATTCCTCCCCACCCTCGGCCATCACCCCGGCCTCGCGCCTTACGAACCGTTCGGCTGGTTCCTCGCCGTCTGGGCGCTCAAAGGCCTCCTCGAAGGCCTCGGCGGCAGCGGCGGCTCCGCCTACATGGCCCAACGCTACTACGCCGCCCGCTCTGACGCCGAGTGCCAGAAAATCGGCATGCTCTGGACCATGCTCTTCGCCTTCCGCTGGCCCATGGTCCTCGGCTTCGCGATCCTCGCCGTCACGCTCGGACTCGACGGCTCCTCCATCGCCGACGCCGAACGCGTCCTCCCCGTCGTCCTCCAATCCGACTACTTTCCCGCCGGTATCCGCGGCCTCGTCATCGCCGCCCTCCTCGCCGCCGCCATGTCCACCTTCGACAGCACCATCAACGCCGGCGCTTCCTACATCGTCAAAGACCTCTACGAACCGCTCCGCCCCCGCGCCACGCCGCGTGAACTCGTCTGGGCCGGCTACCTCGCCTCCGCCTTCCTCGTCGCCGCCGGCCTCGCCATCGCCCTTCTCGCCGGCGCCAGCGTCCTCGGCGTTTGGGTCAACATCGTGATGCTCCTCTTCCCCGCCTTCCTCGTTCCTTTCGCCCTCCGCTGGTTCTGGTCCCGCTTCAACGGCGCCGGTTTCGCCGTCGGCGTCGCCGCCGGTTTTGCCGCCGCCTTCGTTTTCTTCCGCCTCCAACCCGCCGACTGGAACGAAGCCCAGCAATTCCTCGCCATCGCCGCCACCTCGCTCGTCTTCTCCCTCCTCGCCACCTGCGCCACCGCGCCCGTCACCGCCGACGACCTCCGCGCCTTCTACCAACGCGTCCGCCCCTTCGGCCTCTGGCCCCGCGATTGGCGCGCCGCCGACGCCCCCGAACACCGCTCCGACCTCCTCCGCCTCGCCGCCGCGCTCCTCTGGCAAATCCTCACCTTCCTCATCCCCATGGGCGCCGTCCTGGGAATGTGGATACCCGTCACGCTCGCCTTCGTCCTCTGGCTCGCCCTCCTCGCCCACCTCCTGCGCTCCCTCCCCGCCGAATAATCGTTCTCGTTCTCTTTATCTTTCTCGTTCTCGCAGCCACCCCGCGATCTCCCCCGACGCCGCCGCCCGCTGCCCGAACTCGAACGTCCCGCTCTCCCGCACCTCACGCGCCGCCTTGAACAACGCCGTCATCGCCGCCCGCCAGAACGCCGTCGCCACGCTCACCCGCCGCACCCCCGCGTCCGCCAACTGTGCCACCGTGAACGGTCGCCCCTTGATCCCGCCGATCCCATTCACCGGCTTCGTCACCGCCGCGCACACCACGCGATAAGACTCCAGATCCGGCAACCCCACCGGAAACAACACATCCGCGCCCGCTTCCTCAAACGCCCGCAACCGCCTCACCACTTCGTCCAAATCCCGCACGCCGCGCGCGAATCCCTCCGATCGCGCCGTCAACACAAACGGCCGCCCCACGCTCCGCGCCGACTCCACCGCCGCCTCGATCCGCTCGCACGCCAGCCCAAACTCATACGGTTCCGCATCTCCGCGCGCATCCTCGATCGAACACCCCGCCAGCCCGATCTCCGCCGCCCGTCTCACCGTCTCCGCCACCTCTTCGGGCGTGTCGCCAAAACCATTCTCCAGATCCGCCGACACCGGCACATCCACCGCCTCGACAATCCGCCGCGCCATCTCCAGCGCCTCCTCGCGCTTCACGTTATAATCGAGTCTCCCCAGCGTCCCCGCCGACGCCGCACTCGACGTCGCCAGCGCCTCGAACCCCGCGTGCGCCAACACCCGCGCCGATCCCGCGTCCCACGGATTCGCGATCACCCACGTCTCCGTCCGCTCGTGCAACCGCCGAAACGCCTCCGCCTTCTCGTTCACCGTTTTCATTCACCTCCATCTCTCTCACTCCGCTCCCTCACACCAGCCTCCATCCCGCCCCGCCCCACACACCCGCCCCCCAACTTATCCGCCCACTGAGTCCTTCGTTCTCGTTCTTCGTTCTCTTTCTCGTTCTCGCCATCGTCCCGACCCACTGCCCCCCTCCGCCGCCCTCACTCCTCCTTGGCCACTGACCATTCTCCGGAGCTTGGATCTTGGTCCTTGGAGCTTCCCCCTTCCTATTCCACCCGCAGCGCCCTTCGCGCCAGCGTCTTCGCCTTCTGCCCCGCCACATACCGAATCTCCGCCGCGCCCGCCTCCTTCGGCGCCGCGATCTTCACCGGCGACCCTTTCCGCGTATCCGCATACGCCGCATAACGCCCCTCCGGCCAATCCGCCGGCACGATCGTGATGTAGTCGCCCGGATGATCCGGCCCCGTCCAGGTCACCTCCACCGCCTCGCCCACCTTCACCACCTCGACCGCGCTCAACGTCACCTCCGCCGCCACAATCCGAATTTCCCGCCGCCCCAACACCCGCGCGCCCTGTCCCGACATATACCTGAGCTCCGCCTCTCCCGGCTCGATCGGCGCCCTCACCTTCAACGGCGACCCGTGCCGCGTCTCCCGATAATTCCCATACTGCCCGTCCTTCGTCCCCTTCGCCACGATCGTGATGTAGTCCTGCGCATTATTCGGCCCGCGCCATTCCACCTCGACCTCCGCTCCCGCCACCACCTCGCGCGGCGCCGACAAATTCACGCCCGCCTCCGTCACCTCGATCGCCCGCCGCGCCAGCACTTTCGCGCCCTGCCCCGTCACATAACGCAGCTCCCACGCCCCCGCCTCCGGCGGAAGCTTCAACCTCAGCGGCGACCCTTTCTTCGTCTCCGTGTAATTGCCATACTTCCCCTCCGGCGTCCCCACCTTCACGACCGTGATGTAGTCCTGCGCATTGTCCGGACCCGTCCATCTCACCTCCACCTCGCTCCCCAACACCGCCTCCCGCGGCGCCTCGAGCGTCGCCTCCTCCGCCACCACGCGCAACGCCGCCCGCCCCAGCACCGCGCGCGTCCGCAGCGTCATGTAACGCAGCTCCCACTCGCCCGCCTCGATCGGCGCCGTCAACTCCAGCGGATTCCCCGTCCGCACGTCTCCATAATTTCCATACGCCCCGTCTTCCGCATCCGGCCGCACGATCGTGATAAAATCCCGCTCGTTGTCGGGCCCCGTCCAACGCACCGCAAACTTTGCCCCCGCCCCCACCTCGCTCGGTCCCTCAATCGTCGCCACCGTCAACACCTCCGGTGCCACCTCTTTCCGCTCCGCCGGCTCATCCGCCACCGGTGCCGCCGCTTCCGTCTTTTCACTTAATTCCTGCGCCGCCGTCGCCGGCGTCACGCCCGTCTCCTCCGGCCGGCACCGCACGAGCAACAACAGCAACACCGCCAACAACAGCAGCACCACGATCACCCCATTCCGTCGACGCGATTCTTTACTCATCCCCTGTCACTACGCACCCGCCGCGCCGTCCTCAACGCCCAACGTTTTCCGTCCTCCCTGAAACACCCCCCCACCACTCCCCTCATCCCTCATCTTTCTCTTTCTACTTTCTCGTTCTCTTTCTCGCGCAGCCCCCCCCCCTCATCCCGTTCTAGAATTTGGAGCTTCTCTGGAGCTTGGAGCTTGGTCGTTGGAGCTTCCCTTTCATCCATACGTCGGCCGCTGCGGCCATCCTTCCGGCGAATCCTCCCAATCTTCCTGCCGCCCATACGGCGTCAGATCCAGGAAACTCGCCGGCAGAAACAAATGGTCCAGCCCGCGCGCAAACGCCGAATACGTGTGATACACCGTCTCCCCATCGCGCACGAACACGCTGTTCACCGTCCAATCTCCCTTGAGATCCTCCTCCTTGAACCCCGCCGCGATCAGCTCCGCCTTGTTGCGATAATTGTATTCGATGGGCGCTTTCGCCTCATCGAGCGTCACGTGGAAGTCGTAGTGAAATCGCTTCCCTCCGACGAATACCACGGAAACGTCCACCCTTTCTCCCGCTGCGTCGCCTCGATCGCCGCGATCGGCGCCCGCGACACCGCCACGAAGGTCACGTCCTTCTCCGCCAGCGCCGCGCGCATCTTCGGATTGTCGAAGCTCGTGTCCGCCGCCGCCGTGCACCCCATGCAATGCCCGCGCTCATCGTTCCACATGAAGTGGTGCAGATACAACTGCCGCCGCCCCTCGAACAATTCCACGAACCGCACCCGCCTCCCGCCCGCCGCCGTGAAAACATAGTCCTTCTCCACCTTCACCACCGGCAACCGCCGCCGCTTCGCCGCCAGCGCATCGCGCGCCCGCGTCAGCGCCTTCTCTTCCGCCAACAACTCCTTTCGCGCCTTCAACCACTCCTCACGCGACACCACTCTCGGCAGGGGAAACGTCTGTGTGCTCATAAATCGAAATTCTCCTCCTCCACGACGAACGACCCCACCTCCTCCGGACATCCAACCCTAACCCCGCTTCGATTCCTCCTCCCAACCGCGCCCCTTTTGCGATGTTTGATCCTTCTCTGGAGCTTGGAGCTTTCTCAACCCTCTACTCTCAACTTCCCCACCCACGCCTCCTCTTCGCCCGCAAAAAACGTCTCCCGCCTCACCGCCACCTGCTCTCCTCCGTTCGCCTCCTTCGAATACGCCACCGTCCGCGTCACCCGCCACTCCCTCTCCCCGCCCACGATCTCCAGCGTCTGCAGACTCACGCCAAAACCCGCAAAATACCCCTCGAACGCCGGCCCGAGTTTATCGATCACCTCCACCGCCACGTTCGTCCCCAGCACCTCGCCGATCTCCCCAAAAAACCGCGCGCGCATCGCCGCACCCGCCTCCACATATCCCGGCACATCCATCCGCCAACGCCCCGGCGCCACCGCGCTCACCGCACCGATCTCCGCCTCGACCGCGCTCCGCACCCCCTGCATCCGCCGCGTCACCTGCGCCAGCTTCACCCACTCATCCGGAGCCAGCTCCAACCCCGTCCCCACGGCCATTTGCCGCAGCCCAACCATCTCCGCCACCAGGGCATTCTCCTCCGCCGTCGCCTCCACCCCCTCCACCGCCAATACATCTTGGCCCTGCTCCGCCCCGCCCCACGTCTGGCGATCCACCATCCACGCCGCGTCCCCCATCTCGTCCAGCCCTTCCACCGCGACGCTCCTGCGCTCCTCCACCCCGCCCTTCTCCCCCCGGAAAAATCCCGCCAACGCGCCGCCGATCACCCCCACCACCAGCAAGATAACTGCGAGTCGGCGCACGCGCATATGTTTCAAACAACCCCGCACCCGCCGGCCCGCCACAAAATAATCGAAAATTTATCTAAAGTTTTCCTCACCCTGGCCGACAGCGCTCGCCCTCTCCACGCTCAACCCTCATCTCTCAACCCTCCTCTCCCTCCAGCTCTTCAGCCTTTCTCCTCCGTGCCCACCCACTACGACACGCTCAAAGTCTCCCGTGACGCCCCTCCCGAAGTCATCCAGGCCGCCTACCGCTCCCTCGCCCGCAAATACCACCCCGACCACCACCGCGGCACCACCTCCGAAAACGAAGCCGCGATGAAAGCCATCAACGCCGCCTACGAAGTTCTCAGCGCCCCCGACCGCCGCGCCGCCTACGACCGCCACCTCGCCCAAAATCTCGCCCGCGCCAACTCGTCCAAATCTCGCTCCCGTTCTCGCCGCGACCCCGACCGTCCCGCCGACGATTTCCGCCGCACCCTCATCACGATCCTCATTTCCGTCTGCTACTTCGGCGCCGCCTTCCTGATGCTCCGCAACCCCGGCCTCCGCTACGTCGGCATCCTCATGCTCCTCTTCAGCCTCTACTACTTCCGCCCCCGCCGTCGCTGATTCTCCCGGCCTCCACGAGCGCAGCGAGTGCCCGTTTTTTGGATACTTAACATTCTCTGGAGCTTGGATCTTGGAGCTTGGATCTTAAAAACGAACCTCTCCATGACCATCGCCATCCTCGGTTCCGGCGCCCTCGGACTCTTCTACGGCACCCGTCTCGCCCTCGCCGGCCACGACGTCCGTTTCCTCCTCCGCAGCGACCTCGCCACCGTGCGCGCCCGTGGCTCGCTCCTCGCCCATCTCGTCGAAGACAACCAAACCCTCGAACTCCGCCCCGTCGCCGCCTTCACCGACACCGCCGACATCGGGCCCGTCGACCTCGTCTTCGTCACACTCAAGGCCACCGCCAACGCCTCCCTCGCCCGACTCCTCCCCCCTCTCCTCCACGCCGACACCGCCGTCCTCACCATCCAAAACGGCCTCGGCCCCGACGAACACCTCGCCTCCCTCGTCGGCCCCCAACGCGTTCTCAGCGCCCTCGGCATCGTCGGCGCCACTCGAACCGCCCCCGCCGAAGTCACCGTCTACCGCGCCGGCTTCATCATCCTCGGCGAATTTTCCGGCCCCGTCACCGACCGCACCCGTCGTCTCACCGACACCTTCGAAACCGCCGGAATCCGCGTCCAACTCACCGACGACGTCCGCGCCGCCCGTTGGCGTAAACTCGTCTGGAACGTCCCCTTCAACGGCCTCGCTATCGCCGCCGGCGGCCTCACCACCGACCGCATCTGCGCCGATCCCGCGCTCGTCGCCCGCGCCCGCGCGCTCATGCACGACGTCCAACGCGCCGCCGCCGCTCACGGCGTAACGATCACCGACGCGTTCATTGACGAACAACTCCGCATCACCCCGCCCATGGGCCCCTACCGCCCCTCGAGCCTCGTCGACTACCTCGCCGGCCGCGAAGTCGAACTCGAACCCATCTGGGGCGAGCCCCTCCGCCGCGCCCGCGCCGCCGGCGTCGACACCCCCGCCTTGGCCCAACTCTACGCCGACCTCCGCGCCCGGCTCTCCGCCTGATCACTTCCCTGGCCCCCGCGCGCCATCGCCACCCGTCCCTTCAACCCCGCCGCCCGCTCCTCCTCCAACTGCCGCCGCAATCTTTCCGTCAGCGCCGCCTCCGCCACCTCCACGAATCCAATTTTCCGATACCACGGCGCGTTCCACGGCACCGACGCAAATGTCGTCAACGTCACCGCCTTCCGTCCCCGCTCCTCCGCGCATCTCGCCGCTCGCTCCACCAGCGCCCGCCCGACTCCTCGCCGCTGCCAATCCGGCCGCACATCGAGCTGCACGACGTAGATTTCCTCCGCAGTCGGCTCCGCCACCAAATATCCGACCACTTCTCCCGCCGCACGCGCCACCCACAGCGTCCCCGCCTCCCGCGCTCGCCGCAACACCTCCGCCGGCACCACATCATCCCGCCGCTCCACCGGCAGCACTTCCTCCGGAAACAAACGCGCACAAGCCCGCTCGATCTCCCCTAACACCCCCAGCTCGCCCTCCCGCGCCTCGCCGATCTCAACCTTGGGCTGCATCCGTTGAAAATTGATCCTCCCCTGGAGCTTGAACCTTGGTCCTTGGAGCTTCTCCGCTCTCTCAACTCTCAACCCTCATCTCTCAACTTTTCTCCACCTCCAGCACAATCTTCCCCACATGCGCACTGCTCTCCATCAGCCGGTGCGCCTCCGCCGCCTCACCCATCGGAAAAACCCGAAACACATTCGCCTTCACCTTCCCCGCCTCGACCAACGGCCACACCCGCGCCTCGATCTCCGCCGCCAGCGCGCGCTTAAACTCCGTCTCCCGGCTCCGCAGCGCGCTCCCCGTGATCGTCAACCGCTGCGTCATCACCTGCATCAAATTCACCTCCACCTTCGCCCCTTTCGCCGTGTTGATGAATACCAACCGCCCTTCCGGCCGCAGCAGATTCAGGTTCTTCGCCACGTAATCGCCGCCGACCATGTCGAGCACCACGTCCACGCCCGCGCCCTTCAACTCCGCCTCGAAGTCCGTCGTGCGATAATTGATACACCGCTCCGCGCCCGCCGCCTCCGCCGCGCGACATTTTTCCTCGCTCCCCGCCGTCGCAAACACCCGCGCGCCCAGCGCCCGCGCCAACTGGATCGCCGCCATTCCGATTCCGCTCGTTCCGCCATGCACAAGCAGCGTCTCCCCTGCGGCGAGCCGTCCGCGCTGAAACACATTCGACCACACCGTGAACATCGCCTCCGGCAACGCCGCCGCCTCGACGAATGACATCCCGCGCGGCACCCGCAGACAATGTCCCGCGTCCACCGCCACTTTCTCCGCATAGCCTCCCCCCGCGAGCAACGCGCACACCGTATCGCCCACCTTCCACCGCGCCACCCCCGCCCCGCACGCCTCCACCACGCCCGCCACTTCCAACCCCGGCACATCCGCCGCCACGCCCTTCGGCGCCGGATACTTTCCCTTCCGCTGAATCACATCCGCGCGATTCACGCCCGCCGCCTTCACCCGAATCAAAACCTGCCCCTCGTCCACCACGGGCTCCGTCCGCTCCGCCACCGTCAACACCTCCGGCTCACCCGGTTGAGAAATCACGACCGCTTTCATGCCTCCACCCAATCACCGCCCCCGCCCACCGCAACTGCGACGACACACCCCCGGCACAGCTATAAGCGCCCGACAACCAACCGTAAGCCCCCGCCTTCACCTCTGTGTCTCCATGCCTCTGTGGTGAAACTTTTCTCGCCGCCAAACTCATTGCTCCTCGCCCGCCCGTCCCCATAACCGCGCATATCCTGCTTACTGCGATTGGGCTTGCCCCGATTTCGCGGACATGGGGTTGAGCAGATTTGATGTGGTTAGTTGCTGACAGATTCGAAGTCGAGAGGCGTGCGATAACCGAGTGCCG
>Ga0207868_1000936_pt1 | contig 24399 bp, 18 predicted proteins | sample Passage237B_FD_187370 | JGI IMG/M metagenome (GOLD analysis project Ga0207868, IMG submission 187370) | Cellulose adapted compost microbial communities from Newby Island Compost Facility, Milpitas, CA, USA - Passage2 37B (SPAdes) (version 3) ... | reverse complement strand
GAGCCTGCGCCGCCAGGATGCCCTTGAGGCAGATCTTCTTCGCATCGCCGGGATGTTCTTCCAGCCACGCCGCCAGTTTCTGGTTGACGGCCGAGCTGACGAAGGCTTCCACTTCGCTGTTGCCCAGCTTGGTCTTGGTCTGGCCTTCAAACTGTGGATCCGAAACCTTGACCGACACAATCGCCGCCAGACCTTCGCGAAGGTCTTCACCCGTGGGAGCCACATCATCCTTGAGGATGTTGGCGCTGCGGGCGTAGTTGTTGAGCGTACGGGTCAGCGCTGACTTGAAGCCCGAGAGGTGCGTGCCACCTTCGATGGTGTTGATGTTGTTGGCAAACGACATCAGCGTTTCGTTGTACGAGTCGTTGTACTGAATGGCGACTTCGGCCACCAGGTTCTGCTCGTTGTCATCCACGCGGAAGTAGATGGGCTGATCGAGGATCGTCGTCTTGCCTTCGTTGACGTCCTTGACGAATGCCTTGATCCCCTCGGGGAAGCAGTACACCTGGGTCTTGCCCACGCGTTCATCTTCGAGGGTGATGTTGAGGCCCGGGTTGAGATACGCCAGTTCACGCAGGCGGCCGGCCAGCGTTTCCATGCGGAACTCAGTGTCGGGGAACATCTGCGGGTCGGGCTTGAAGGTGACCTTGGTGCCCGTCTTGGTACGGGTGCCAATTTCATGCAGCTTCTTGACCACCGCACCGCGTTCAAAGCTCATGGTGTAGAGCTTGCCAGCGCGGGCGATTTCAACTTCAAACCATTCCGAGAGCGCGTTGACGACCGATGCGCCTACGCCGTGCAGACCGCCTGACACCTTGTAGGCGTCATGGTCGAACTTACCGCCGGCGTGGAGCACGGTGAGCACGATTTCAACCGTGGGCTTGCCATTGAGCTGCGGATTGGGGTGCTTGTAGGGACCGACGGGAATACCTGAGCCGTCGTCGATGATCGACACGCTGCCATCGGCATTGATCTTGACCTGAATGGCGCTGCATCGGCCGGCCATGTGTTCGTCGATGGAGTTGTCGACGATTTCATAAACCAGGTGATGCAGACCGCGCAGCCCGGTGTCGCCGATGTACATCCCGGGGCGCTTGCGAACGGCTTCAAGCCCTTCGAGCACCTTGATGTTCGACTCGCCATAGGCTTTGTTGGAAGGCTGATCTGCAGGAGGATTCACCGACGTCTGAGCTTCGATGGGGTCGGGTGTCTGGCTCATTCCTAATGCCTCTTTTCCTGCGTTGGGCCGGGGGCGAACCCAGCGGCGGAATCGCTTATTTTCCTCTGAAAAATCAGGGATTTGGTAGACAATGATTATAGCATGAAACCACCCTGCCGACTACGCGCAGGCATGCAAATAATTCTTCAGCACAGACCCTGTCTGACACGCCCTTATGGAGCTGGAGAAGTGGTCGCGGGCTTGAGGCTGTCGGCCACCGGAACGATCTGATTCGCCGCAGCAGCAGCGAGCTTCACCCGCAGGTGTTCAGGCAGCCTGGCCACTTCGGGATCATGCGAATAATCCCTTGTTTCAAGCAGTTTCTGAGCCTGACGCCAGTAGGCGATCGCCTGCGTGGACTCCCCTGCCTGATAGCAGGCATCGCCCAGATGATCGAGAATCAGCGGATTCTGCCCGCCTTGACGATCCACCGCCAGCTTGAGCCAGCGCACGGCCTGTTCATACTGGCCGAGCTTGTAGTACACCCAGCCCAGCGAATCGAGGTAGGAGGCGTTGTCAGGCTCAGCGTCCACAGCGATCTGAATCATCCGCCTGGCTTCTTCCAGATGGATGCCCTTGTCGGCCCATGCGTAGCCCAGGGCGTTGTTGGCCAGGGCATGGTCGGGGTAACGCTTGAGCAGCGAGAGAAGCGCCTGCAGTGACTGCTCTTCCTGCCCCATGCGCTGAATCAGCATCGCCCGTTCAAACAGCAGATCAACTTCGTGAGCAGGGAAACGCTTGACCGACTGATCGATCACCTCCAGCGATTCCTGTGAACGTTCCATGCGATGCAGAACCGTCGCCAGCAGCATGGTGGCCTGCACTGGTGCTTTGGGCTGTCCGTCCCACGCGATGCGGGCCTGGGCCAGCGCTTCATCGAGCCGCCCGGCCTGGAGGTAGAGCTGAGCGAGCGACGTCGCACGCTGCTGAGGATCACCCACGGTCAGAAGCTGACGGTGACGCAGTTCAAAGGCACGGTTCAGGTTCTTATAGACCCCGAAGTAGTCGGCGGCGAAACCGAGCACCTGCGGATCCTCAGGCCAGCGTTCCACCAGCGATTCCACAATCGCATCGGCCTGCGGGGCGCGATTGGTGTCACGCAGCAGGGAAAGCAGCTGACCGAGCACTTCAAAATCGCGTGGATTCTCGGCCAGCAGTTCACGCAGCACGCGCTCGGCCTGTGCGTTTTCCTGACGCGACCGCTGGAGCACCGCATACTGGAAGCGTGCGAGCCTGCTCTGAGGCAGTGCTTCAAACAGGCGGCTCATGAGCTTCTGGTAACGCTGGGAGATGTCAGGCAGTCTGCCCTGATCGTACAGGCGAAGCAGCGCGGCGTAGACAGGCTCATGGCGCGGGTTGGCTTCGAGCAGCGTCAGCAGGGTGCGCTCGGCCTGCTCGTCGGCCCGCATGTCCATCTGAATCGAGGCCTTGAACATCGGCCAGCTGAGATTGGTCGGATCCTGCGCGATGAGCTGATCGACCTTTTCAAGGGCCTGATCGTACCTGCCCTGCTCAGCCATCAGCAGGATGCGCAGGCGATCGGCCTGCGCTGCCCAGGCGGCGGGAATGTCGGTCAGCAGTGCATCGGCCTGGGCCCACTGCCTGCTGGCAATGTACTGCCCGGCCAGCTGAATGCGTGCGGGGATGAATGAAGGATCATCACGCACAATGCGCTGCAGCCCGGTGATGGCCTGCTCGGAATGACCCGATGCCAGCTGCTCCGCTGCCACGATGTAACGCAGCGCAGGCGAGGTCTGCCTGGCGGCGGGCATCTTCTCGTAGGCCTGCGCCAGAGGCTTGTCGCCCCGCGCGGCAGTCAGCAGCATGGCGGTGTATTCTTCGGCGGCAGTGGGCGTGAGCTGGATCAGTTCAGCGGTAAGCCGCATGGCCCGCGTGACACCATCGCCTGCTTTGGGATCAGGGCTCTGCCAGGCCAGTTCCTGACGGATCAGCTGTTCAAACACCGGGCGGTCGGCCGGCGATGTTTTGAGATGAGCCTTGAGAAACGCCTGCGATTCCTCGTGAGGCAGCAGACTGCCCAGCGTCAGCGCCAGAGGCACGCTGGGCTGCGTGTCATAGATGCTCTTGAGCGTCTGGGCGAGCTTGCCTGCTTCGCCGCCATGATCGACGACATAGCGCACCAGCGCCATCGCTGCTTCATCGGGCTTGCCTGAGCGAAGGAACTCGAGCATGCGATCGGTCGCCTGCTCGGGATGGCCCAGCAGCAGCTGTGTGTAGGCGTAGCGGGCCACCCAGCTTCCCAGCTGCGGAACACCTCTGCTGACGGCCTGCTGGTAGGCTTCCAGAGCCTGCCCGGGCTGGTCCAGCCTCAGGTGCATATCGCCAATGGCCTGCCAGATGATGCCCGACTGACGCAGGAGCATCGCCAGATGATGCGTGGGCCCATGCAGATCATTGTCAGGCAGTGGCCCGGCCAGTGCGGCCAGATATTTTTCCATCGCGGCCTGATCGTGACCGCCTGCTTCCAGTGCCCCGCCAATGTAATACTGGCTGATGCGCTCCAGCGCCGGGCTGGGCTGCTCCAGCGCGCCAACAATGCCCTGAGCGTGGAGGAAATACGTCAGTGCTTCGCGCCACTGCCCGCGATCCAGATGCAGTCGCCCGAGCTTGAACAGGCTGTCGATGTCATCAGGATCATTACGGACGGCCTGCTCCAGACACGCCGCTGCGGCATTGCGATTGCCCACACTCAGCCAGGCCCATGCCAGCAGGCGGGCGATGCCCGGATCCTGCGGCGCCATGCCCATGGCCTGTCGCAGCAGCGTGATGCCCTGCTGAACCTGCCCCTGCATCAAAGCGGTTTTGCCCTGAACGTAGGCCAGCTGCGCCTGCAGCGGAACATCCTGCTGGGGCTGAGCCTCAACGGCCGGCCTGATCTGCGCCAGCATCTGGCGCAGCGGCGTGGATTCCAGCGACTGTGCAATCTGCTCGAAGGACTCCGTCGCCCGCTGCAGCGCTGCTTCCTCGCGAGGAACCAGCTGCCTGCGATCCACACCAGGCGGCGTGGGCAGCTCCCCTGCTTTAGGCAGGACACGTGAAGCACTCTGAGCCGGTTTCGATGGCGGGTTTGTGCCCGAGGTGGCCTGACAGCCGGCCAGGCCCAGCGTGGCGGTCAACGCCAATGCAACAGCGCCTGCCCTGGTGGCGTGGTTCATGCCCTCACGTCTACGACTCGATGGGCTGTTGCGTTCCGTGGCCAGACTCCTTTGGCCAGACGGCCGATTTACGGGATCACTTTGTTCAGAGCGTAGCTGATGATAGCCGTCGCACCCACGCGGGACAGTCGGGGAACCAGCTCGCGTTCGACCTGTTCTTCCACGACCACTTCGATGGCCACCCACTTCTCGTCGGCCAGCGCGTTGATCGTCGGCGACTTCTCAGCAGGCAGCAGCGCCAGCACCGCGGCGAGGTTCTCGCGGGCGACGTTCATCTTCAGGCCCACCTTCTGACGGGCAGCGATGGCGCCCTTGAGCAGCATCGCCAGGTCTTCGATCTTCTGACGCTTGACCGGGTCCTGCCAGGTCTGACGGTTGGCAATCAGACGCGTGGTGCTCGAGAGAATCGTGTCGACGATGCGCAGCTTGTTGGCACGCAGGCTCGAGCCGGTTTCGGTGATGTCGACGATGGCGTCCACCAGGCGGGCTTTGACTTCCGTCGCCCCCCAGGAGAATTCCACCTTCTTGATGGGCACGTTTCTGGCCTTGAAGTAGGCAGCGGTGGTGTTCACCAGTTCGGTGGAGATGATCGCACCGGCCAGGTCTTCAGGCTTCTGAACGTTGGATTCTTCGGGCACGGCCAGCACCCAGCGGGCGGGCTTGCTGGTGGCCTTGGAGTAGGTCAGTTCGCACACTTCGTGCACGTCAGACTGGTTTTCGGTGATCCAGTCCTTACCCGTGATGCCGATGTCCACCACGCCGTCTTCCACGTAACGGCTCATTTCCTGAGCGCGGAACATGACGGCCTGCATCTGCGGGTCGTCGATCTGGGGGAAGTAGGAGCGGTCGTTGATCACCAGCTTGTAGCCGGCGCGGGCAAAGAGGTCGACCGTGGAATCCTGAAGGCTGCCCTTGGGGATACCGATACGCAGAAGGACGTTGTTCTGATTAAGCATGTTCATCGGGAATCATTCCTTGGCCAGGCGATCCGACGCAACGATCCGAGGAGGCCAACGGAACGATCAGCGGCGGGACTTGGTACTCTTCTTTGTCGTCTTTTTGGTTGTCTTGGGTGCGGGCTTGGCGTTCGATTTTGTTTCAGTCTTCTTCGCCGCGGGCTTGGCGGCTTTGGCTTCAGCAGGCTTGGCAGCGGGAGCCGGCCTGGCTTCCACAGCTTTGGCAGCAGGAGCAGCGGGCTTAGCCGCCGGGGCAGGTTTGGGAGCCGTGCGACGCACGCCGCCAACGGTTGACCATTCTTCCAGCGCCAGGTGAGTCGCGAGGGCTTCGCCGGCTTTGATCTGGCGTTCGATGAACGCGGCCACTTCTTCAATCGTGGCGTCCGGGTCAACCACTTCTTCAGCCACGAGCTTGTCACGCAGCAGATCATCCACGGGGATGACATGCGCGCCGGCCGACAGAAGCATCACCCGGGCCGACACGTAGCTGACCATGCCAGGCAGGCTTTCGAGGTAGGCCTTGGCCTGCTTCTTGCCCTGGGCGAGGATGCCATCGATGGAGACGACATGCTCGCGAACGAAGATTTCCTGCAGAGCTTCGAGCATGCGGGCCGCACGCTCATGAGCCCGGGGATAGTCTTCACCAATAATGTTGACAATCTCGTGAGGATGGCTGACACGCAGGTCGTTGTTGTCCACCATCTGCTTCATCAGCTTTTCATGGGCAGCGGTAGCGAGCTTGCGCGATGAGTTCCATTGAAGATAGGCCACCACAAGTTGCGTCACCGGGTCAGTCGAAGCGGGTTCCGCAGGCTGATGGGCCTCCTTCACCTTCTTGAGCAGTGCTGCAAATTTCTTTGTGTAAGCACTTTCATTCTTCACTTGTTTGACTCCTCCCCGGGTTGTTCCGGGGCTGATCCCGAGGATGATTCCTTCGAAGATTCCGGGCTTGCTTCCGTGGCCTGCCCTGTCGAGTCCGCCTCACGAGCAACGCCGCGATTGATCGCTTCAATCACCGCGGCCTGCCGCTTGAGTTCACTGTCGAGCCGGAAAGTCAGATGGGGCACAGTCCGCAGCGAGACGGCTTTGCGAACCAGCCCATGGATGTAGGACGCGGCATGGTTGAGCCCTGCCACCGTCGTCTTTTCGTGCCTGGAAGGCAGGATGGAAACACGAACCGTCGCCTGCGAGAGATCAGGGCTGACATCGACTGATGTGACGCTGACCATGCCCTCAATGCGCGGGTCGGATACTTTGCGCACCAGCAGTTCGCTGATGGTGCGTTTAAGAAGCGATTCAACCTGTTGCTTTCGGAAACTCATGATCCCTCATCAATCCATAACCGGGCGGCCCGGTTCGATTCAGCTCTGGCGTCATCTACCCGCATTACTTCTGGCCGGTGATGACCTGGCTCTGGTGATCGCTCAGAAAGCAATCCCGCTGCAGGCGGATTTTCTCCAGCACATGGTCGAGCACGCGCTGACACTGGGCAAGGTCTGATGACGCTACGGCGATGCCAAGCATGGCCGTGTGCATGTCATCCTGCCTGTCGATCTCCGCCACCGAGACCATATGTTCCCGATGCAGACGATCCTTGAGGCTCGACACCACCCGGCGTTTGTCCTTGATACTCTCCGGAGCATCAATCTTCAATTCCACCTGCAGCACGCCAATGACCATATGCCTGTCCAATCCTCGGCGGCCGACGGTCTATTCCCGCCAGCCGCCAGTTGCCATGATCAATCCAGCTTGCGGGCGATGGATTCCACGTTGTAGCACACGATCTTGTCGCCGGGCTTGAGGTCATCAAAGCCAGCGATGCGGATACCACATTCAAGACCCGAGCGCACTTCGCGGGCATCATCTTTCACGCGACGCAGCGTTTCGATGGAACGGTTGTCCGTAACGACCACGCCGTCACGCACCACACGCACCTTGGCGTTGCGCTGAATCGTACCCGAGGTAACCAGACAGCCGGCCACCGAGCCAACCTTGGAAATCTTGAAGACTTCGCGGACTTCCGCTTCGCCCACTTCCTGCTCGCGTTTTTCAGGCTCAAGCAGACCTTCGAGCGCCTTCTTCACTTCGTCGGTCACTTCGTAGATGATGCGATACAGGCGGATATCCACGCCGCGCTGTTCGGCCACCTCACGGACCACCGGCGAAGCCACCACGTGGAAGCCGACGATGATTGCATCCGACGCATCGGCCAGCACCACGTCGCTTTCGGTCACGCCGCCCACTGCCGCGTGCAGCACCTTGACCGACACTTCGTCGTTGCCCAGTTCGGACAGGCTCTTACGCAGCACGTCGATGGAGCCCTGCACGTCGGCCTTGAGGACCACGCGCAGTTCCTTGTTGCCACCCGAAGCCATCTGAGCCGCGAAGTTGTCCAGGCGGACCTTCGTCTGGCTGGCCAGCTGCTTCTGACGTTCGCGGTCACGCGTCGTCTGGGCGATGCTTTCGGCCTTCTGCAGCGTGTCGGTCACGTAGAACTTGTCGCCGGCGTCAGGAATGATGTCGATACCCGAGAGTTCCAGCGGCGTAGCCGGACCCGCTTCGGTGATCGAGCGGCCACGGTCGTCGGTCATGTCACGGACGCGACCAAACGCCCTGCCGATGACGATGAAGTCACCGACCTTCAGATGGCCCTGCTGAACCAGCACGCGGGCCACGGGGCCACGGCCGGGCTGCATCTGGGTTTCGATGACCGCACCACGGGCAGTACCCGCGTAGTCGGCCTTGAGCTCCAGCAGTTCAGCCTGGTAGTCGAGCACTTCCAGCAGGTCGGTCACGCCCTGACCGGTAGTAGCGCTGACCTTCATCACTTCCGTCGTACCACCCCACTCCGTCGGAGACAGGCCATGCTCGGCGAGCTGGCCGTAGATCTTCTGGATGTTGGATTCGGTGGCCTCAGCCTTGTCGATCTTGTTGAGCGCGACAATGATGGGCACGCCCGCAGCCTTGGCGTGGTTGATGGATTCGATGGTCTGGGGCATGACGCCGTCGTCGGCAGCCACCACCAGCACCACCAGGTCGGTCATCTTCGCACCGCGGGCACGCATCGAGGTAAACGCCTCGTGGCCGGGGGTATCGAGGAAGACCACAGTCTTGTCCTGGCCATCGGAGCCCTTGATGGTCACGCGATACGCACCAACGTGCTGCGTGATACCACCGGCTTCGTGGGCCGCCACGTCCGCCTTGCGGATGCGGTCGAGCAGGCTGGTCTTGCCATGGTCGACGTGGCCCAGCACCGTAACCACCGGCGGGCGGGGACGGCTGTCCACATCCGCACGGTTTTCGAAGTCCTGAATGACCTTCTCCTCCATCGTCTGCTGTTCTTTGACGACCAGCTCGATTTCGTACTCCATCGCGATTTCAATCGCGATGTCGTTATCGATCGAGGAGTTGATCGTGGCCATGATCCCCTTCTTGAACAGGTACTTGATGATGTCACTGCTCTTGATACCGGTGGCGGCCGACAGATTCTTGATGGTCACCGGTTCGGCCACTTCCACCGGACCGCCTGTGACAGCGGCGCCGCTGGCGGTCATGCTGCCACCGGGGCCCTTCTTGAGGGTGCGGCGGCGCTGCTTGAGGAAGCCAGGCGCACCACGCAGACGTGCGTCAAGCTCAATCAGGTCCTGTTCGCTGAACTTGCTGGGACCGGTGGGCAGAGCATCAGCGCTGCGGCCGCGACGCGACGACAGCGAGCGACGCTTGCCACCCTTGCCACCGGCGGGTTCCTGTTCGCCAGGACCCGGGCCAGCGCCCGCACCACGACCACGAGCCGGGCCGCGAGAACGAGTGATACCGGGGACAGCATCGTTGCCCATGTTGCCACCGCCCATCGGGCCGCCACCGCCACCACCCGGGGCGCGACGCGGACGCGGGGCCTCGGTCGCTTCGGGCTTCTCGATGCGGACAACCTTGGGACCGCGGAGCACCGCGCCCTTGGGCTTTTCAAGCTGCTGACCGGCCGGCCTGATGATGGTCGGACGGGTCGGAACGTTGGGCCTGCCCAGCGCCGTCACATTGGACTGCGACGCTGCAGCGCGGGATTCGGGAGCCTTGGCGACCACCGGTTCCTGAGCCATGGGCTGAGGACGGGCCACTGCCTGCTGCGGCGCGGGCTGAGCCGTCGCTGCAGGGGTTGCAGGGGTCGGGGTCGTCGCAGCCACAGGAGCAGCCGGTGCGGGCGCGGCGGCGGGAGCCTGCGCCTGAGGCGCGACTTCCGGAGCCGGCGCAGGAGCCGGTGTTTCCTTGGCAGGCGGAACTTCTTCCACCACCGGAGCCTGGGCCTCTACTGCAGGAGCAGCGGCCGGTGCTTCGGGAACTTCTTCCGCAGCGGCGTCATCCTGAGCGGGAGCTTCTTCAGCAGGAGCTTCAACGGCCGAATCGTCAATGGCAGTATCAGAGCCCGAATCGGAATCCGACCCGGTATCTTCTTCGCTGCCAGTGGAGGTGATCGCTTTGCGACGCGAACGTCGGGCGACCTTGGCCATGTCCACCTTCTCGGCGGTTTCCACGACCGTGTCGGCCGCGGCCCCGGCGTCGGCAGCATCACTGAACCATACGCGGATGGTGGCCTCCAGGCCCAGCTTGACCGTGGACATGTGGTTCGTGATGCCGGGGACGCCCTCGGCCTGACACTTCTCCACAATCGCTTTGCTGGTCACGCCCAGCTCTTTCGAGATCTCGAATACGCGCCTGACCTTAGCCAAAATCGTCTCCTTCTGATGCTCAGGCGGGTCAAACCCGGGCTTAGCACGCCCGCGGCCGACTCACGACGGACACATCTCCGTCGCGCCTTCTGTCATCATCCGACCCCTTAGGCCGGCTGTTTCTTCTACACCATCCATCTCGTCGGTCAGTCAACGTGGCTGACCGATTGACTTACTTGTTCTCTTCAGTCGCATCCTGCTGGCGGTTTTCCAGCATTTCAAGGATGCTGCCCGGCTCGCTGCCCGAGTCCTTCGAAGCGGGAGCTTCGTCGGCGGGAGCAGCAGGTGCATCACCCAGAATTTCACCAAGCACCGCAGCGGCCTGGGCTTCGCCAGGATCCGAAGCCAGAGCGTGCGCTTCATCGCGCTTACGGCGTTCGGCTTCTTCCTTCTCACGCTGCTGTTCTTCGGCCACGACCTTGGCCTTCTCGCTGGCCAGCTTGACCAGCTTCAGAGCCGTGTCCTTGTCCACTTCGATGTTCTCGGCGATGAAGTCCGCACCGACTTCTTCCACGTCGAACACGCTGATGACACCCAGCGCCGCCAGGCGGTCGATCTGTTCTTCCGTGATGCCTTCAACCTGCTTGAAGGTGGATTCCATGATGTCCAGCCCCTTGGTGTATTCCGGGGGCGTCAGGATGTCCACGTCCCAGCTGGTCAGGCGGGCAGCCAGACGAACGTTCTGGCCACGCTTGCCAATAGCCAGCGAAAGCTGATCTTCATTGACCACCACCGTCGCACGGCCAAGCTCGAAGCAGAGGCTGATTTCCACCACTTCAGCAGGCTTGAGCGCGTTCTGGATCAGAATCTGGCTCGACTCGTTCCAGCGAACGATGTCGATCTTTTCGCCGCCCAGTTCGTCGACGATGTTCTTGATTCGGCTGCCTCGCATACCCACGCAGGCGCCAACCGCATCAACCTTCGAGTCGATGGAGCTGACGGCCACCTTGGTGCGATGCCCCGGTTCGCGGGCCATGGCCTTGATTTCAATGATGCGCTCAGCCACTTCGGGCACTTCAACTTCAAAGAGCCTGCGGATGAAGTCCACATGGGCTCGCGAGAGCACGATCTTGACCTGATTACCCGCATCGCGGACATCGAGAATGATGCAGCGCACGCGTTCGCCGGGCTGATGCTGTTCGCCGGGGATCTGCTCGGAGCGAGGCATGAAGCCTTCGGCGCGGCCGAGCTGGACCACCAGGGCCCCGCCTTCGTAACGCTGGGCCGTGCCCGTGACCAGTTCGCCCACGCGGTCGGCGTATTCGTTGTAGATGCTGGCGCGTTCGTCTTCACGGAAGCGCTGGATCATGACCTGCTTGGCAGTCTGAGCGGGAATACGGCCCAGAGCATCGAGAGGAATTTCCTCATCGCCACGGTAGACGCGAATACGGCCGGTGATGCGATCCAGCTCCGCAGAGAATTCTTCCGTATCCACCGCGTTGAAGTGCTTGCGGGCAGCGGAAACCATTGCCTGCTCCACGTCGCGGTAGAGAGATTCCTTGTCCACGTTGCGGTCACGTGAAATCGCATCGATCAGCCTGAGAAATTCCTGTGGGTTCATTCCACCATGGTCCTTATTCAATTGTCGGACGCCTGTGAAGTCCTGGCGTCGCTGCTTTCGTGAAGGGTTGGCCGGTCAAGCCTTCCCGCCGCTATGTCTTTTTTGACGAACTTTTCCGCGTCGAACGATCTGACACGGCCCTTAAAAAACGCAGACCACGATTCGCTGGCAAGCGCTCGTGGTCCCTCAACGTTTCCAGTTCGGCCCATGCCGAAAGGAAACCATGCGGCAAGTGCATTGCACTTACATCATGACGTATGCCTCCTGGAGGAAAACATCCGCCAAAGCCGCAAGGCAGGCCTGCTGACCCCGAACCGGGGCCATCGCTTCAGAATGGGACACGTCCCAACCCATCAGCGAGCCTGCGCCTTCATACCACGCCTGTCACCATGCTTAATCATGGGCTTATCCTTAGTAAGTCCACCCCGGCGATCTTCGTCGGGACTCTACCAGCACGGCTGCTTGAGGCGCATTTCACAAGAAACACGCCTTGCACATGCGTACATCCAGAAGATTCAGTGTAAAACCAATCCTGCCCCTGTCAAGTTTCAACCTTCCCAACTTCACAAATAATCTGTTGTTATCTCCGGATGAATTCACGATTTGCCGAAATAAGCCCAATTCCACCCCGCACCCTCACCCCGATCCGGGTAATCTGTGTTACAATCTCCCGGATTCGAAAGCCGCCAGAGCTCACTTGCAAATCTCTGCCGGTGTGTCATAATGCTTAGCTTCACTTAGTCCAGTTACAGTTTGGGATGCTCAATCAATGGCTCACTCACTCAGTGCGAAAAAGCGTGTCCGCCAGAACCAGAAGCACCGCGCCATCAACCGTTGGCGCAAGGGCAACGTGCGTCAGCTCGTGAAGGAATTCAACGAGCTGCTCCTCCACGGCAGCGCTGAAGAAACGCAGGCCAAGCTGGTGGCTATCTACAAGACCCTCGATCAGGTCGCCGCCAAGGGCACTCTCCACAAGAACACCGCTTCGCGCCTCAAGAGCCGCCTGACCCTGGCTCTGAACAGCAAGAAGGCCGCCAAAGCCGCCTGAGTGATCGGGTGATTCTCCGCAATACCTTCCGGTATGGCGTTGATGGATCTCCTGCTCCCCCTGGTCTGCTTTGAATTCAGCTTACGCTGCCGCAGGTGAAACACCTGCGGTTTTTCTTTTGTCTGGACTGCCCCCGCTCACTGTCAGACAGGTCAGACGTTCTGCGTAGAATGGCTCCCCATGTCGATCACCCGTTTCTTTAACTACTACCGGCCCTACAAGGGGCTGTTCGCACTGGATTTCTCCTGCGCTGTCTTCGCCGGGATTCTGGAATTGACCTTCCCGCTGGCCGTGCATCGGTTTGTGGATACCCTGCTGCCCCAGAAGAATGTCTCTCTGACCGTGCTGGCCTGCCTTGGGCTGCTGGCCATCTACAGCCTCAATGCGTTTCTGAACTTCGTGGTCACCTACTGGGGGCACATGCTGGGTATCAATATCGAAACCGATATGCGACGCCAGCTGTTCACTCACCTGCAGAAGCTCTCCTTCCGCTTCTACGACAACACCAAGACAGGCCACCTGCTCTCGCGCATGACCAACGATCTCAATGAGATCGGCGAAGTGGCCCACCACGGCCCGGAGGATGTCTTCATCGCCTTCATGACGCTCATCGGTGCTGCGGCGCTGATGATCCACATGAACCCGTCGCTGGCGGGCATCACCCTGCTGATCATCCCGCCGATGACCTGGCTGGCCATCTACTTCAACAAGAAGATGACCACCACCTTCCGCAGGCTCTTTGACAACCTGGCCAGCTTCAACGCCCGCGTGGAGGACAACGTCGGGGGCATCCGCGTGGTCCAGGCGTTCACCAACGAGCATCACGAACGCAAGCTCTTTGCCCGCGACAACACCAACTACCGCTCCACCAAGCTGATGGCCTACAAGATTCTGGCCCAGAGCATCGCCATCAACTACATGCTGCTCAGGCTGGTATCGGTCATTGTCATGATCGTCGGAGCTTTCTTCGTCATTAACGACAAACTCACCTACGGCGAGTTCATCGGCTTCATCCTGCTGACCAACACCTTCTTCCGCCCCATCGAGAAGATCACCGCGGTGCTCGAGACCTACCCCAAGGGCATCGCAGGCTTCAAGCGTTTCTGCGAGTTGATCGACACCAGCCCGGAAGTAGCCGACAAGCCCAACGCCATCACGGTCGAGCATCTGCGGGGTGACATCCGTTTCGAGAATGTCACCTTCGGCTACACGCCACAGCGGCTGATCCTGACCAATCTCTCCCTCGAGATCCAGGCCGGCCAGACTGTCGCGTTCGTCGGTCCATCGGGCGCGGGCAAGACCACCATATGCTCGCTGCTGCCTCGCTTCTATGAACTCAATGGCGGGCGCATCACCATCGACGGGCTGGACATCACCGAGATGACGCTGGCATCACTGCGCAGCCAGATCGGCGTGGTGCAGCAGGACGTGTTCCTCTTCACAGGCAGCCTGCGGGAGAACATCGCCTATGGCAATCTCAACGCCTCGGAGCAGGACATCTGGGAAGCGGCACGCAAAGCCAAACTTGATGAATTCATCCGCAATCTGCCTGATGGCATGGACACTCTCATCGGCGAGCGAGGCGTGAAGCTCTCAGGCGGGCAGAAGCAGCGTGTCTCCATCGCCCGCATGTTCCTCAAGAATCCACCGATTCTGATTCTGGACGAAGCGACATCCGCTCTCGACAGCGAAACCGAGCGGGCCATTCAGCAGTCTTTGGCCGAGTTGGCCGTCGGCCGCACGACACTGGTGATCGCCCACCGCCTGGCGACGATCCGCAATGCAGACCGCATCATCATGCTCACGCCCGAGGGCATCGTGGAAGATGGCAGCCACGACGATCTCATGGCCCTCAACGGCCGCTACAGCCAGCTGTATCGCACGCAATTCAGCGAGTGAGGATTGGGGCTGAGGATAGACGATTGTGTGTACGGCCTACCCTTGCGTCACCCCTGCGCACGCGGGCATGACGGAAGAAGAGATCCGCCTCAATAAACTCCGCATTCCCCTTCGCCTCCTTCGCTCCCATTCCCCAAAATGAACAACGCCCCGACTCATGTGAATTGGGGCGTTGCGGGATTAACCAGCTTGTCGCGAGAATCTCAGGCCTGGTTTTCTTCAGCCTGTTCTTCTTCGGTTTCGAGGTTTTCAGCAGGCTTGTCGGAGACGACCCAGACCTTGATCTGAGTCTTGAGGTCCTTTTCCAGCACCAGGGGGATGATGTAGGAATCGAGGCGCTTGATCTGTTCGCCGATGCGGACCGCGCGATCTTCGACGTCGTAGCCTTCGGCGCGGAGGGCTTCGGCGATGTCATGCTGCGACACGCCGCCGAAGAGGATGCCCTGCTCGTTGGCCGAGCGCTGGATGGTGATTTCCACACCTTCGAGCTTGGTGAGCACGGCTTCGCGCTGCTCGCGCTTGAGCTTCAGTTCAGCTTCGACCTGCTTGCGGCGTTCAGCCAGGCGGGCGATGGCGCCCTTGGTGGGAACGGTGGCCAGAGCGCGGGGCAGCAGGAAGTTACGGGCGTAGCCGGGACGAACGCGAACGACGTCACCAACGATGCCCAGGTTGTCCACGTTTTCAGTCAGAAGCAGTTCAATCGTCTTCATGATGTCCTTCCCTTCAAGGAATGGCCGGACACGACCTGTCCGGAGGGAGTTAGACGCCTGCTCTGCCTCACATGGACAGAAGGATCAGACGCCAACATGGTTTCAAAACGTCATCCGTTGGTTAGAACGGAATATCTTCTTCATCAATAGGCTGGTGAGCATCGAGGCCGCCGCCGTTGCCATAGCTGCTTCCGCCACGGCCGCCGCCGCTGTAACCACCGCCACCAGGGCCACGCCCCTGACCACGGGGGCCACCACCACCGGCGCCACCGAAGTTTCCGCCACGGGGAGCCGGGGCGCCTTCGCCACCTTCTTCACCGCCACGGGAATCGACGAACTGGAAACTCTCGATGACCACTTTCATCTTCGAGCGGTTGTTGCCTTCCTTGTCCTGCCACTGGTCGAGTTTGAGACGACCTTCGACGAACAGCGGACGGCCCTTACGCAGATACTGGCTGATGACTTCAGCGCTTCGGCCGAAGGCTTCGCAGTCCACGAAAGTGGTTTCTTCCTGCTGTTCCCCCTGCTGGTTCCTCCACCGCCTGTTGATGGCCAGTCCCAGACTCACCACCGCCATATTGCTAGGCAGGTAACGAATCTCAGGGTCGCGCGTCAGGTTGCCCATGAGCATGACACGGTTGAGGTTGGGCATAAGGGCCGACTCCTCTGAAGGATCAGTAACGTTGGAAAGACACCACGCTGCCTGTGGTCAACGGCCCCGGGCCGAAGTCAGGCAGAGGGTGAAACCACCGCAGGAATTAGTTGCTTTCTTCTTCGCCTTCGCCAGCGATTTCGTCATCGGCGGCCACGACGGCGCCTTCAGCGCGGGTGCGGCCAGCGCCTTCGCCACCGCTGCGCAGACGGGCTTCGAACGCCAGTTCAGCGTTCTTCTTGGCCAGTTCGATTTCTTCTTCGCCCATGTGGTCGGCGCGGATGATCATCGAGCGCAGCACCTGTTCCGACAGGTTGCAGTCACGGTCGATGTTGGCGATCTGCGAGGCGCGGGCCTTGAAGTAGGCCAGCACGAACAGACCACGCTTCTGGCCACGGATTTCGTAAGCCAGCTTGCGCTCGTCCCACTTGGAGAGGACGATGATTTCCGCTTCAGCGCGGTTGAGGATTTCACGGATGTGTTCGACAGCGCCCGACAGGTCAGCCGCCACCGCCTGCTGGTTGAGCAGGAACATACCTTCGTACAGATTGATACGGACTTCAGCCATTGCATTGCTCCAGTACCTGCGCCGCTCGGTGGTCCAGGCTCCGCTGCCAGGACGCCGGACCCGGCCGCGCCCTGACGATCAGGGCCTCCGGGCCGAATGACGCATAGTGAACCGAACATCTTAATAAAACCACCGGGGGTTGGCAATTCAATGAAAAACCCCGGCCTGTATCAGACCGGGGTCCCCTGTCGCTTGTACCTTCCCACTCAGACCTTGGCGGCTGTCAGGTCCTTGACCACCGTCGATGGGCCATTGGTCTTGACCGACGCAATGCCGTTATCTCTGGCCGCTTCAGAAGAATACAACTCACTATTGCCGATGATTTCATGGTTGCGGGCCTTGAGTACGAAATAGGGCTGACCATTCTTGGCCACCTTCTTTTCATACTGGGAATCATCCGGGCTGTTCTTCTGGACCGAGGCAATGCCATTGAGAGCCGAAGGCTTGGCCTTGTAGCGTTCACTGTGAAGGATCACTTCACCATTGCCCGCTTTGAGTACGAAGTCGAACTGGCCATCACTGGTGTTGCGGATTTCATACCAACCTGCCATTGCGTCTCTCCTTGTTAAGGTTTCACCATGCGTGTCCTGACACAACTCACGCACCTCCGCCAAGATTGTCCGACCGCCTTGGCCGCAAGTCAATGTATTTTCATGGCTTCACCGCAGGCTACCCCATTTTCTGATTGAAACGCGACACAGCCCCCTTTCCCTAACAGGACAGAACAGAAAGTTAATTTTTCGTTAACATACACCTTTTATAACGTCCGCAGGGTCTCACGACAGGAGTGTGGCATCTGACATGGTCAGCGCTTTGATGATTGCTGGGGCGGTTGCCTTGATCCTCTTTGGCATCCGGTTTCTGCGCAAGGGTCTGGAAAGGCTCTTTGGCGCCAGGCTGGGCTGGTGGATGCAACGGCTGGCCCGTACGCGTTTTCGAGCGTTCCTGGCCGGGCTGCTTGTCTCTACTGCTTCTCCCTCAAGCACAACCCTGTCGATGCTCACGGTCCAGTCCATCCAGGCTGGATACCTCTCCACCCGTCAGTCGCTGGCGGTGGCGCTGGGCTCGAATATCGGCCTGACGTTCACGGCGCTGCTCATCGGTATGAACATCGACAGCTACGCCCCCATCCTCATCCTGCTGGGCGTGGCACTGTTTCAGTACACCCGCACTAATAAGTCCCGAGGGACAGGCCAGGTCATTCTGAGCCTGGGCCTGATCTTCCTGGCGGTGCATCTGATCCGACAGGATGTAGCTGCCATCATCGCCAACAGCAATCCGGAAGATGACCTGTTCAAGATCATCGAGATCGCCAAGCGCCACCCGATCTGGATGGCCTGCATCGCCGCGACGATCACCATCATGCTTCAGTCCAGCTCGGCGACCATCGGCCTGATCATCGGGCTGATGGCGGGCGGGATTAATTCGATGGAAATCGCCTTCCCGGCGGTCATCGGGACCAACATCGGCCTGAGCCTGACCACCCTGGCCATGGGCTGGAAACAGATCGATTCCCGCAGAATGGCGCTGGCCAATCTGCTGCTGAAAGTCGTCGTCGGGATTGCGATGATGGTCTTCCAGGAGCCCATCCTCATGTATCTGGCCCATGTCCCGGGCCACACCGCACAGCACATCACCTACACCCACACAGGCTTCAACATTCTGGTGGCCATCGTCGGCCTGCCACTGGTGAATCAGGTCAACAGCCTGATGGAGCGCATCCTCCCCACCATCAAGCAGGAAGTCGAAACCTTCGGGCCCAAGTACACCAACGACACGCCAAGCGATATCCCGGCTCTGGCGCTGGGCCAGTCGCAGCGTGAAATCGTGCGCGTCTCGGAAATCGTCCGCCAGATGCTCGATGATCTGTGGATCGCGCTTAAGACCAACGATGAAGATAAGGTGCGTCAGGTCGTCCAGCGCGACGACCAGGTGGACCTGCTCGATGCTCACATCAAGCGTTACCTGGCCCAGCTGGGCAGCCTGTCGCAGGACATCGCCAACTCGCGCGAGCAGATCAATCAGCTGACCTATCTCACCGAGCTGGAAAACGCGGGCGACATCATCGACAAGAACCTCTCCGAACTGGTCCTCAAGAAGATCAAGCTCGGGGTCGATTTCACGCCCGAAGGCTGGCAGGAACTCGACGATTTCTACAAGAAAGTCGCTCAGAACCTGCTGATTGCAGATACCGCTTTCACCACGCGCGACCGCGTGCTGGCCGAACAGCTGCTGCGCCACAAGGAATACCTGCGCAACTACGAGCGCGAACTGCGCGACCGCCACTTCGCCCGCCTGAACTCGCATGTGGCCCAGACGCACGAAACCACGGCCATTCATCTGGACCTGCTCACCCACCTCAAGCGCATCAACTCAGGCGTGTCGCACGTGGGCTTCGCCATCCTGCAGGAAAAGAACCTGGCGGACCCGCCCAAGGAAATCAAGACAGCGACGGATACTTGATGCTGCTCAAGCAACCGAATCATCCCAACAGACGCACCGTGAAGAGGATTCCCGACGCATCAAAGAAAAGATCCAGGTTTTTCAAACCTGGATCCTGCAGTGAATCGCTGAGTTTCTTACCGATCTTCAAAGCCCGGGTTCACTGAACCTGGGTCTTTTTCTTTCATCTCAATGCACATTGGCGACCTGTTTTTCCGCATGGTAGCTGGAGCGCACCAGCGGGCCGGATTCCACGTGCTTGAAGCCCAGGGCTTCGCCTTCGACCTTCATGGCCTTGAACTGTTCAGGCGTCACCCAGCGGGAGATGGGCAGGTGGTCGCGCGTGGGCTGGAGATACTGGCCGATGGTCAGAATGTCGCACATCTGGCTGGCGGTGGGATACAGGCGGGTGGCCTGCTCCTGCGTCACGCGCGTGCCTTCGAGGACATCCTTCATCAGCTGGGTGATTTCTTCGTCCTTCTCGCCGATGCCCACCATGATGCCTGTCTTGACGATCAGGCCGTATTCCTTGGCCCGGCGGAGCAGCTCGATGGAGCGGTCATACTTGGCCTGTGGACGCACCACGCGATACAGCCGGCGGACCGACTCCATGTTGTGATTCAGAATCTCAGGCCGCTGTTCGAGAACCAGCTGCAGCGCATCCCAGTTACCTTCAAAGTCGGGGATGAGCACTTCAATGGACGTTCCCGGTGATTCTTCCCGGATGCGGCGGATGGTTTCCGCCCAGACTGCCGCCCCGCCATCGTCCAGCTCGTCGCGGTTGACGCTGGTGATGACGATGTGGTTGAGCCCCATGAGCCTGACCGATTCCGCCACGCGGCGCGGTTCGTCCAGATCCAGAAAAGGCGGCCGGCCGGTCTTGATGTGGCAGAAGCCACAGGACCGCGTGCACACATCGCCCAGGATCATGATGGTGGCAGTGCCCTGCGACCAGCACTCGCCCATGTTCGGGCACTTGGCCGATTCGCAGACGGTATGGAGTTTATGCTCGTCCATGATGGCGCGCAGCCGCTCGTAACCGGGGCCGCCGGGCAGCTTGGCGCGCAGCCAGTCAGGCTTCTTGCGCTTGATGAAGTCCTGCCCACCATTGTCGAGAATACGATTGCTCAGGGAAATCATGATGGGGTCATTCTATCAGGAAGCCCCCAGGGCTTCGACTGGCCAGGTCAGGGATTCAGGACCAGCCAGCCGCCCCCTGCCTCCCTCCCCGCATGAAAATAAAAACACCCCCGCCAGAACTGACGAGGGTGAGGAGGAACCATATTAAGCCTGTTGATGCTGCTGAACTTACTGGAGCAGCTGGAGCACGCTCTGGGCGGTGGAGTTGGCGATCGACAGGGTCGAGGTGCCCGCGTTGACCAGGATCTGAGCTCGGCTCATGGCGCTGGTTTCGACGGCGAAGTCCGCGTCGCGAATGGCGCTTTCCGAGGTCGTCAGGTTTTCCAGGGCAATCTGCTGGCTGCGCACTGCGGTCTGCAGGGTGTTGCGTTCGAAAGCACCCAGGCGGCCGCGGATGGTGGCGATCTGGTCGATGGCGGCATCGACGATCAGCGAAGCTTCGCGGGCGTTGCCAGCGATCAGGCTGTTTTCACCACCCGAGATCACCGAGCTCAGGAAGCCCAGCGCTTCATTACCCAGATGGCTGGCTGCGACCGACTTGAGGCCGAAGCCGATCTGCTGGCCGGAATTGACCGTTCCGCCAATCTGATAGTTTGCCCCGCCGCCGGTGACCGAGAAGGCATGGGAGCCCAGGGTCTGGGCAGCAGCTACAGTCAGGTTCATTTCCAGCGTCATGGTGGTTGAGTGCAGGCTCAGGTGGGTACCACGGCCAAGGGCCAGGCTGCCATTGACCAGAGCCAGCACGTCGTCGCCCGAGTCACGCTGGACGACGTTGCCACCACGGGCATCGTAGGTCTTGAGGAAGTCGCCGCCCGTGAGCTTGCGGACGCTGACGAAAGAATCCGAACCGTAGTTTTCGCTCACCAGCGTCATACCCGAGGTGGGGTCGGCACCGATCTGAGCCTTGACGCCGGTGGAGTCAGACACCTGGTTGATCGCAAAGGCCACGGCCGACAGAGCCGTGCCCGACACGAAGCTGAACACCTGCACGCCCTTGTTCCCGGTGACTTCGAAGGTCACGCTCGAGAGCAGCTGGCCGGAGGTGGTGGCCGCTGAGTAGGTCGAGAGGAACAGCGAGCCCTGCGTGGCGCTGTTGAGCACTTCGACCGTCACAGGCAGGCTGCTGGAGGTTCCGAAGTTGGCGCTGTAGACACGCACGTCCTGAATGTTGGCCGAGTTCACGCCGCTGGTGATGTAGTCCAGCGAGCCGTTGAGCAGCTTCATGCCCGCGAAGCTCGTGGTGTTGGAGATGCGGGTGATCGACTCGATGGCCGAGTCGAGCTGCAGCTGGTTGGCTTCGATTTCCGCCTGGCTGAAGGCGCCGGTGTTGGCGGCTTCAACGATCAGGCCTTTGATCGAGTTGAGCAGGTCGGAGACTTCAGCCAGAGCAGCTTCAGCGGTGGCGATGACGTTCGACGCACGCTGAGCGTTGCTGATGGCCGTGCTCACGCCCTTGATTTCAGATCGCAGGCGTTCTGACACGATCAGGCCTGCGGGGTTGTCAGCGCCACGGTTGATGGCCAGGCCCGTCGACAGACGCTGCAGACGAGTCTGCAGGTCCGTGTTGGACTTAGCCAGGTTGTGCTGAGAAACCATTGCGCTGACATTGGTATTGATACGCGACATTGACAATCCTCCTTGATTGTCGCTGTTTAAGCCTCATGACGGCCGCTGTTCCAGTCGGCTCCATCCTCATGAGACCTGATGTTCACCGAGAGCCCTGCTTCTGCAGACTCTCACACATCTCCTACCGGTCAAGACCTGATAGCCGGGACGATACCCAGACCTTTCAGGCTACGATTAGCAATTTCCAGATCATCCACCTGGACCAGGCTGGCTTCGGCGTTCTCACGCTTGATCGCCTCATACACTTCCTTGCGATGCACCTGAACCAGACGTGGTGCATTGATTCCCAACCTGACCTTGTCTCCCCTGATATCGACGACGGTGATTTCTATGTCATCACCGATCATGATTGTCTCGTCTCGCTGACGGGATAGCACCAGCATTTGCTTGGCTCCTTCCTTGGGCCTTTAAAACTCGACGCGTCCATGCGTCAAGCCCCCGTGCGATGCAGCGTCCTGTTGACTCAGGCGCTCATCGCACCAACCGTGCTTCCCAGCTCAATGAGCGGAACACGGGTGGTGAAACGCCTGTCGGCCAGCACCAGCTGTTCGCCGATGCGGTCACGGACGTTGATCACCAGCGGCCCCTGAAGGTTGCCCGTCAGCAGATTCCCCCGCTTGTTCACGATCACAAACACCTGAGCTTCTTCGATGCCCTGCATGCCCATCTCATCAAGCTGCTCGGTCTTGATCGGAACCTGATAGCTCGAAACAAACAGGCTCGGGTCGGTCACCACAAACGCCAGGTCAGGCGACTGAGTCGACTGGAGCCAGAAGAAATACGTGTCCTGACCAGGCTCAATGAGCACATAGGTCTTGTAGTCCGGGAAGCCCAGAATGCCTTTGGGGAAGGTGATGATTCTCTGCTCATCCACTTCAACCTGTCCGAATCGTGTCGTCTGCAAAATCATGGGTTCCATCCCTTGGGGCCAGTCGTCCTGCTTGTCATCTGCCATCGAAACTTTTTTCGATGCCGGAAGCATCCTGCTTCCTGTGTCTCGCATGCCAGACAGGCCCGGTTGTCTGACATGCGCAAAAACTGCTTCATTCACGCAAGAAAATCCATCAGGGTTCTCTGCATCATTTGCGCTCCGGTCTGCATGCTGGCCTGCAGCTGCGTCTGGAGCGCTGAGAAAGTCGTGAGTGCCTCGGCCATATCCACGTCAACCAGCAGACTCAACGCGGTTTTCTCGGTTATGCCCTCGGCTTCAGACCTGGCTTTGAGCATTTCTGCTCGCTGCGCACGCACGGCGACATCGCCGCGGGCCTGAATCACTACCCCCTCATCTTTCTTCAATGCATCTCCAGCAAACGTGATGCCACGCGTATCATCTGCGAGCAAAGAATCGCGCAAAGCAATCAAATGGGTCAGCGCACTTTCTACGCGTGACTTGGCCACATCCTGCCCGACGATGCTGCTGCCCGATTCGGCGTTGGTGTAGATGCCCAGATCCGTCGCCGCCAGGCTCAGGCCCAGATTGGCCACCGCAAAGTCATTGGGACCGGCCGTGCCATCTTCCAGGCTGAATCCATTGCCATCGCTGGCCAGACCGATGTTGAAGTCGGTCCCCGCGTCGCCAGGCTGACCGACGGTGATGCCCGCAGCAGTGGCGGAAGTGGCAATGGCCTGGATCACGCCGTTGACGTCACCTACGCCATCGAGGTCGACCTGGAACGATCGGCCGTCATGCAGGCGGATTTCAAAATCAGGCTCGCCCACCACGTTGGACACGCCAATGCCGTGGTTGAAGTCCGAAAGTTTTGTCGCCCCGCTGAAGCTGCGGAGGCCAAGATCGGTAGCCGTGCTGCCACCAGCGTTTTCGCCGACCGACCAGTCCAGACCACTGACCATGCTCACCAGATCAAAGCCGGTTCCCTGCTCATTGATCGTCAGCTTCACGCCCAGATTCAGCTGATCCACCGCATGAATCAGGTCCTGAACGGTGGTAGCGGCGGAGAAGTCGGCCACCTTGGTGTGCGTGCCCTGGGTAATCTTCAGGCCGCTGGTCCAGTCAATACCGCCACCCAGACTGGCCAGGGTGGTCTGAGCAGTGAGTCTGGGGTTCACATCGGCCCCGGCAGCGGTGCCACTGGTGACATTCAGGACCAGTCCGAGATCGGTCGCGGCGTGGCTGGAGCCCGCCTGAGCAATGCTGATGGTATGCCCGGCGTTGGCAGTAAGTTCGAAACCGTGCCCCGTCACATTCAGACCGCCCGCAGTCGGGTCCACCGCCGCGATGGCATCATTGATGCGCAGCGCCACGTCGCCCAGCGTATCGACCGAAGTCAGATCCACCACCGCCTGCACGCCGTTGACCGTAACCAGCACCGCCCCCGGACGGACGCCAGCGTTCTGCGCCCCATAAACATCGCTGATGCGCGTGGCGGAAGTGGCCTGCGGGTTCAGATCGACACTGCCCTTCACGCGGGACGAGACGGCTCCGAACGAATCCACACCGTTGCTGTTGAAGGCCAGCGGCGCCAGGCTGCCAACATCGCTGGTCAGATTGGTCGTCGAACCGATGTATCGATAGCCGCCCAGGAAGTCGACAAACACTTGGCCGGCTGCGTTGGCTTTCGCATCGCCGCCAAAGAGCGAGATGCCCTGAATCTGGCGGTTGGCGATATCAAGCATCGCCGTAATCTGCGATTCCACGATCCCGGCCTGGTTGCGGCGGG
>Ga0207868_1000934_pt1 | contig 24490 bp, 23 predicted proteins | sample Passage237B_FD_187370 | JGI IMG/M metagenome (GOLD analysis project Ga0207868, IMG submission 187370) | Cellulose adapted compost microbial communities from Newby Island Compost Facility, Milpitas, CA, USA - Passage2 37B (SPAdes) (version 3) ... | reverse complement strand
TCTAGCCGCGGCGGCCGATCGGGGTGCGCCGGGATCGCCCTCGCCCCACCGACTACCCTGGCCCCATGACGTCCTCTCTGTCCGGCGCGTACGCCTCCGACCTCGAGCTCGCCCTGTCGATCGCCGACGAGGTGGACGCCCTCACCGTCGCCGGGGCGCAGGGCGTCTTCGAGATCGAGATGAAGCCGGACGACACCCCGGTCACAGCGATCGACCGCGCTGCGGAGAAGCTCGTCCGCGACCGCCTCACGTCCTCACGCCCGGCCGATGCCGTCGTGGGCGAGGAGTACGGCTCGAGCGGCGAGTCGGCGCGGCGCTGGGTGATCGATCCGATCGACGGGACCAAGAACTTCGTCCGCCGCGTGCCCGTGTGGGGCACGCTCATCGCGCTGCTGGACCGCGACGAGGAGGGGCGCGACGTGTGCGCGGTGGGCGTCGTCTCCGCGCCCGCCCTGGGGCGACGCTGGTACGCCGCCGTCGGCTCCGGCGCGTGGTGCGTCACGAGCCTGCCGGGCTTCGCTCCCGAGCCCCGGCAGCTGTCCGTCTCGCACGTGGCCGAGGTGTCGCAGGCGTCGCTGAGCTTCTCCGACCTGGACGAGTGGGGCGCGCGGCGGCCGGGCATCCTCGCGCTCCAGGACGCGGTGTGGCGCTCGCGCGCGTACGGCGACTTCTGGAGCTACATGATGGTCGCGGAGGGCGTCGTGGACATCGCCACGGAGCCCGAACTGGAGCTGTACGACATGGCGGCGCTCGTGCCGATCGTCACGGAGGCCGGGGGCCGCTTCACGGGGCTCGACGGCGCGGACGGGCCGTTCTCGGGCTCGGCGCTGGCCACGAACGGACACATCCACGAGCGCGTGCTGACGATCCTGTCCGGAAGGTGAGCTCGCCAGCGGCACCGTGTCGCCTGGAGCGAGGCGCCGCAGCAGCGCGCGCGTCGGGCCCGCGGGCCGGCGGTCAGCCCTCGCTGAGCTCCCCCAGCTCGTACCACAGCAAGGTCCGCTCCTCGAGGCGCTCGAGAGCCTGCTCGTCCCCCGCCTGGGCCGCCGCGACGTCGGCGGCGGCGTCCTCCTCGTCCATGAAGACGCAGGCGACGGCGTCAGGCGCGAGCTTCCCCGCGACGCGCACGCCGGCAGGGCCCGACACGGGATCCAGGGTGACGTCCGCACGGGAGAAGTCGGCGGCGATGACGCAGCGCAGGCGCGAGCGCGAGACGAGGGCCGAGGCCTCGGCGGCGTAGTCGATGGCGAGCTCGGCGAGCTCCTCCTCGTCCAGGTCCGGGTAGGCGGCCGTGAGGGCCTCCGTGACCGCGAAGGCGTGCTCGGGCTCCCACTGGCCCGAGGCCTGGATGGCCAGGTCGCTGGCGTTGGCGGGGATGTAGACCCTCATGGGGCCAGTGTGGCCCCGCCGTCAGCACACCGCGAGCGCGACACCCCGGGTCTGCGCCTCGCGACGCCCGCTGTGCCGCTGACGGCGCGAGCCCGCGGGCCCCGGCGGGTTCTGGCCCCGTCCCGGCCCGGAGCCGGGGCTGACGGCGCGAGCCCGCGGGCCCCGGGCTCCGCCTCAGGGCCGCACCGACGCCGGCACGCCGGCCGCCGCTGCGTGCGGCACCGCCTCCCGCGCGGGCGCCGATGCGGCGATCGCCTGGGCGATGCCTGCGATCGCGCGCCGCGCAGACGAGCTGGGGGCGCGCTCCGCGAGGGTCTGGCCCGCGAGGGTCGCCGCATCGCAGCCCTTGGCATCGAACGGGATGGTCCACACCTCCTCGACGCCGGAGTACCGCATGAGCGCGTCGGCCACGGCCTCGCGCGGTCGGGCGCCGGCGACGGCCGCGCGCACCCGGTTGACCACCACGACGCGCGGCGTGGCAGAGGCGGGAGCCACGGCGTCGAGGGCGGCCAGGCCGTGGACGAGGCGCTGCATGCTCAGCGGCTCCGCCGATCCCACGGCGACGATGACGTCGGCCGCCGCGAGCGCGGACAGGGTGGCGCCGTTGCGCTGGGGCGCGCGGGTGTCGTACTGCAGCTCCTCGTCGCGCTCCAGGCAGAAGCCCAGGTCCACGACCACGTGGTGCGCGTGCGCGCGCATCAGCTCCCACACGGGCTCGAGCGCCGCTGCGGGCAGCTCGCTCCAGCGCTCGGCGCGGGTGATGCCGGTGAGGACGCGCAGGCCGGGGCCCACGGTGAGGGCGTGCCGATGGACGGTGTCGTGGGTGAGCGTGCCGTGCAGCGAGGCACGGGCGAGGGCGGCGATGCCGGGCGCCTCGTCGAGCAGGCCGAGCGCCTGGGCGACCGCGCCGCCGTACGTGTCGGCGTCGACCACGAGAGCGCTGGCGCGCGTCGCCAGCTCGGCGGCGAGGTTCACCGCGAGCGTGGTCCGCCCCGGCGCGCCGGCGGGACCCCACACCGCGATGAGCCTGCCCTCGTAGACGACGCGAGGCCCGGCGTCGGCGTCCTGGGGCGCGACGGCCGTGGGCTGCTGCTCCGCCGCGTGGATGACCGTGGCGACGATCCCGGCGCCGTCCGCGTTGCCAGGGATGATGTGCTCGATGCCGAGCGCGCGCAAGTGGTCGGCGGAGTCCGGGCTCGAGGGCACTCCCACGATCGCGATGCCGAGGGCGGCGATCTGACTCACCGCCTCGCGGTCCAGCTGCGGCTGCTCGGACACCACGACCACATCGGCGCCGCCCGCGTGGGCGACCGCGAGGGCCTCGGCCAGGTCAGCGCACCGGCGCACGAGCGACAGGCGTCGGTCCGAGCCCACCGCGATCGCCACGTCGCCCTCCCTGGCGCCGCGGATCGCGATGAGGACGCCGATGCTCACGCGGAGCCCTTCCCGGCGAGCCCCACCACCGAGATGGCGCCGCCGCCGGCAAGCGCCTCGAGGAAGCCCACGATCTGCGCCGAGGGAACGACGACGTACACGGTCTCCCCCGTGCCGAGCCCGAACGAGCGCTCGTCGCGCACCACGTCGTCGACCGCGAGCCCGCTGCCGATGAGCCGGGTCGCCGGGCGCCCCGTCGCATCGTGCTCGGTGACGTAGACGTCGACGATGGCGCCGCGCTCGATCGTGGCGGCGAGCGGCAGGGACGTCCGCACCGCCACGGGGCGGCCGTCGAAGTCCCCGGGCGCGCTCAGCGCATCGGCGGGCAGCAGCTCGCCCTCCCCCACGACCCGGGTGACCACCTGGCCCCACGGCTTCTGCGTGGCCGGCACGTAGGCATCGGAGCCGATGCGGGCGTTGACGATGACGAGGTCGTCGGGGGCGAGCACCGTGCCCGGCGCGATCGGACCGCGGGCCGCGTAGTACGGCGACGTCTGGTCAGCGGTGCGCACGATCGTGGCCACCGCGGCCACGGAGACGGCGATGAGCACCAGGCCCACGAGCAGGCGCGGGTCGCGCCATGACGGCCTGCGCATGCGTCCGGCGACAGGCTTCCCGGCGTCGTTCATGGACTCCCCCCTCCAGAGCGTGAGAGCCATCTTGCCCAAACCGAGCGTCGGCGCCAACTCGAATTGTGGAGAACGTCAAAGGATGTCAGCTCTCCGTGCAACAATCTGCACCATGGAAAGGCGCTTCCTCACCTTGGCGGACGTTCAGGAGATCCTGAACATCTCGTCCCCGCAGGCATATGCCCTGGTGCGCAGCGGCGACCTTCCGGCCATCCAGGTGGGGGGACGCGGGCAGTGGCGCATCGAGGCCACCGAGCTCGAGAAGTACATCGAGCGGCAGTACGCCGCGAACCAGGCCCGCATCCAGGCCAATTCACAGGGCTGACGCGTCAGGCCTGGCGCACCGTCACGATCGCGTCGAACGGCACCACAGCCGTCGACTCGGCGCCCGTGGCGATGTCCACGCAGTCGGAGCCCACGGCTCCCACGATCCCGCTGAGCTCGTGCCCGCGCGTGCGCACCACGACGCGAGCCCGGTCCCGCGACAGCGCGCGGAGCGCGTGACCCAGCGAGAGCCTGCGCTCCACCTCCGTGGCGGCGCGCGTGCGCGAGCCCAGGCCGTGGACGGCCGCGATCGCCGCACGGGGCACGAGCACCTGCCTGGCGCCCTCGGCGAGCAGGATCCACTGCGCCGCAGCATCGGCCACCGTGCCGCGCACCGTGTCACCGGTGACGAGCGCGACGACCACCTCCGCGCCCTTCTGCGCAAGCACCCGTGAGGTGAGCTCGACGGCCGCGCGCTCGGCTCGCGTCAGCTCCGCGACGTCCGCCTGGAACTGCGCCGACCGCTCCGCCTCGAGCTGGCCCTCAAGGTCGGCGAACAAGTGGTCCCACCTCACGCGCACAACCTACGCGACGTCTCTCCTCCACACCCAGACCTCCGTTCCGGTGGACAACCCAACGCGGCTGTTCTATATCTAGTTTCATCAAACTGCATCGACCGATGCCTAACGATGACAAGGGGGACTGACATGGGGGGCACTCGAGGGGGAGCCTGGGCGGGCATCGCGGCCGCGCCGCTCGCAGCGTGGTGGTGCGGGACAGTCGCGGTCGACGCCTGGGCCCGGCTCCAGGAGCTGTGGACCGTGGACGGCGCCGTGGTGCTCGGCATCGCCGGAGGCGGGGCCGTGATCGCGGGGCACCTCACGCTGACGGCGCTCGTCGCCGTGGCGGCAGGGCTCGCGCGCAGCGCGCAGCTCGCGCGCATGGCGCAGACGATCACGCCGCGCGCGTGGCGCCGCGTGCTCAGCGCGGCGCTCGGGGCGAGCCTCGCGGCCGGCGTCGCGGCGCCGAGCATCGCGGCGCAGGAGCAGGACATCCACGTCGGCTGGGCCGCTCCCCCGGCCGATGCCGCCGCGACCAGGCCCGCATCGGAGCCGTCGCCGCTCGACTTCGCCATCAGCCTCGACGCTCATGATGCGGAGGACTCTGGTCTCGGCACCGTGGGCACGGGCGACGCGACCGGCACAGGCGACCGATCAGGCGCCACGGATGCGGACGGCGTCGCGCAGGCCGTCGTCGCCGATGCGTCGACGTCCTCACCGGTCGACGTCCTGGCGGCGACGGCGCTGGGGGCAACGGCGCAGACGGCGACGACCTCGTCCGCCCCTGTCCCGTCGGCTCCCGTCCCGACGGCTCCCGTCTCGACCACGACTGCCTATGGCGGCGCCGCGAGCGCGAGCGGTCTCATCACGTCCGCATCGGGCACGGTCGGTCTCGTCGCGTCCGCGTCGGGCGCGACCTCCTCGCCCCGTGCTGAACCGGGCGAACAGCCCGCCTCGGACCCCGTCTCCGAGAGGGTCTACGTCGTCCAGCGCGGCGACTCGCTGTGGCTCATCGCCAAGGACCTGCTCGGCGAGGGCGCGACCGACGCCCAGATCGCCCAGGCGTGGCCGCTGCTGTACGAGGCCAACCGGGCGGTCATCGGCTCCAATCCGTCGCTCATCTACGCCGGTCAGGTGCTGCAGGTCTCCGGGAGCCTCGCATGAGCGCCCAGGCCGTCGTCGCGACGCAGGCGCCCGCCCGGCCGCTCGTGGTCCTGCAAGCGCCGCCCACGCCCTACGCGCGCAGACGCGCCCCGCTGGGGGACCCGACGCCGCTGGCGTGCACGGTCGCCAAGAACGCGCTCGAGGTCGCACTGGGTCTGGAAGGGCTGGACAAGCTCAACCGCTGGGTCAGCGCCGAGATTCGCAGCCAGCTGGCTCGCCAGCACTCACTGGCGAGGCGCGGCGCCTACACGCTGCGCGGGGCCGTGGGGATCATGCGCGTCCGCGTGCATCGCGTGTCCGCGAGGGCGGCTGAGGTGTGCGTCATCGCCAGGGAAGGCGAGCGCGTGCATCCCATCGCGATGCGCCTGGAGGACAGTGCGGGGCGCTGGCTCGTGGTGGCGCTCGAGCTGGGCTGACGGCAGCGGCGTCCCCGCCCCGGCGCGAGCGCACACGCGAACGGCCCGCATCCCGAGTGGGTGCGGGCCGCTCGCCTGGCCGGGCTGAGGCCTACGCCTCGCCCTTGCCGTGGCACATCTTGTACTTCTTGCCTGAGCCGCACGGGCATTGGGCGTTCTTGGGCGTGCCGGGGAACGTGCCCTCCGAGCCCGTGGCGCCCGCGGCCGTCGCGGCCGGCTTGGCCTTGACGGTCTTGGCCTTGCCCGAGCCGTCCTCCGACGGTCCCGAGTAGGTGAGCGCGCCCATGTTCATCGTCATCATGGTCGCGCCTCCCGTCGCCGAGCCCTGCGTCGCGATGCGGCGCTGGGCCTCGGGAGCGGGGCCAGCCTGAGCCTGCGCCGCCTGGCCGGTCGCGGCCAGGGCGCCCCCGCGCTGCGCCTGGAGCGCCGCCTGAGCGGCCTGCGCGGCGTTGAGGCGAGCGGCCTGCTCCTCGGGGGTGAGGACGCGCTTCTCCACGCGGAACAGGATCTGGAGCGTCTGCTCCTTGATCGCATCGGACATCGCCTCGAACAGCTGGTAGCCCTCGCGCGTGTACTCCGTGAGCGGGTCGCGCTGACCCATCGCGCGCAGGCCGATGCCCTCCTTGAGGTAGTCCATCTCGTAGAGGTGCTCGCGCCACTTGTTGTCGAGCACCTGCAGCAGCACCTGACGCTCGACCTGGCGCAGGATGTCCGTGCCCAGGCGCTCCTCCACGGCCTCGTAGGCGAGGCGGGCGTCGGCGATGAGCTCGCGCTCCAGGAACTTGGTCGTCACCGCGCCGATGCCGCCGGCCTCCTCCACGACCTCGTCAATGGTCAGGCCCACCGGGTAGACGGAGCGCAGGTCGGTCCACAGCGCCTCGAGGTCCCAGTCCTCCGAGGAGCCCTCGGCGGTGGCGTTGCGCACGATCGCGCCCACCACGTCGCCCACGTACTTGACCATGTCCTCGTGCACCGACTCGCCCTTGAGGATGCGGCGACGCTCCTGGTAGATCACGGTGCGCTGGGCGTTCATGACGTCGTCGTACTTGAGGATGTTCTTGCGCGCCTCGGCGTTGCGACCCTCGATCTGCGCCTGCGCCGAGCGCACGCCTCGCGTGAGCAGCTTGGACTCGATCGGCAGGTCGTCCGGCACCGCGGAGGAGTTCATCATGGTCGCGGCGAGGCCGGACTGGAACATCCGCATGAGGTCGTCCTCGAGCGAGAGGTAGAAGCGCGACTCGCCCGGGTCGCCCTGGCGGCCGGAGCGGCCGCGCAGCTGGTTGTCGATGCGGCGAGACTCGTGACGCTCGGTGCCCAGGACGTACAGGCCGCCCGCGGCGAGCACCTCCTCGTGCTCGGCGGCGACGTCCTTCTTCGCCTGCTCGAACACCTCGTCCCAGACGCGCTCGTACTCCTCCGGGTTCTCGTGCGGGTCCAGGCCGCGGCGCTTCATCTCCTGCACCGCGCGGAACTCCGGGTTGCCGCCGAGCATGATGTCGGTGCCTCGGCCGGCCATGTTCGTCGCGACCGTCACGGCGCCCTTGCGGCCCGCCTCGGCGACGATCGCCGCCTCCTGCTCGTGGTGCTTCGCGTTGAGCACGTTGTGCACGATGCCGTGCTTGCGCAGCTCCTTGCTCAGGCGCTCCGACTTCTCCACGGAGACCGTGCCGATGAGGACGGGCTGGCCCTTGCGGTGACGCTCCACGACGTCCTCGACCACCGCCGCGAACTTGGCCGCCTCCGTCTTGTACAGGAGGTCGGGCTGGTCGACGCGGATCATCGGCCTGTGCGTCGGGATCGGGATGACGTTCATGCCGTACGTCGAGTACAGCTCCGCGGCCTCGGTCTGAGCCGTGCCCGTCATGCCCGAGAGCCTCTCGTACATGCGGAAGTAGTTCTGCAGCGTGATCGAGGCGTAGGTCTGGTTCTCCGCCTTGATCGGCACCCCCTCCTTGGCCTCGATCGCCTGGTGGAGGCCCTCGGAGTAGCGGCGTCCCACGAGCATGCGGCCCGTGTGCTCGTCGACGATGTGCACCTCGCCGCCCTGGACCACGTACTCGCGGTCGCGGTGGAACAGCTCCTTGGCGCGCACCGCGTTGTTGAGGAAGCCGATGAGCGGGGTGTTGGCCGGGTCGTAGAGGTTGGCGATGCCCAGGGCCTTCTCGACCTTCTCGATGCCGGGCTCGAGCATGCCGATGGCGCGCTTCTTCTCCTCGACCTCGTAGTCGACCCCGGGCTCCATGTCGCGCACGAGGCGCGCGAACTCGATGTACCACTTGGCGTTGTCGCCCTGCGCGGGGCCGGAGATGATCAGCGGCGTGCGGGCCTCGTCGATGAGGATCGAATCGACCTCGTCGACGATCGCGAAGTGGTGCTCGCGTTGGACCAGCTGGCTGACGTCCATCGCCATGTTGTCGCGCAGGTAGTCGAAGCCGAACTCGTTGTTCGTGCCGTAGGTGATGTCGGCCTGGTACTGGGCGCGGCGGGTCGCGGGGTCCTGGCCGGAGACGATGCAGCCCGTCTCCATCCCCAGGAAGCGGAAGACGCGGCCCATGAGCTCGCTCTGGTACGTCGCGAGGTAGTCGTTGACGGTCACCACGTGGACGCCGCGGCCGGTGAGCGCGTTGAGGTATGCGGGCAGCGTCGCCACGAGGGTCTTGCCCTCACCGGTCTTCATCTCGGCGACGTTGCCCCAGTGGAGGGCGGCGCCGCCCATGATCTGGACGTCGAAGTGGCGCAGTCCGATGGTGCGGCTCGCGGCCTCGCGGACGGCCGCGAAGGCCTCCGGCATGAGGTGGTCGAGGGTCTCGCCGTCCGCGAAGCGCTGCTTGAACTCCGCGGTCAGTCCGCGAAGCTCCTCGTCCGTCATCTCGGCGTACACGTCTGCGAACGCATTGGTGAGGGTGACGGCACGGTTGAGCTTGCGCAGCTGGCGCCCCTCCCCCATGCGGATGATGCGATCGATGACTGCCACGGTGCTACTCCGCCTTCCCTAGGTGGGCCGCAACCATCCTAGGTGCTCAGTGGATGGTCTCGGGCTCGTCTCGCTGTGGGCGCAACAGCACCACGGCGGCCGCGAGGGCGACGCCGCCGACGATCACGCCCAGGCCGAGCGCCTCGTCCAGGACGACGATGCCCAGCACCGTCGCGATGAGCGGCTCGAGCAGGATGACGATGGTCGCGACGAACGGCGGGACGGTCTTGAGCCCGGTGAGATACGCGACGTACGCGAGCGCGGTCGCGATCACGCCCACCGCGACGGCGAAGCCCCAGCCGCCCACGCCCTTGGGCGCGTCGATGCCGGCGAAGGCCGCCACGGGCACGAGCATGAGGCCGCCGGCCGCGAAGGCGATGCCGGTGAGGGGCACGGGCTCGAACCCGGGGACGGGCGTGCGGTTGATGACGGTGATGATCGCGAACGCGAAGCCGCAGGTCATGGCCAGCAGCGCGCCCAGAAGTCCGTTGGAGCCGGTCTCGAGCGACCCGGACAGCAGCGTCACGAGGCCGGCGAGGGCGAGGGCGAGCGCGATGAGCGTGCGCGCGGCAGGGCGCTCGCGGCGGAACAGCCAGTCGTAGAGCGCCACGAACACGGGCGCGGAGCCGATCGCCACGAGCGTCGCGAGTCCCACGGAGGACATCGAGATGCCCGTGAAGTACATCGCCTCGAAGATCGCGGTGAGGCCGCCGGTCAGGAGCGCGCGCATCCATGCCTGACGGGTGTACGAGCGCAGCCGCAGCTGCCCGGTGAGCGCGAGGAGCAGGAGCAGGGCCACGCCCGCGATGAGCATGCGCCACATCGCCACGGACAAAGGGTGCAGGTCGGAGTGCTCCGAGAGGAGCACTCCGAGCACGCCTCCGGTTCCCCAGCAGATGCCCGCGAGGACGACGAACAGGAAATGGCTGGTCTTCACCAGCCAAGGCTACGCGCTCTCGCGACGTCCTTCCTCAGCCTCGGCCTCGGCGGCCGTGGTCTCCAGGTGGATGACGCCGTAGGTCCAGCCGCGCCGGCGGTACACTGCGCTCGGCAGCCCCGACTCGGAGTCCACGAACAGGAAGAAGTCGTGGCCCACGAGCTCCATCTGGTCGATCGCGTCCGCGACCGACATGGGCGATGCCTTGTGGGTCTTGGAGCGGATGACGATGGGCGTGCCGTCGATCGGGATCTCGCGCACCGATCCCTCGGGCGCCCCCTCCCAGGCCTCCACGCTCTCGACCGCTCCCTCGGGCTGCTCGTCGGGCAGTCGCGTGGGGACGGCGTGGAGCGGAACCTTGGTCTGGTGGCGGTGGACCTTGCGCTCGTGGAGCTTGCGCAGCCTCTCGACCATGCGGGCGGCGGCGATCTCGAGCGCGGCGACGCGGTCGTTCGCCGATGCCTCGGAGCGGATCACCGCGCGGTCGTACAGGGTGATCTCCACGCGCTCCTGCTCTCCGGACAGTCGCGGGTTGCGCTCGTGGACCACATGAACCTCAGCGCGCTTGGCGCGCGGAGCGAGTGCCTCGATCTTCTCCATCTTGTCGAAGATCTTCTGCCGCATGTCGTCCGAGACCTTGGCGCGACGGCCAACGATGGCGATGTCCATGGGGTTGCACTCCTTCATGCGAGGGCGCCGTGTGCGGCGCAGGTGAGTCGTCGAGCGGGTGCGTAGCCCGGATTCCGCGTCACCTCCTCGCCTGTGCGAAGGTGTGGATGCCTCTTTCCCTCACCCTAGCCTCGGCCACCCGGGACTGCCACCTCCTGTGTCAAAGTTCTCGCGGGCGTGCTCGCGTGGGCGAGGACCATGGCTCCGACCACCGGATGAAGGGGCGTCTGGAGCGCCGTGCGACAGGCCGCGAGGGTCGCCCCCGTCGTCAGCACGTCGTCGACGAGGAGCACCGCCGACGCCCTCAGGACCTCCCCCACGCGTTCGACGGACGCGGCCTGGGACCAGCGTCCGCGGGCGCTCGCCCCGCGGGACTGCCCCGCGCCGATGCGCAGCGCCGATGCCGCTCGCGCGTCGTGTCCCAGAGCGCGCAGCCGCGCCGCGACGGCCTCGGCAAGCAGCAGCGGCAGGTCGGCGCCGCGCGCCCGCGTGCTCGAGCGGCGAGCCGGAGCGGCAACCACCGTCAGCCGCTCGGGAAGCGCATCGGCGACGGCCTGCGCCTCGCGCGCGATCGCCTGCGCGAAGAACGCGTCGAGGTCACGTCTGCCGCCGTCCTTCCACGCCGCGACCATGCCGTGCGCGCTGGACACGAGCGGCGTCACCGACCACACGGGGAGCGTCGCCCCGGCGCGCTGCAGTCGCGGCGCCCCGCTCTCGCAGCGCATCGGCTCCTCCCACCACAGGGCCGCGCAGTCCTCGCACCAGCGCACGTCCACGAGCCCGCAGCCCGGGCACTCGACGGGCACCACGAGCCGGGCGAGGTCGCGCGCCGCCGTCGCGGCCACGCGGCCGACGAGCGCGGCGAGGGAGTCCGAGGCGAAGGGCACGGCGTCACGATGCGCGGGACATCGTGCATCGCATCGCCGGGCGCGGCCGGCCTGGGGACGCGCATCGGGCCGCCGGGCTGGGCACGACGCGCACCTCGAGGGGGCCGACGAGCAGCGCCCGCGCGACGCACGCGCCCGCTCGACCCCAGCGCACCGAAGACACCCACCCACGCGCGCCCACCCGCACGCGCCCGACCGCTAGCCCGCGAAGGCGACGTCCGTGACGCCCAGCTGCTGGCGCGCCCAGCCGTTGCCGGAGCGCACCTGGAGCTCCCCGGACTCGGTCACGGCCACGAGCGAGCGCTCGTTGAAGCGCACGCTGAACGCGGACGCCTCGGCGATCGCGGACACGTCGGCGCTGGGGCCGCCCACCATGACCTGCATGATGTCGCCGGCGACCTCGCCCAGCATGACGATGTAGCGCGGCTCGCTCCACGCGATCTCCACCGAGGGGCGAGCAGACGGCGCGAGCGCGACCGGCGGGCCGAGCGAGATGGGCGTGCCCGCCGAGTCGCGGACGATCGCCGCGACCTCGAGGATCGGCTGCTGCGCCGCGCGGGAGAGGACCGCGATGCGGGCACCGTCGCGCGAGACCGCGATCGCGTCGACGGTGCGGCCCTGGAGCCACGTCGCATCGAGCACGAGCCCCGACTCGGCCTCTCCCGTCGCGGGCACCACGTGCATCTCGCCGGCCGACTGCGTCGCGACCGCCCACACCCAGCCGTGCCGGTCGTAGCTGGCCGATGCGAGCGAGCCGTGCGCGATGAGCAGCCGCGCGTCGAGCGGCTCCTCGGGCGGCGGGGCGCCCGCCTCGTACGGGACGAAGGAGTCGGCGCGGCTGGGCGCATCCGTCACCCACAGGCCCTGGCCCGTGATGAACGCCGCGGTCAGGAGGTCGTAGGACAGCGCGAGCGAGCGGGCGTCCGCCGGCACGGCTCCCGCGGGATCCACCGTGAGCTCGAGGTACGACGAGTCCCACAGCCCGAAGCGCCCCGATGCGATGACCGCCGCGCGCGGATCCGGTACCGGGGCCGGGCCCAGCTGACGCTCGGAGGCGGCCGCGAGCGCCACGCCCCCCACGGTCGTCGTCACCGACGACACCTGGGGCAGCTGCATGAGCGTCGCCTCCATCTGCTCCGCCGCGAGCGCCCGCTGCTCGGGCGTTCCCGCGGAGCCCGCCGCGAGCGCGACGCGCGCCTCGCCGTCCTCGACCACGACGGCGTCGACCGCGAGCGAGGACGTCGCCGGGAATCCCGTGACCACGGCATCGGCGAGCCACACCGACGGTCCCTTGATGAGCTCGCGCGCCGCCGCGGTGGCGATCTGCTCGTTGTTGGCGAACCAGCGGAAGTCGGGCACCGTCGTCGTCATGTCGGTGGACGCGAAGGTCAGCGCCACGGGACGGAAGTACCGCACGAAGTTCGCCTCGGAGATGATGATCCCGTTGTCGAGCTCGGAGATGCGGTACTCCCCCGACTCCACGGGCGTGATGGTGAACTCGATGTCCTGGCGCACGTCGGCGGCGCTCTCCGTCATGACTCCCGAGGCGTCCACCACCGCGGCGACGGGAACGGAGAAGGTCACCACTCCTGTCTCCTCGTCGACGCGGCGCTCGAGGTTGCGGGAGTCGAAGATGGTCACCTGCTCGAGCGGCACCCACGCGGCGGCGGCCTGCTTGGTGAGGAACTCGCGCGCGATGTCGAAGCCGGAGACGGGTCCGCCGGCCGAGGCCGTGAGGAAGCCCTGCATGATCGCGAGCGGGTCGTCCCCCGGCTGCGGCCCCTGGAGGATCGGCAGCACGGGCCCCGGCGGCGCGACGCCCGCATCGCCCTCGCGGACGGGTCCCGTGGTCGGGATGCTCGCGCAGCCCGCGAGCGCGATGACGCAGGCGAGCGCGACGGCCGTCATGCGACGCGCGGCCGCGGAACGCAGCGCGGTCATCGGCTCACCTCCGACATGACGATCGGCACGCGCGCGCCCAGCTCGGGGAACGCATCCGCCTCGATCTCGATCGGCAGCGGCGGCCGGATGCCCAAGCCGCGCGAGGTGCGCGGGAGCATGAGACGGAACGCCGCGCCCTCGCCCTCGCGGCCCCATGCCTCGAGCGAGCCGTCGTGGAGCTTGGCGTCCTCGCGCGCGATCGACAGGCCCAGGCCGGTGCCGCCCATGGTGCGGGCGCGGGCGGGGTCGGCGCGCCAGAAGCGGTCGAACACGCGCTCCACCTGCTGCGGGGTGAGGCCCACGCCGTAGTCGCGGACCACGACGGCGACGGTCCTCCCGGTCGACGCGACCCCCACGTCCACGGGCCCGCCCTGGGCGTGCTCGATCGCGTTGGACAGCAGGTTGCGCACGATGCGGCTGACGCGCGGACGGTCCATCGAGGCGGTGTGGTCTCCCTCGGCGACCCACAGCCTCAGCTCCACGCCCTGCCCCTGGGCGGCGAAGGCCATGAGCTCCATCTGGTCGCGCACGATGTCCGCGAGGTCGTGCTGCTCGAAGTCGAGCTGCGCGGCGCCCGCGTCGATGCGCGAGATCTCCAGCAGGTCGGCGAGCAGGTCCTCGAAGCGGTCCAGCTGGTTGGCGAGCAGCTCGGCGGAGCGGGCGACCTCCGGCGGGAAGCCTCCGCGCGCGTCGAACAGCACGTCGGACGCCATGCGGATGGTCGTCAGCGGCGTGCGCAGCTCGTGGGAGACGTCGGACACGAAGCGGCGCTGCAGGCGGGACAGGCGCTCCATGCGGGAGATCTGGCGCTGGAGCGACTCGGCCATCTCGTTGAAGGTGGTCGCGAGCGTGGCGATCTCGTCGTTGCCCTTGACGGTCATGCGCTCGGTGAGGCTGCCCTCGGCGAGGCGCTGGGCGACCTGGGCGGCCGCGCGCACCGGCCGCACGGCCTGGGCCGTGACGAACCACGTCATGAACAGGACCAGGCCCACGAGCGCGAAGGCGCCGAACGCGAGGACGCGCAGGATGAGGCTCAGCGTGTCCTGCTCGGGCTCAAGGGAGTACACGAAGTACAGCTCGTACGGACCGGCGTTGCCGATGTCCAGGGGCGCGCCGACGACCGCGGCTGGGGCGCCGTCGGGCATCTGGGCGAACTGCCAGAACTGCCCGCCGCCGGGCTCGACCGCGTCGCGCAGCTCCCGCGAGATCACGCCCACGAGCTCGAGGTCCGACGTGCCCACGAGGATCGGGATGTCGGACGTGTTGGACGGGTCCGGCAGGAGCACCAGGCCGCGCGTGTCGCCGCCGACCACGCCGAGCGACTCGAGGACGTCGTTGACGAGCTGCTGCAGGTCGCCCTCCGACTCCGCCGTCGAGGCGTTCACCTGCTCCTGTGCGGCCGTGACGTCGCGTGCGGACTCGGCGAGGATGCGGCCCACGCGCTTGTCGACAAGGCCGTCGCGGATCTCATTGGTGACGTAGGCGCCCAGCGCCGCGACGGACACGAGGCCCACGAGCAGGGTCGAGGAGACGACGCGCAGACTCAGCGAGTGCGTCCACCACAGCCACACCCTCCGCAGCGGCACGGTCAACATGAGGCCCACCGCGCGGGGCCCCGCCCTCATTGCGCCGGGCCGGCCTTGTAGCCGACGCCGCGCACCGTGACGATGATCTCCGGGTTCTCCGGGTCCTTCTCGATCTTGGCGCGCAGACGCTGGACGTGGACGTTGACCAGCCGGGTGTCGGCCGCGTGACGGTAGCCCCACACGTCCTCGAGGAGCACCTCGCGCGAGAACACCTGGCCGGGATTGCGCGCGAGGGTGACGAGGACGTCGAACTCGAGCGGCGTGAGCTGGATGACCTCCCCGTTGCGGGTGACGCGGTGCCCGGTCACATCGATCTCAAGGTCGGCGATGCGCACGATCGCCGGGACCGCGTTGTCGTTGCGACGCAGGCGGGCGCGCACGCGCGCGATGAGCTCGCGTGGCTTGAAGGGCTTGGGGATGTAGTCGTCGGCGCCGGACTCGAGGCCGAGCACGACGTCCACGGTGTCCGACTTCGCGGTGAGCATGATGATCGGCACCCCGGACTCCGCACGCAGCTCACGGCAGATGTCGATTCCCGACTTGCCCGGCAGCATCAGGTCGAGGAGGACCACGTCGGGGTTCTCGGCACGGAACACCTCGAGGGCGCGGTCGCCGTGATCGCAGAACACCGGCTCGAAGCCGTCGCCGCGCAGGACGATGCCCGTCATCTCCGCGACCGCGGGGTCGTCGTCGACCACCAGGATCTTCGCCGTCATGAGGCCATCTTGCCACGCGGGCGCAACCCGGCCGCATAGCAGGCAGACGGCTCTCCCGTGGCAAGATGAACCGAGCGAAAGGGGTACGACGTGGTCGCAGCAGGGGCAGGCCCGGGAGAGTGGGCGGCACCGGGGTCGACCCCCGCGAGCGCGCCCTCGCCTGCGACGCCCGGCGTCGCCCCGGCCGACGCTCCTGCGCCGTCTGCTGCGGCAGCGTCTCCCGCCGTTCCGGGACCGGCGGCCCCGGGTCCCGTGCCGCCGCCTCCCGCCGCAGCGGCGTCCGGCGTCCACGCGGCGCCCCTGACGTATCGCTCGTGGCAGCCGGGCATCGTGCAGCTGCGCCCCCTCAGCTTCGGAGACTTCCTCACGGTGCCGTTCCGCGGCTTCCGCTTCGCGCGGGCGACGACGCTCGGCGGCCCGCTCGTCATGACGCTCGTGAGCACGGCCGTGGGCGTCCTCGCCGGCTGGCTGTTCCTCACAGACTCCCAGCTGGGACTGCTCGAGCCGTACCCGCCCATGGCCGGCGTCGAGCCGCTCACGATCGCCGTGTTCGTCGCGTCGATCGCCCTGTGGTTCGCCTCCGACATGCTCGCCTCCGCGATGGTCATGGTGGGCGTGTCGCGGGCGGTCATCGGCGAGAAGGTGTCCTTCGGCGAGGCGTGGGGGCACGTCGTGCGGCGCCTCGGCGCCCTCACGGTGCTGTATCTGGCGACCTTGGGCATCGGCCTGCTGAGCGTGTCCCCCGGCCTGGTCGTGTTCTTCGTCGGAGTCGCCTCCGACCAGCCATGGCTGGGCGTGCTCGGCCTGCTCGTCATGCTGGGCGTCGCGCTGCCCGTCGGCGTCGTCGTGGCCGTCTACCTGCCCGCCGCGCGCGGCGCCATCGTCATGGAGCGGATGGGCGTGGCCACGGCCGTCCGGCGCACGCGCACCCTCATGAAGGGCCGCTTCTGGTGGACGCTCCTGATCCTCGTCGTCTGCGGCCTCATCGTGGGCGCGGTGTCCCAGGTCGTGACCTCGGTCGGCCAGGTCGCCGCCTTCGTGGGCCTCGCGATCGCCCCGGAGAACCCCCTCCTGTTCGCGATCCTGTTCGCGGTGTTCTACGGCCTCGCGCTCATCGCAAGCAATGTGGCGACGTACTCGTTCCTCGGCTCCGTGTACGCCCTCGTGTACCTCGACGCCCGCATGCGTCGCGAGGGATTCGACGTGGACCTCGCCGCATACGCCGAGGCGCGCCACGCCGCGACGGCGGGAGCCGGATAGCGGATGCGCACATCCATCCCCATCGAGCCGGACGCCGACACGGCTCGCCGCTGGCTCGAGGAGGAGCTGGCCAAGGACGAGTACACCATCCGCCCGTCCGGCTGGTTCCAGCGCTTCCAGGAGTGGATCATGGAGGTCATCGACCGCCTCATGAGCACCGCGGCGGAAGGGACAGGGCTCTCGAGCCCGGGGGCGCTCGTCCTCATCTTCCTCGTGGCGGCCGTCGTGGGCGTGATCCTGTACCTCGTCCTCGGCCCGCTGCGCCGCTCGCATCGCGTCAAGCGCTCCGCGTCCGTGTTCGAGGACGACGATCGGCCCGCCGCCCAGATCCGCTCCGCCGCGCTCACCGCGGCCGCAGGCGGCGACTGGACCACCGCGGTCATCGAGCGCTTCCGTGCGCTCGTGCGCGCCACGGAGGAGCGCAGCCTCGTGCTCGTGGTGCCCGGCATGACCGCCCGCGAGTTCACCGCAGCCGTGGGCGAGCGCCTCGAGGAGCACGCTCCGCAGCTGCGCCAGTGCGCCGACGTCTTCGACGGCGTGCGCTATGGCCACCGGCTCGCCGACCAGGCGGCATACGAGCTCATCGCCCGCACCGACGACGAGGTCGCCCGCGCCCGGCCGAAGGTGCTCGCATGAGCGCGCCGAGCGTCGAGTACACCCGCGCCCAGGCTGGGCCGGGCCTGGTCGCACGCGCCCGGCGCGGTCGCGTCGCGATCGTCTTCGCCCTCGTCTTCGTCCTCATCGTCGCGCTCCTCGTGCTCACGCGACCGGACCGCAACGACACCGCGCTGTCGACGAACAACCCCGGACCGTTCGGCACCAAGGCTCTCGCGGAGGTCGCCCGCGACCAGGGCGTCGACGTGCGCGAGGTTGACGCGCTCGGCAGGGCCCGCATCGCCGACCCCGCCGCCACGACGCTCGTGATCGCCGACGGCGGCTACCTCCAGGGCTTCCAGGCGCGCTCGATCCTGGACTACCCCGGCGACGTCGTGGTCTTCGGCGACGCGTGGCCGCTCCTGTCCGCGCTGGGGGCGGACCTCGAGGACGTCCGGTCGGACGCGGAGGGCCCCGTCGACGCCCGATGCGCGCACCCCGACGCCCAGGCGGCGGGGACCGTCACCTCCACCGGCATGGCCGTCGCGGGCGAGCTCCCTCCCGGCGCGGAGGGCTGCTTCAGCACCGCCCCGGGCGAGTGGCTCATGGTGGCGCTCGAGGACTCCGGGCGGCGCATCGTCGTCGTGTCCGACCTCAGCATCCCCCTCAACCAGTCGATCCTCGACGAGGGCAATGCCGCGCTCGCGCTGCGCCTCATCGGCAAGCACCCCACCGTGGTCTGGTACGTGGGCTCGATGTTCGACTCCTCCACGCTCACGTGGAGCGTGCCCGGCCAGGGCGGCGGCTCGAGCGAGGCTGAGATGCCGCAGGCCGCACCGGACTTCCTCCCGCCCGGCACGGGCAACCTCGTCTACGGCCTGGCCCTCGCCCTCATCGCGGTGGCGCTGTGGCGGGCGCGGCGCTTCGGCCCGCTCGTGACGGAGCCGCTGCCCGTCGTCATCCGCGCCTCGGAGGCGACTCGCGGCCGTGCCCGCATGTACCGTGCCGCCCGCGCCTATGGGCGCGCCGCCACCGCGCTGCGCGCCTCCGCCGCCACGCGCCTGGGCAAGCGCCTGGGCGTGCCCCGCACCTCCACCCAGGAGGCGCTCGTCGCCGCCGTCGCCCGCGCATCGGGCCGTGACGGCGTGGAGGTGTCCGCCCTGCTCTTCGGCCCCCCGCCGGAATCCGAGTCCGCCATGATGGAGCTAGCCCAGGCGCTAGACCAGCTCGAGAGAGAGGTTCACCGAACGTGAGCGAGAACCCCGCCGAGAACCCGGCACCCGCGCAGCCCGAGGCCGCGCCCGCTCAGGATGCGGCGCCCGCCGCGGACGCGGCGCCCGAGCTCGCCGAGCCGACGTCCGCCGAGCCGACGTCCGCGGAGCCCGCGCCCAAGGAGCCGTCCGCAGAGCTGCTCGCGCTCGGGAGGCTGCGCACGGAGGTGGGGAAGGCCGTCGTCGGTCAGGACAGCGTCGTCACGGGCCTGGTCATCGCCCTGCTGTGCAACGGCCACGTGCTGCTCGAGGGCGTGCCCGGCGTCGCCAAGACCCTGCTGGTGCGCACCCTGGCGCAGTCGCTCGGCCTCGACTTCGCGCGCATCCAGTTCACGCCCGACCTCATGCCCGGCGACGTGACGGGCTCGCTCGTGTACGACGCCCGCACCGCCGCGTTCTCCTTCCGCGAGGGCCCGGTGTTCACCAACCTGCTCCTCGCCGACGAGATCAACCGCACCCCTCCCAAGACCCAGAGCGCCCTGCTCGAGGCCATGGAGGAGCGTCAGGTGACGGTCGACGGCGAGCCGCGCGCGCTGCCGCAGCCCTTCCTCGTCATCGCGACGCAGAACCCCATCGAGTACGAGGGCACCTACCCCCTGCCCGAGGCGCAGCTCGACCGCTTCATGCTCAAGATCCCCGTCGCGCTGCCCGACCGCGTCGCGGAGGCCGAGGTGCTCCGCCGTCACGCGGAGGGCTTCAACCCGCGCGACCTCGCGGCGGCTGGCGTCACCACGGTCGCGAGCGCGAAGGACCTCGCCGCCGGACGCGAGGCGCTCTCCACGGTCGAGGTCTCGGACGACATCGTGCGCTACATCGTCGACATCTGCCGCGCCACTCGCGAGGCCCCGTCCGTCGCGGTGGGCGTGTCCCCCCGTGGCGCCACGGCGCTGCTGGCCACGTCGCGCGCGTGGGCGTGGCTGCGCTCGCGCGACTTCGTCTCTCCCGACGACGTGAAGGCCCTCGCCGCGTGGACCCTGTCGCACCGCATCCAGCTGCGCCCCGAGGCCCAGCTGGAGGGCGTCACCGCAGACACGGTGCTGGCAAGCGTCCTCGCGAGCGTCCCGGTCCCGCGCTGAGCATGTACATCACGGGCTGGAGCGCGGCACTCGCCCTCGCAGGCGCCGTGCCCGCGCTGTTCCTGCGCAGCACGGCCTTCTCCTGGCTGTGGGTGCTGGGCGTGCTCGCGCTCGCGGCGCTGGACGCCCTCCTGGCGCCGCGCGTCACGAGCATCGGCGTGCGCCGCAGCGTGCCCCGCTCCGTGCGCCTCACGGAGGAGACGCAGTCGACGCTCGAGCTCGTCAACCTCGGCGGCCGCCGCGCTCGCGGCGCCGTCCGCGACGCCTGGCCCCCGTCGGCCGGGGCGCGGGACAACCGCCATCGCTACTCCCTGCCAGCAGGAGAGGTGGCGCGCTTCACGACCCCGCTTCGGCCCACCCGCCGCGGCGATCGGCGCGCGGCCGCGGTGACCGTGCGCACGGAGGGCCCGTTGCGGCTGGGCGGCCGCCAGCGCTCCCTCGACGTGCCCACCTCCCTGCGCGTGCTGCCGGAGTTCGCCTCCCGCAAGCACCTGCCCGCCCGCCTGGCCCGCCTGCGCGAGATGGACGGCGCGAGCCCTGTCCTGCTGCGCGGCGCGGGAAGCGAGTTCGACAGCCTGCGCGAATACGTCATCGGCGACGATGTCCGCTCGATCGACTGGCGCGCCACGGCCCGTCGCGCCGATGTCGTGGTGCGCACCTACCGGCCCGAGCGCGACCGCCGCGTCGTCATCGTCGTGGACACCGCTCGCCTGTCCGCCGTGCGCGTGGGCGCCGCGCCTCGCCTCGAGGCCGCGATCGAGGCCGCGCTGCTCCTGTCCGCCCTGGCCAGCCGTGCCGGCGACCGGGTGCAGATCATCGCCTTCGACCGCGTCGAGCGCGCCCGCGCCGCGGGCACCACCGCGGAGAAGCTCATGCCCGCCGCGGCGTCGGCGCTCGCGGTCATCGAGCCCTCGCTCGTGGAGACGGACTGGAAGGGCGTCGTGCAGCTCATCCAGGAGCGCGTGTCGCAGCGCTCGCTCGTCGTGCTCCTCACGGCCGTCGACACGGCCATGATCGACTCCGGCGCCCTGCGCGCCGTGGCCGCGCTTCAGCGTGAGCACCAGGTCCTCGTGGGCTCCGTCGCGGACCCCGACCTCGCGCAGATGCTCCTCGGGCGCGACAGCGTGGAGGAGGTCTACACCGCCGCCGCGGCCGCGCGCACCGGGCTGGAGAACGACGCGATCGTCAACCGGCTGCGCTCGAGCGGAGCCGAGGTGGTCGTGGCGCCTCCCGACGACATCGCCCCCGGCGTCGCGGACGCCTACCTGGCGCTCAAGGCGTCCGGCCGGCTGTAGGGCCGGCTGCAGAGGCGGCTGCGCGGGCCGGGGCAGGCGGCTCAGCCCGGCAGGTCAGGCCGCGACGGGCGCCTGCTCGACCGCGAAGTCGGCGTCGTCGTCGCCCGTGGCGCCCTGGCGTCGTGCGTCGCGCCCGCCCAGGAACACGAATCCCCAGAACGCGACGAACGCGATGGAGCCGATGACGATCTTGGCCCACCACGGCAGCACGTCGGAGGGCGTCACGTAGCCCTCGATGAGGCCCGAGACGAACAGCGTGATGGCGAGCCCGAGCGCCACCGCGATGGTGACCCTGCCCTCCTGGGCGAGAGCCTGGCCTCGCGTGCGCGGGCCCGGCACGAACACGGTCCAGAAGAGCTTCAGGCCCGCGCCTGCCGCGACGAACACGGCGCTGAGCTCCAGCAGGCCGTGCGGGATGATCAGCTGGAAGAAGATGTCGAGCATGTCGTGCTCGGCCATCACCGCCGCCGCGACGCCCAGCTGGATCACCGTGTTGTACATGAGGATGAGCGGGTACACGCCCGTGATGCCGAACGCGATGCACTGGGCCGCGAGCCACGCGTTGTTCGTCCACACGCGGGCGGTGAAGGACGTGCCGTCGTACTCCGTGTAATAGCTCGCGAACTCCTCCTGGGCGATCTGGGCGCGCGTCTCAGGCGGGCCGACGAGCTCGAGCGCCTCGGGGCTGTTGAGCGTGTGCTGCGCGGCCACGGCCGACATCACGATGACCGCCGCGGCGACCCAGAACCCCCACCAGCGCACGTGGTGCAGCGCCGCGGGCAGGCTGCGGGTGAAGTAGCGCACCACATCGGACGTGCGCACGTGATGGGCGCCCGTCAGCCACACACGCGACTGGGCCAGCAGGATCGACAGCCGGGTGATGAGCGCGGGGTCTGGGGCGGCGGAGCGCACCGCCGCGAGGTCCGACGCCGTGGAACGGTACAGGAGCGTCATCTCGTCGGCCTCCGCTCCCGTGCGCCGCCGCCGGCGCGCGAGCTCTTGCAGGCGGCTCCAGCGCGGCGATCGCACGGCGGTGAAGGCATCGACGTCCACGTCGCTACCATGCCATAAGGAAGGGCGGGGCGATGAGCAGCGTTGACGAGATCATCCTGGGCGAAGGAGTCGCGATCGACTCCGGAGCGGCGCCCGTGACCTTGCGCATCGGCTCCGGCCTCATCGACCTGCTCGTATACGGGGCCGCGTTCGTCGGACTGCTGTACTTCACCGCGCCGCTCGTGGCCCGCTCGAACGAGGCCCTCGCCGCCGCCATCGTCGTCGCCCTGGTCGTGCTCGCTTTCGTCGTCGTCCCGGCGAGCGTGGAGACCCTGACCCGCGGGCTCAGCGCCGGCCGCCTCGCCGTGGGCCTGCGCATCGTGCGCGACGACTCGGGCCCCGTCACCGCGCGCCATGCCTTCGGGCGCGCGCTCGTGGGCTTCCTCGAGATCTTCGCGACGTTCGGGCTCGTCGCGGTCGCGGCGTCCATGGTGTCGGAGCGCGGCAAGCGCCTGGGGGACATGCTCGTCGGCACGTACGCGATGCGCACGCGCGGCGGCCGCACCATGCTCCCGCCGGTCGTCATGCCGTACTCCCTCGCGGAGTGGGCGTCGACGGCGGACATCTCCCGCCTGCCGGACGGCCTCGCGCTCACCGCGCGCCTGTTCCTCGCGCGCGCCGCGACCATGGAGCCCGCCACGCGCGCCCGCCTGGGCAGCGTGATCGGCGCGAGGATCCTCGAGCACGTCGCTCCCCCGCCCCCGCCCGGCACGCACCCGGAGACGGTCACGGCCGCGGTGCTCGCCACCCGCCGCGACCGCGAGTACGCCGTCGCGCTGCGCGAGAGCGCGGCCGATGCCGAGGAGACGGCGCGCGCCGCGCGCCTGCCGTACGGCATGGAGGACGTCGACAACTGAGCCGGCGCGGGCATCCGCGGGGCCGCGCGGGCCGCAGCGGTCAGTAGCGGTAGTGCTCGGCCTTGAACGGGCCCGTGCGCGGCACGCCCAGGTAGTCCGCCTGGGTCTGGGTCAGCTCGGTGAGGCGCACGCCCAGCGCATCGAGGTGCAGGCGCGCGACCTTCTCGTCGAGCTCCTTGGGCAGACGATGCACGCCCAGCGGATAGGCGTCGAGGTTGGTCCACAGCTCGATCTGCGCGAGCACCTGGTTGGCGAAGGACGTGCTCATGACGAACGAGGGGTGACCCGTCGCGTTGCCGAGGTTCATGAGACGGCCCTCGCTCAGGACGATGATCGAGTGGCCGTCGGGGAAGGTCCACTCGTCGACCTGCGGCTTGACGGGCTCGCGCTTGGCGCCGGAGCGGGCGAGGCCGGCCATGTCGATCTCGTTGTCGAAGTGGCCGACGTTGGCGACGATCGCCTTGTCCTTCATCGCCGCCATGTGCTCCACGCGGATGATGTCGCGGTTGCCGGTCGTGGTGATGAAGAAGTCCGCGCGGTCCACGTAGTCCTCGACGCGGGCGACCTCGTAGCCGTCCATCACGGCCTGCAGCGCGCAGATGGGATCGATCTCCGTGACGACGACGCGCGCACCCTGGCCGCGCATCGCCTCGGCCGCGCCCTTGCCCACGTCGCCATAGCCGCACACCACGGCGAGCTTGCCGCCGATGAGCACGTCGGTGGCGCGGTTGAGACCGTCCGGCAGGGAGTGGCGGATGCCGTAGCGGTTGTCGAACTTGGACTTGGTGACCGAGTCGTTGACGTTGATCGCGGGGAACAGCAGCTCGCCGCGAGCGTGCATCTGGTCGAGCCGGTGGACGCCGGTGGTCGTCTCCTCGCTCACGCCGACGATTCCCGCGGCCATGCGAGTGAAGCGCGTGGGGTCCGCGGCGAGGGAGCGGCGCAGCACGGCGCGCATCGCCTCGACCTCGGGGTTGTGCTCCGGGTCCTCCTCCTCGAGCGGATCGGGCACGAAGCCCGCCTTCTCGGCCTTGACGCCCTCGTGGACCAGGAGCGTCGCGTCGCCGCCGTCGTCGAGGATGAGGGTGGGGCCGTCGTGGCCCGCCCACGTGAGGATGCGGTCGGTGTAGTCCCAGTACTGCTCGAGCGTCTCGCCCTTCACCGCGAACACGGGCACGCCGTCAGGAGCCGAGTACGTGCCGGGGCCCACGACCACGGCCGCCGCCGCGTCGTCCTGCGTGGAGAAGATGTTGCACGAGGCCCAGCGCACCTCGGCGCCGAGCGCCGTGAGGGTCTCGATGAGCACCGCGGTCTGCACCGTCATGTGCAGCGAGCCTGCGATGCGCGCGCCCTTGAGCGGCTGGCTCGGGCCGAACTCCTCGCGCAGGGCCATGAGGCCCGGCATCTCCTTCTCCGCGAGGCGGATCTGGGTGCGTCCCGCCTCGGCGAGCGCGAGGTCGGCGACCACGTAGTCGTCGGCGAGGGTCACGGGGTCTCCTTCTTCTTCGCTGCGGGCTT
>Ga0207868_1000929_pt1 | contig 24642 bp, 12 predicted proteins | sample Passage237B_FD_187370 | JGI IMG/M metagenome (GOLD analysis project Ga0207868, IMG submission 187370) | Cellulose adapted compost microbial communities from Newby Island Compost Facility, Milpitas, CA, USA - Passage2 37B (SPAdes) (version 3) ... | reverse complement strand
CGTGCGCGGCTTCCGCGACGTGGTTGCCGATGCCGACGACCTCGGCCGCGCCGCCGCCCAGGCCAATCGCAGCGCGCGCCGGGCTTATGTCAATGTGCCGTCGCCGACGCCGGAGTTCGACCGGCTCGAGCCTGACATGGAAAATCGCGGCGCCGCGCCCGAGGAGCCGCTCTTTTCTGTCGAGGAGCCGATGCCGGGGCCGGGCCGCGGTGCGCCGCCGCGTCGCGCCAAGCCGGCCAAGGGCGGCCCGAAGGATGACCGCAAGGGCAGCCGGCCGCCGCGCGTGGCCGGCGGCAGCCGTTTCCCGGTGGTCGGCGCGATTCTGCTCGGCCTCGTGCTGGTGGTGGTTGGCCTGGCCGTGTGGCAGGGGCCGAAACTCTACGAGATGGCGCAAGGCCTGTTCGGTTCCTCCGACAAGATCGCCCAGGCGCCCAAGGTGACGCCGCCGACCGAGCGGCCGAAGATCACCGATCGGGTCGGCCAGCCGGCCTCCTCGCAGACCGTCGCGCCGGTGGCGCAACGCGTCGTGCTCTATGACGAAGACCCCTCGCAGCCGCAGGGCAAGCAGTCCACCGGCACGGTGGTGTGGCGCACCGAGGAGGTGAAGGGCACCGGCAACCAGCCGCCTGAACTGGTGATCCGCGCCGACGTCGATATCCCCGAGCGCAAGTTCAAGATGACCATGACGCTGCGCCGGAACACCGACCAGTCGCTGCCGGCGAGCCACACGGCCGAACTGAACTTCACGCTGCCGCCGGATTTCGACGGCGGCGGCATCGCCAACGTGCCCGGCATCCTGATGAAGTCCAACGAGCAGGCGCGCGGCACGCCCTTGGCCGGATTGGCGGTCAAGGTGACCGACAACTTCTTCCTGATCGGCCTGTCCAACGTCGAGGTCGATCGCTCGCGCAACCTTCAGCTTCTGAAGGAGCGCTCGTGGCTCGACGTGCCGCTGGTCTATGCCAACCAGCGCCGGGCCATCGTTGCGATCGAAAAGGGCGAGCCGGGCGAGCGCGCGTTCCAGGATGCCTTCCGCGCCTGGGGCGAATGAGGCGGTAGCACCTCGCTTCCATAGCACCTCGCTTCCATGACAAAAGCCGGCGGTGACGCCGGCTTTTGCTGTTCGGTTCCGGAGAAGCGCGCGTTACGGCGAAGCCGCGAGCGTTGCCTCCTCCTGCCGCGCGATAGTGGTCTTGACCGCGCTTTGCACCTTCTCGAAGGCGCGCACCTCGATCTGGCGCACGCGCTCGCGCGACACGCCGAACTCCGAGGCGAGGTCTTCCAGCGTCATCGGATCGTCCGCCAGCCGCCGTGCCTCGAAGATGCGCCGCTCGCGCGGATTGAGCACCTTCATCGCGCCGACCAGCGCGCGGCGGCGGTGGTCGTATTCCTCGCTCTCGGCCAGCACCGTCTCCTGGCTCGGCGCGTGGTCGACCAGCCAGTCCTGCCATTCGCCCGGCTCACCGTCGTCGCGGATCGGGGCGTTGAGCGAGGCGTCGCCGCCGAGGCGGCGGTTCATCTCGACCACGTCCTGCTCGGTGACGCCGAGCCGCTTGGCGATCAGCTTGACCTGATCGGGGTGCAAATCGCCGTCGTCGAGCGCGGAGATCTTGCTCTTGGCCTTGCGCAGGTTGAAGAACAGCTTCTTCTGGTTCGCGGTGGTGCCCATCTTCACGAGCGACCACGAGCGCAGGATGTACTCTTGTATTGACGCCTTGATCCACCACATGGCGTAGGTGGCAAGCCGGAAACCCTTGTCGGGTTCGAATCGCTTGACCGCCTGCATCAGGCCGACATTGCCCTCCGAGACCACCTCGGAAATGGGCAGGCCGTAGCCGCGATAGCCCATGGCAATCTTGGCGACGAGACGCAGGTGGCTGGTGACGAGCTTGTGAGCGGCGTCACGGTCGTCATGCTCGCGCCAGCGCTTGGCGAGCATGTACTCGTCCTGCGGCTCGAGCATCGGGAACTTGCGGATTTCGGCGAGGTAGTGCGCGAGGCCGGATTCGCCGTTAAGGACCGGCAGGGTAGCGGCACGGGCCATGAATGCGCCCTCCATTTGGTTCGGGCCCCCGACATCGGCGGGCCGGGCTGGCCGTCGCTTCGTCAAAGCCGACGGCGCTCCAGTGTTCCGCGCTGGGGTATCCCAACGCAGGTGCAGCATACAACATCGGGACCTGAAAAGGGAAGAACATAACGGGGTCACGTTGCCGTGACGCCGATTAAATTATTGTAATAATAGGTATTTTCAAGGGGTTGCGTCATTGCGCCGCTTTTAGCGCGCCCTCGAGGCCGGCAAGGTCGGCCGGCAGCGGTGCCTGCCAGCTCATCACCTCGCCGGTTCCGGGATGTTCCAGCGTCAGCAGGCAGGCATGCAGCGCCTGCCGGCCGAGCGCATCGAGCGCCGCGCGCGCCTTCGGCCCGAGCCGGGCCGCCTTGGTCTTGAAGCCGGGGCCATAGACGGTATCGCCCATCAGCGGGTGGCCGATGTGGGCGAGATGAACGCGGATCTGGTGGGTGCGCCCGGTGTCCAGCGTACAGGCGATCAGCGCCGCGACCGGCTGGCCGTCGGGCGCGGCGAAGGTCTCGAGCGTCTCCCAGTGAGTGATGGCCTCGCGTCCCCCCTCGCGCACGGCCATGCGCTCGCGCGCGTGGGGATGGCGGTCAATCGGCGCCTCGATGGTGCCGCGCGGGCGGCCCGGCACGCCCCAGACGAACGCCAGATAGCCGCGCCGCAGCGGCCCGGTGCGGCCGTGGTCGGCGAACTGCCGCGTCAGTGCGGCGTGGGCGCGGTCGGTCTTGGCCACCACCATCAGGCCGGTGGTGTCCTTGTCGAGCCGGTGCACGATGCCCGGCCGCCCGACCCCGCCGATGCCCGACAGGCTGTCGCCGCAATGCGCGATCAGCGCGTTGACCAGCGTGCCGTGGGCGTGGCCGGCGGCGGGATGCACCACCAGCCCGGCCGGCTTGTCGATCACCACGATGTCGTCGTCCTCGTAAACGATCGCGAGCGGGATGGCTTCGGCGGCCGGTTCCGCGGGCTCCGGCGGCGGCACGGCAATAGTAATCGTCTCGCCGGCCGCGACATGGTAAGCGGGGTCGCGAACCGTCGCCGCGCCGACCCTGGCGTGCCCTGCGAGGATCAGCGCCTTCAGCCGCGACCGCGACAGCGCGCCGCAATGGACGGCGAGCACGCGGTCGAGCCGTGCCGAGCCCTCGTCGCCGCCGACCGTGATATTAAGGAGCCTGTCGTCCGCCATGACCGATACCGTTGCGCCCGACCCCGATCCCGAACAAACTGCCCGGCTAGTTGCAAGGGTGCGGCGGATGATGATGATCGCCGCGCTCACCACCGGGATCGGGATGGCGGCGATTTTGACCGTGATCGGCTACCGTCTTTTCAAGGCGGAGGAAAGCCCGGCCGCGGCCGGGGCCTCGACCGCGACGCTGCCGAAAGCCGCGCGGATCGTCTCCACGGCGGTCGCCGGCGACCGCCTGGTGCTGACGCTGGATGTCGCCGGCATGACGGAAATCCGCACGTTCGACGTGCGCACGCTGAAGCCCACGGGGCGGCTGACGTTCGCCGCCGAGCCGTGAGGCGGCGGAAGGCGCGGCGGAAGGCTTGGGCGGGGCTTGCCGGCCGGGCATTTCGCGGCTATTGCGTTGGCTCGGCGTGTTGCTCCCTTCGTCTAGCGGTTAGGACGCGGCCCTCTCAAGGCTGAAACACGAGTTCGATTCTCGTAGGGAGCGCCATAATCGAAGACTGCGCATATCTACGCTGCCAATTCTACGGCTGCCAGTCCGTCATCCTGAGAATGGTCCCGCCGAGCTTCTGGAAAGCGCGCTGGCGGCATGAGAACACGATGATCTGCTGATCCCGGGACTGCCGGTGCAGTGCGTCGAACATTCTCTCGATCCGGTCGTCGTCGGAGTAGACCAGCGCGTCGTCGAGGATGACCGGTGCCGGCCGCCCGTCGCGGGCCAGCAATCTGGCGAAGGCCAGCCGCGTCAGTACCGACAGTTGTTCGCGCATGCCGCCGCTCAGGCGATCGACGTCTTCCTCCTGCCCGTTGCGCAGAATCGTCTGGGGCAGGAGGGTTTTGTCGTCGAAGGTGATCGCAACGTCATCGAACAGCAATCCGAGCAGCGGCGTCAGTTCGGTGATGACCGGCTTCAGGTAGAGATCGCGGGCCTGCGACCGGGCGGTCTCCAGAGCCGCGGCCAGCCGTTGCAGGACAGCCACCTCTTTCTCGAACGCCTCCACGCGGAACGTGGCGGCAGAAAGCGCTTCGACGCTCTCCCGCCATTTTTCCTCCACGGCTTCGTCGGATCGTGTGCGGATTCCGGCGTTCAGGCCGGCGCTGGTTTCGCGCAGCGTGGCGGCCTCTTTCTCGGCGGCATCCCTGACGGAGCGGACGCGCTTGAGTGCGGCCTCCAGTGAGGCCAGATCGGCAGCACCTGCGCGCAGCTTGTCGGCACCAGCTTCGGCGTCGGCGAGCCTGCGCTCCAGCTCATCGAGGTCGGCCGATAAGGTCTCTTCACGCCGGTCCCGGTCTTTCTCCGGATCGAGGTAAGCCTCGACCTGCGCAAGCTCGGCCTGCAACGAGGCCAAGGTCGTCTCGGCGGCGACGAACGCCTCGCCGGCGCTCGCTTGCAGGGGCTGTACCTCGCGCAGGACCAGCCGCGCTTGCGTCCTCCGATCTTCGGCGTCGGCAAGGGCCGCCTGGACCTGGACCGGATCCGCCTTCAGCTCAAGCGCCTCGCTATCGATCGCGCCGTAGGTTGCGACGTCCTTCCGTAGTTCGGGCAGGCCCGCCGGTGCGAGCAGAGACAGCCGGCCTTGAAGTTCGCGCACCTCGGCCTCCATCTGCTGTGCGCGGGACTGCCGGCCGCGTGCCGCGGCAAGGTCGGCGACACCCATCGACGCGAGGAGCGTCTGGCGTTTTGCTTCGGCTTCGCCGAGGCGGTTGTCGGTGGACGCCGGCCTGTTAGAGCGCAGCGTGATGGTGCCGATGCCGGGCACCAGGAGCTGCGCCTGTCCGCCGTAGCCACGCTCCTCTCCGGCCATCAGCGGAGTGCCGTCCATCGTCACGCGGCTGGCGGTATCCGTTTCGTAGGCGATCGCAACCGAAGGACGCGCCGTCTCTTCGCGCGCGCGGAGCGTTGCAATCTCGATTTCGAGGGCCTGAAGCTCGTCAACGGCCCCCGGCGGGATCGTCAACAGCGCAAGTTTTGCTTCACCCTCTTCAAGGGCCTGGCGGGCAGCCTCCGCCTTGCTCAAGCGTTCCTTCAATTCGGCCAAGCGTTGCGCTGCCTCGCGCGCCTTCAGCGCCGCATCGAGGCGGGTCATCAGGTCGCGCGCCTCCTGCTCTGCGGTCTCTGCCGCCTCAGCATCCAGCCTTGCCTTCTCGGCCGCCTCGGTAACGGCGTGGCGCCTGCTCACCGCTTCGTTTCGGGCGCGTTCGGCTTCTCGTAGCCTGCCTTGCAATTCGTTTGCCTTTTGCAAGGCGTTGCGGAATGCCTTCAGTTCATGATCGGCGCCATTGCGGCGGTCGCGAACGAGCGCCAGTTCGGCCTCGGCTGTCTTGAGCTTTTCGCCTTGCGCCTTCGCGGCGTCGTGCGCGGCTTGTGCCCTTTCGATCGCCTTGTCCCGCGCCTCTCGATCCCCGGCGTTGTCGAGTTCGGCCAGCCGCTTCATGGCGGTTGTCCGGCTATCCAGCGCCGCGCGCAGCGCCGTTACTTGAGCGGAGAGCTCTTGCTCCTGCGTGGCAAGCCTGTCGCGCTCCTTGACCGCGGCCTCGTATCGCCCGCCCGCTTTCGGTCCTTTTTTTGTGACCATCCTGTCGAGTTCGCCGGCGACTGCGTCCATGATCTCGGCCATGCGGCGGCCGCCGGTGATCGCCTCGACCTCGCCTTGCACGGATTCGAGCAGGCTGGCGCGGACCTGCTTCTCGTTCTCTTCCTCCGACCGGCTGCGTTTTTCGAGTCCGGTCACACCTTGGCGTACCCACAGCAGGCCGGCCGGCCCGGCTGCGCCGCCCTTGATCAGGCCGGCGATGAAGTTTTCCGCTTCGTCCGCCTGGGCTACCAGCCGTCCCGTCGCCAGATCGGTGATCCGTGCGGACCGGCCGCCGTAATATTGCTTGGTGATCCGGAAACGGCCTGCGGCGGTCGTGATGTCGGCCTCGATCAGCGGATTGCCGCCGCTATAGGGCCGCAGCCTCTGCACGTCGCCGGGCACGCCGGAGTAAGGCTGGAAGAACAGCGCGTGCAGCGCCTCGAAGCTTGTCGATTTGCCGAATTCATTGCCGGCGCACAGCACGTTGACGCCGTCACCGATCCCCTCGATGGCCACGCCACGATTGGCGAAGCGCTTCACGTTGAACAGGCGCAGCGCCGAGATTTTCATGACGCGGCCGCCTGCGCATAGGAAAACAGCCGCGCCAGCGCGGCCCGCGCGATCTCGCGCTCGGCGGTCGTGCAGCTTTCGTTGCCGGCCTCGGCGAGAAGCGCATTCGCGGCGTCGCGCAGCGCGCCGGCGCGATCGATCCAGTCGAGGTCGGCCACCTCGCACTCGGTTGCGAGGCTGCTCTCGTCCAGCTCCAGAAACGCGAAATCCGGCGCCGCGTGCGCGATGGCCTGGACCAGCGCCGCGCGCCCAGCCAGCCGGCTGCGTCCCGTCGCCACCACGCGGGCGAGCGCCTGCCGGCGGTCCTTGTCCTGCGGCAAGAGCGCCGCCAGTGCCGGCACGGGATCGTCGTCCGCGAGCAGATCGAGCGCCAGCGTGCGCCAGCTAAAACGTGCCGTCTCCAGCGGTGTCACGTCCGGCAGGGCGGATGCGTCGGCGATGCTCACCAGCAAGGCTTCGCCGGGACGGTTATGCTTGAATCGGTCCGGCTCCGGCGTGCCGCTGTAGTGCGTGCGGGGATCGACCGCGACTGCACCGTGCCAGTCGCCGAGCGCGAGATAGGCAAGGCCCGCGCGCCGCGCGCGGTCCGGCGCGATCACTTCGGACACCGCCGCGTCTTCCGAAAAACTCTGAATAGGGCCATGGGCGAGGCCGATCCGTATGGCGCCGTCGCCCGTTGCTGCGCCGTCCATCCATTCGGTCAGATCGCGGCCGGGCCGCCGCGTCGTGCACGGCGCGGGCAACAGCACGGCACTCCCTGCCAGTGCGACCGGCGTGGGCTCTACGGCAAGGGTAACGTTTGGCGGCGCTTCCGCATGCAGCGTCGTCCAGAACTGTGTCGCCTGCAATGAATCGTGGTTGCCGGGCAAAATCACCCAGCGGATCGGTGCATGGTGCTGCATTTCGGCGAGCGCCTGCCGGCGGACATCCGGTGCCGGCGTCTCGGTGTCGAATGTGTCACCGGCCAACAGGATCGTGGTTGCGCCGTGCTCGCGCGCGTGTTGCGCAAGCCGGCCGATGACGGCATGACGCGCTTCACGCAGCCGGCTCGGCAGGTCGCCGGAAAAGTTGCCGAAGCGCTTGCCGAGATGCAGGTCGCTTGAATGGATGAAACGAAACATGGCACCTCAGGTCAGTGAGGGGTTGGAAGATGCTGCCGGGCCCTTGCGATCGCCTCCGTAAGACGCGCGCGCGACACGGCGGCAAGGCGATCGACGCCGAGACGACGAGCGAGATCCCGTTCGGGATCAGGGTCGTCCAGCAGTTCGCGATTGTCGAGCACGACGGAGGCAAGTTCGGCGAGCGCGATATCGCCGATCGCCCTGCGCGCCTCCTCGCCGATTGGCGGCCGGTATGGCACGATGTCCAATACGGCGCCCTTTTTCCAGATGAATTCGCCGCTCGATTCCACAGTCCTGTCGAGTGCATACAAGTGCCGGTCGATTTCCTCGCGAATGCGCCCGCCCGTGCGCAGCCAGCCGTGGGCGCGGGCAATCCGCTGCGCGAGGATATCGGTACGGAGCGGGCTTTCTGTTTCGATGACGGCCTCGATCATGGCTCGCAGGATGTCACGATAGCCGAATTCGAAGAACTGGCCGGGGTCGGCGCTGAAGCCGGAGAAGTCGGTGATCCGATAGCGGCGCCCCTCGGCAGCGTTCGCGGGAGTGGTGACGTCAGCTACTTGCACTGCCGTCGCCCCGGAATCGGTCGGTTCCCCTGGCGCCTGCATCGAAACCCGCTCGGCCTCGATCGGCGGCGGCGATGGAGCCTCCTCGACCGGCGCGGCTGCGCCGTTATCGCAACTCGCGTTGATCTCCTCCGCTTGGCGTTCAGCCTCCCGGAGGGCTTTGGCCGCTTCCTGTTCCGCGGCACGACGCGCCCTGCTGTCGTTCAACAAGCCGTTCAGACTGGCGTGAAGACGCTCGGCGCAGCTTGCGGGATCGAACCACCAGTCCGTTGACCAGACGCGCAAAATGTTCCAGCCAAGCCCCCTCAACACCTGCTCGCGAACCTTGTCGCGGTCCCTCGCCGTGGCCGAGCGGTGATAGGTGGCGCCGTCGCACTCGACGCCTGCCAGGTATGCGCCGGCGAGATCCGGATGGCGCACGCCGAGATCGATCCGGAAGCCGGAGATGCCGACCTGGGGAACGACTGTCCAGCCGCACCTCTCCAGTCGTGCGGCGACGGCTTGCTCGAACGGCGATTCAAATTCGCCGACCGAGCCGACATCCTGTGCCGGCAGCGCGACTGCGCCGCGCTCGGCGTAATCGAGAAATGCTTTCAGGTGATGCGCGGCGCGTGCCTTGGTCCGCGCCGCGTCGATCTGATCGGCGGTGAACCCGGAAAACACAACGAGTTCCCGGCGCGCGCGGGTGATAGCGACGTTGAGGCGCCGCTCGCCGCCGTCACGGTTGAGCGCGCCGAAATCCATCGTCAGCTTGCCGGCGGCATCCTTCCAGAACGTGATCGAAAACAGGATGACATCGCGCTCGTCGCCCTGGACGCTTTCCAGGTTCTTGACGATGGTCGGCTCGATCCGTGCATCGTCGAAGAACCATTCGAGTTCTGGATCATCCCGGCGTGCGGCATCCAGCAGATCCATGATCAGCGACTGCTGCTGGGAATTGAAGGTGATGACGCCGAGTGTCGGGCGCTCTTTCTCCGGCAGCTTCAGCCAGCCCTTCATCCGGCTAACCGCTTCACCGGCGACGGCGTCCGCCTCGATGCGGTTGGTCCGGCTCTTGCCGCGATCGTAGATGCCGTTCTGCACCTTGACTAGACGCACCGCGTGATCTTCGACTGCCGGCGAAGGGAACGTCACCAGACGATTGCCGTAGTAATAACTGTTCGAAAAGGCGATCAGAGATTCGCTGCGGCTGCGGTAGTGCCACCTCAGGTCACGCACCGGAATGCCGGCCGCTTTTGCCTCGTCCAGGATGCTCTCCATATCTTTCTCGTAGTCGGCGATGTCCTCCTCGTCCTCGCTGCGACCGAAGAAGTTGGTCGGCGGCAATTGCTTCGGGTCGCCGACAATGATCGTCTGGCGCCCCCGCGCGATGGCGCCCACGGCATCCCAGGTGGTGATTTGCGAAGCTTCGTCGAAGATCACCACATCGAACAGCGCCTGGTTTGGCGGGAGATAGTGCGCGATCGACAGCGGAGACATCAGCATGCAGGGCGCAAGCTTAGAAAAGCTCTCCGGCATCTTGCCGATCATGTCGCGGATCGACTGGCTCGGCCGCTTCAACTCCATCTGATGGCGCAGGAGTCCGAGCTCCGAATGACGCGGAACGCTTTGTACGGCCGGCAGCCCGTGGGCGAGCGCGCTGACCACGCGTGAGGTGGCATGCGAGCGCGCGAGATCGACGATCTCCCGGAAGTCGTTGATGGCGTTTTCGTGCTGGAAGCGCCGGAAATTCTGAAGAACAGGATCGCCGTCGATAACCTGCTTGATCCACCACCGTGCATAGCCAAGGCGAAATGCCGACCGTGCCTGCGCGGGCTGGATTTCCCCTTTCTCGATTTGTTCGACGAGAGGCGCCAGGTTGTGGGCGATGGCCTTGCTTCGGATGCGGCACCAGGTCGACCAGTCGCGCAGCAGGTATCGCGCGTTGAGCAGTCCACCGAGTCTGTCGCTCAGCAAAGCGAGCTCGGGTCCGTCCGGTCCGGCTGCGATGTCTCGTCCCGAAACCTCTCTGAATTGCTGGCGCGCGGTCTGCAAGCCGCTGACTGCCGCGAGAAGCCGGTCGCCGGCCTGCCGCACGCGGTCGTTCTCAAGCGTTCCGGGCAGGCAGGGCGCAACGGAACGGACCAGCGATCTCATCTCCTGGTCACGCCCCGGAATAACGAGGGCGCCGACCAGCGTCCGTGCAAGATCGAGAATGTCCGTAACGGCTGCGATATCCGTTGCCAGACCAGCGATCGGCAGAGGCTTTTTGGCGAGAGGTGTCGCATCGATCGCAGAGAGGCACTCCTTCATGCGGCGCAGGAGAGGGAGGTCGCGATCCGCGTCTGCGGTGCCTCGACTGGCGTAGCTCTGCAGGAGCTTGCGCACCTTGCGTTTGCCGAGCATCGAGGCGGGCCATATCGCGGCGCTTGCCTCGCGCCATTGACGTTCCAGCGCCTCAGGATCGAGGTCGCGCACGGCGGATGGCTCAAAGGATGCGGAGAGCCCTCGCTCGGCTTCGCGATAGGCGTTGATGGCGCGCTCCAGTTTTGCCAGCGCGTCGGTACAGCGGGCAAAATCCTGATCGAACGCGATCGAGATATCCCGGCCCCGGCTTTTCTGCAGCGCTTCTGCAAGATCGGTCAGCGCCCGGATGTCTTCGCTTGACGGTTCTTGCTGCGGTTGAAGGCCCAGGCTTACGAGGTAACCGTTCACGGCGCCGAGCAACAGATCGACGGCGTTGCGCAGTGACTGCGCCGCCGTAAGCAGGCTGTCCTGCCAGCCGGAGCTCCACTCCCCGACATCGACAAGATCGAGCGCCGGTTGCCGCTCGACCGAGGCGAAGACCAGCCCGACCTCGGCGGCAAGATTTTCGAGATCACGGAGCGTTTGCGCATCGTGTGCGTCCCGGTCCGGCCATGAAAGAACCGGCGCCACGTCTTCTGCGGCACTCAGCGCGATACCGAGCGCCAGATAGGGAGACCAGCCGTTGGGGTATGACCGATGCAGGGCCTCGACATAGGCGTTGAGTTCATCGCGGCGCAGGCGCAGGCGTTCGTTGATCGCAACCCATTCGGACGCATCGGTCCGGTTGCCATGTTCCCAGGACGCTTTGAGCTGATCGAGAAAATGCCGGCGGTCGGACTTGCTCGAGTGCAACTCGATGCAGTGATTGCCGAGGCCATGTTCGCGCAGCCGGCGATAGACGACATCGAGCGCGGCGGTCTTCTCCGCGACAAACAGCACCGTCTTCCCAACTGCCAGACAATTGGCGATCATGTTGGCGATGGTCTGGCTTTTTCCCGTTCCGGGAGGTCCGACCACGACGAAATCGTGTCCCTCGGCAGCCGCAAGGCTCGCGGCCGTCTGCGACGAATCCGAAGGAAGCGGGCAGATGATATCCGACGGCGCATAGGCACGGTCGATCTCGCGTTCGTCGCAAAACGGCGATCCACCGTCGCCCGACTGAAATGGCTGCTCCGGCGTGTCGATCAGATGGCGAACGACCCTGTTCTGGCGCAGCGCCTCGGTGCGGTCCACCAGATCCTTCCACATCAGGAATTTTGCGAATGAGAACGTCGACAGCGCCGTTTCGTCGACGACCTCCATGCCGGGGACGTCGCGCACCGCCTGGCGCATCATGGCGAGAAGGCGCGGCATGTCGACGCCATTGTCGTCGAGCGGCAGGTCGCCGCCGAACTGCGGCAGGTGCAGATCGAAATCGCGCTCGAGAAACTGCAGGAGCGTTGCGTTGAAGCGGGATTCGTCCTCGTGGAAGCGGATCGTGAAGCGCGAACTGGCGCTGCGGCGCTCCAGCTTCACCGCCACCAGCAGTAGCGGGGCCCGATAGCTGCGCTCGTCGGTCGGCTTCTTCTTCCAGCGCAGGAAGCCGACCGCGAGGAACAGGGTGTTCGCCCCGCCCTCGGCAAAATCGTTGCGGACCTGCCGGTGCAGGTCGATCAGCCGGGCCTCAAGCTGGCGTGCATCGAGCGGCGAGGGCAATTCATCCCTGAGCAAGGCTTCGGCCGCGAAACCGCGCTGCAGATCGCGTCCGTGGACATCGCGATAGAGCGTTGCATCGCGCTCGCCGAGCGGATTCTGCGCTGGCAGCGAAATGATCCGGATCGCAGCGCCTTCCGCGAGCCGATCCTCAAGATACGCGATATCGGTGCAGAGAAACGGGATCGTCTTCCTTGAATCGGGGAAATTCAGAAGCCTATTGCGCAGGGTCAGGTCGAGCAGCTTCTTTTGCCAGCGGTCGATGCGCCCGGCCGCGGTGGTCGGCTTGACCTCGGTGACTTCAGGCGGAAGTTCGCTGAAGACCGGCGCTGGCGGCAGGGGCAGATCGGCAACGGGCGCTGTCTCATCATCAAGGCCATTGCGCCGGATCGGTTCGTGCGAGGCCAGCGGTGTGATGCCACCGCTGCGCGACCGCCGGACGTCGATCGCCGCGACGAAAGCGTGCGCTTCCTCCTCGCGGAAGCGGTGGTCGAGAGCGCGCTGCGCGCTCTCCATCGTCATTACGGGACGAAGCGTCACGCCGGTCGTCTCGAAGACGATCAACTCATGAGAGGCCAGCGCCTTTCGGACCTCCATCGGATCGGTTTCGATGGCGTTGGCGAAGGTTCGCTTGACCAGCCAGACCCCCGCCGCCGCGTGCCCGTCGAACAACAGAATGACCGGGTGCAAGCCGGCGCCTTCCAGCGCGGCGACAATCAGCAGCGTGGTGTCGAGGCAGGTCGCCAGCCGTTCCGTCGCGACCGTGCTCGGGCGCCTGATTTTCTGGCCGCGACTTTCGAAGCTGGCAGGCGGTTCCGCATAATGCAGCGCCATCCCGGCGACGGCCGAATAGACGGCGGCGGTCAGCATGTAGGCCCGCTGCGGGTTTTGCGACTGATAGCCATCCAATCCGCCGGGCTGGCCGTGCGCGACGAGCCGTTCCGCGGCAGTCCGCAGGATCGGCGCGATGCCCGGATCGTTCGGCATCACAAAGGCCGGCAGCAGCTGCGCCATATCGGCGACGCCGCCCCACTCGTCGCGCGCCAGCAGCCTGACGGCGAGGCGCCGTTCGTCGAGCACCTCTCCCGCCGAGGACAGGCGCAGCGTGATCTCGCCACGCTCCGCCTCGTTGAGGCCGGCGAGATAGCCGGCGTCGAGTTCGATCTTGCGGTCGCTGAGCGGCAATTTATCGCCGGGGATCAGCCGATCGACAGTCCATGACTTCGGTCTCAGGAATGAAGGCGAAGATGTCAGCTCGAGCCGGCAGTTCTCGACGTGTGTGTCGGTGTTGTTCTCGATCTGGATCGATCGGATGACCGGTATCGCATTCTGATAGGAGGCGTACGTGAAGCTGGCGGCCACATCGGCGATGATGACTGGTCCTTTGTCGGCCTCGCCGGCGTTGTCGGTCTCGCTGGCGTCAATTGCGACTTGTTCTGGGTGCTCGCCCGCGGCCGTATCCATTCCCGCCCCCTTTTAGTTAGGGGAACTATATCGCTTTCACGGGAAGTAGGAACGGTTTGCACGCAGAAGGCGTATTAAACGATAGTTGAGGGCGCCTCTCTCTTTTCCTTTCCTTCTTGTCGCGTCGCAAGCCCGGTCTAGCAGCGGCAAACTCGGTCAACTGCCGAAGGCAGCGGAAGGCGATCATGCCTCCAAAACAGAAACGCAGGCTTTCCGTTTGCACGGAGGAGCCTGCGTTCCGATTTTGTGACCCATGGATAAATCCAAGGTCTTGTTAACGGCTGCTTGGTCCCGGAGGACGTCCGCCACGGCGCACGATTTCCTATCGGCTAAAACAGTTCCATCACTTGCGCCCTGCAACTATAGGATGCAAGGATGGGGCTTGGCAAGCAGAGCTGTGGAAACCGATAGGAAATCGTGCGCCAGCCGCAATTCCAATATCCCCATCTGCACAAGGGAAGTTGGAATGAAGGACGATAACGCACAAAATGGGATATTGGAAGGGGGAAATTTCTTGACCAGCAATCGAAAGAATCGCAAGATGTGCGGGTGCTCGATTCGCGGTCGAGAACAGAGAGTGCTCGGTTCCAACCCGGGCAAGGGCAGCCGGTTGCTCAAGGAGCGACGCGCGCGCGTCGCTCCTTTCTCGGTTTGAGGGGAGGGGTGATGACAGAAGCCAGAATGCGTTGGCGTCTGGGGCTGGACCTTGGCAGCAACAGTCTCGGGTGGGCGGTTGTTCGCCTTGATAGCGAGGGCAGCCCCTGTGAGCTGACTAATCTTGGCCCGCGCATTTTTCCCGACGGCCGCAATCCGAAAGACGGTACCTCGCTCGCCGTGCAGCGCCGGGTACCGCGCGGGATGCGGCGACGGCGTGACCGCTATCTCGGTCGCCGTCATGACCTGATGCAGGCGCTGGTTGCGTTAGGGCTGATGCCGCCCGACGAGGCTGGCCGCAAGGGGCTGGAAATCCTCGATCCCTATGCGTTGCGCGCCCGTGCTGTCCATGCGCCGCTGACGCCGCATGAACTGGGGCGCGCGCTGTTCCATCTCAACCAGCGCCGTGGTTTTAAAAGCAACCGCAAGGCTGACAGCAAGGACAATGAATCCGGTCTCATCAAGGAGGGCATCGGCAAGCTGGCGGCGCTGATGGAGAAAGAGAAGGCGCGCACGCTCGGCGAGTATCTGTTCATGCGCCTGCGCAAGGGCGGCATGGCGCGGGCACGGCCCGAGGCGGGTTTTTACACCAGCCGCGCCATGTATGAAAAAGAGTTCGACGTCATCCGCGAACACCAGCAGCCGCACCATACCTTGAGCGACGCGCAGTGGGACGGGCTCAAGGACATCATCTTCTATCAACGGCCGTTGAAGCCGGTCGATCCCGGCTGGTGTTTACTGGAAGACGGCGAGCGCCGCGCGGCGCGCGCACTGCCGTGCGCCCAGGAATTCCGCATGGTGCAGGAGGTCGCCAATCTGCGCATCACGGAAAAGCCCGGCGCGCCGGCGTTGCCGTTGACGCTGGAGCAGCGCGACAAGGTGCTGGGTGAGCTTCGTACGCAGAAAGAATTGAAGCTCGACCGGCTGATCAAGCTTCTCAAGCTGCCACCGGAGGCGACCGTCAATCTGCTCGACGAAAATCGCGACAAGCTGAAGGGCGACGAAACCTCGGCGCGACTGTCGCACAAGGATCTGTTCGGCAAGGGATGGCACCGGAAGTCGTTTGACGACCGGACGGCCATCGTCCGCGTCCTCCTGGATACCGAGAAGCCTGAAGATGTCGTGCGCATCGCCCGTGAGCAATGGGGCCTGAAGGAAGAGGCTGCGCAAAAACTCGCCAACACCGGACTGCCGGACGGCTTTGCGCGGCTCAGCGAAAAAGCCATCACCAAGTTGTTGCCGATCATGGAGGATCAGGGCCTCAATTATTCCGAGGCCGTGGCCGAGATCGGCCATCATTCCGACTTCCGCCCGGATCGCGCGCTTGATGAATTACCCTATTACGGCGCCGTGCTGACGCGGCAGGTGGTCGGCGGTGACCCGTCGCAGCCTGTGACGGACGAAGTCGCACACTACGGCCGCATCGCCAACCCGACCGTGCATATCGGCCTCAACCAGGTGCGGCGCGTCGTCAACGATCTCGTCAAGGTTTACGGCAAGCCGGAGCAGATCGTCATCGAACTGGCGCGCGACCTGAAGATGAACAAGGAGGAGAAAGACAAGGAGCGCAGGAAGAATCGCGATAACGAGGCGGCGAACCGGCGCCGCGAGGACGAGATTCGCGCGGCCGGTGGCGTTCCCACGCCGCACATCATGCGCAAGCTGCGCCTGTGGGAAGAGCAGAAATACGGCTCGGTGAATGTCTGTCCGTTCACGGGCGAACCTATCTCGTTCGAGATGGCCGTCGATGAGCGCACCGAGATCGAACACATCCTGCCGTTCTCGAAGACGCTCGACGATTCCATGGCCAACAAGGTGCTGGCGTTGCGCAAGGCGAATCGCGCCAAGCGCGACCGGACGCCCTATGATGCGTTCGGCGCTGATCCCGTGATAGGGGGGCAACAGTACGATTACGACGCCATCCTGCTGCGCGCGGCGGCGTTGCCCCCTAACAAGCGCTGGCGCTTTCAGCCCGATGCGATGGACAAGTTCAAAGGCGAGTTCGCCTTTCTCGAGCGGCAGTTGAACGAAACAAAATACCTGTCCCGTATTGCTCGCACTTATCTCGCAAACCTCTACGATGAAAAAGGCGAAGGGCGTCAGCGCGTGCGTGCCATTCCCGGCAGGCTGACCGCGATGCTGCGCGGACGCTGGGGGCTGAATACCTTGTTGCGCGGGCACAATGTCGATGGCGGCGATTCCGATGAGCCGGCGCGCAAGAACCGTGATGATCATCGCCACCACGCCATCGATGCCTTCGTCATCGCCATGACCGACCAGCGGCTCTTGCAGAAAGTCGCCGAGCAGAACTCGGACGCCGATCGCAAGCGGCTGATTGATTCCGTTCCGCTGCCGTGGCCCGGATTCACGCCGAACGAGCTGCGTCCGCATCTCGACCGGCTCGTCGTGGCGCACAAGCCCGATCACGGCAGCTACCCCTGGCAGACGGCGCGCAACGGGCGTGGTCATGCCAGCACTTCGGGCGCGCTGCATAACGAGACCGCCTATGGCCTTGTCGCAGAGGGCAAGAATGGCAATTGGCAAGTGGTGTCGCGCACCGCGCTCAGCAGCTTTGCCACGCCGGAAAAGATGGATGCGGGTCTTGCCACGATCCGCGATCCGGCGCTGCGTGAAGCGCTGATTGCCCAATGGCAGGCGTTTCAGCGCAAGCCGCCGGCACCGGACGTGCCGGACGATCCCGAGGCGGCTCCAAAGAAGTCGAAAAATGCGGCTGCGGCGTTTGCCAGCTTCGTTGCGACCGAGGGGTTCGTCTTCAAAGGCCGCACAGTGAAGGTGCGGCGCGTGCGCGTGGTCGAAGAGCTGTCGGTCGTCGCCATCCGCGACCGCAAGACCGGCAAGCCTTACAAGGCCTATAAGCCCGACGGCAACGCCTTCTCCGACATCTACGAACTGCCCAACGGACGCTGGACGGCGGTGACGATCCGCCGCTTCGACGCCAACCAGCCGGATTTCGATCCGGTGAAATTTCGCCCGCACCCGAGAGCCAGACGGATCATGCGTCTGCATATCGATGACATGGTGGCGGTCGGCGAGGGCGCGGATCGTCGTATTCTCCGCATCGTCAAGATGAGCGGGCAGACCATCACCATGGCGGATCATTTCGAGGCCGGGGCCTTGAAGGCGCGCGATGCCGACAAAAGTGATCCATTCAAATACTTTCAGAAGTCGGCGGGCGAGTTGCGCAAGATCGGCTTCCGCAAGATCGGTGTCGATCCGATCGGGCGGATTACCGACCCCGGCCCGCGCCGTGCGGCACAGCCGGGCGCCTCGCCGCGATGATCGGACGGGTCATCGAGATCGCGTCCGACGGCCGCCACCTCGCGGTGTTTCGTGGCTTCATGACCATCTCCGCGAATGGGACCGAAATCGGACGCGTGCCGCTCGATGACATCGGCGTGCTGCTGTGCCACGCCCACGGGCTGACCTATTCCAACAATCTGGTCGTCGCGTTGACTGAACGCGGCGCGGCGATCGTGATCTGCGGCGCCGATCATATGCCGGTGGCGTGGATCTGGCCGCTCGACGGCCACCACGTGCAGTCGTTACGCATGCGCCATCAGCTTGCAGCCGCCGAACCGCTGCGCAAGCGGCTGTGGCAGACGATCGTTCGCGCCAGAATCGCGCAACAGGCGGCTGTGCTGGCGGGCCTCGGCCGATCCTATGAAGCCTTCGACCTGCTGGCGAGCAAGGTTCGCTCGGGTGATCCCGACAACATCGAGGCGCAGGCCGCGCGCCGCTATTGGCCGCTGCTGATGGGCCATGATTTTCGTCGCGATCGTGCTGCCGGCGGCGCCAATGCTCTGCTCAACTACGGCTACACGGTGTTGCGGGCGGGCGTGGCGCGCGCGGTTGTCGCTGCCGGCCTGCATCCCTCGCTCGGCCTGCACCACGCCAATCGCGGCAACCCGATGTGCCTTGTCGATGATTTGATGGAGCCGTTCCGCCCGCTGGTCGATGTCGCTGTCGTGCGCCTGATGGGGGCCGGTGAAGCCGAGGTGACGCCGGCGGCGAAGGCGCGGCTGGCGCTGCTGCTCAGCCTTGATCTGGCGACGCGGGCCGGAACGACGCCGCTCTCGACTTGTCTGGAGCGGCTGGCCCTGTCGCTGGCCACGGCATTCGAAACCCGCAAGCCGGACCTGGATCTGCCTCCGCCCGTCCTGCCGCTCGAATTGCCGGACATGGCCTGCAACAGCGGAAACTGACGTGCTGACGGGTTATCGGCTGATGTGGATGATGGTGATCTTCGATCTTCCTGTCGGCACCAAGGGGCAGCGCCGGGCGGCGACAAAATTCCGAACCTTCCTTCTCGACGAGGGGTTCAGCATGAGCCAGTTTTCAGTGTATGTGCGATTCTGCGGTGGCAAGGACCAGGCGGAGGCGTATACTCGGCGCATCGAGCGCGCCTTGCCGAAAACCGGCCTCGTGCAGATCCTGTTTTTTACCGACAAGCAGTACGAGGGCATCATGTCGTTCGACGGACGCGCCCGGGCGCGGACAAACGAAAATCCGCAGCAATATACGATGTTCTAGATGGCAAGCTGGCGAACATTCTGTGAACGAAGGGCGGCGAACCTGATGAATGTCAACAGGTTAGCCGCCCTCAAAGTTTAGCCGATAGGAAATCGTGCGCCAGCCGCAACGATCGACGATATCGCCATTTCGGTGAGCTGAGTTTAGCCGATAGGAAATCGTGCGCCAGCCGCAACGATACCCCATTGATCGGTTGTCGGGATCGAAGTTTAGCCGATAGGAAATCGTGCGCCAGCCGCAACGTGTCCGCGCCCCGCGTTGCTCACGGTGCAAGTTTAGCCGATAGGAAATCGTGCGCCAGCCGCAACTGGTTATTGCCACGCTCATGCAGGAATTGCAGTTTAGCCGATAGGAAATCGTGCGCCAGCCGCAACCGGCCATGCGCGCCAACCGCCTGTTGGGAAAGTTTAGCCGATAGGAAATCGTGCGCCAGCCGCAACGTCCTTGGTCAGCTCGATCCGCGCCCAGTCAGTTTAGCCGATAGGAAATCGTGCGCCAGCCGCAACTCTGTCGCCCGCACAGCGCGACAGGCACGCAGTTTAGCCGATAGGAAATCGTGCGCCAGCCGCAACTCCTCCCACCACGCATCCTCCGACAGTGTTAGTTTAGCCGATAGGAAATCGTGCGCCAGCCGCAACACGAAAACCCAAACGCCACCCTCCTTGAGCAGTTTAGCCGATAGGAAATCGTGCGCCAGCCGCAACTCCATGGCGCATCAATCCACGCTTTAACCGAGTTTAGCCGATAGGAAATCGTGCGCCAGCCGCAACTTAGTCGTGCGACAAGCGCCGCAGCATCCGAGTTTAGCCGATAGGAAATCGTGCGCCAGCCGCAACTTGTGACTGTAACACCCAATAACGGATTTGAGTTTAGCCGATAGGAAATCGTGCGCCAGCCGCAACGGCGAGCGCGCCTTGGGCATCGAGGCAGGCAGTTTAGCCGATAGGAAATCGTGCGCCAGCCGCAACTACGCGATCAGCATCTTGCGATGAACAGCGAGTTTAGCCGATAGGAAATCGTGCGCCAGCCGCAACTTAGCCATGATCCACCTCGCTCTTGCTGGCAGTTTAGCCGATAGGAAATCGTGCGCCAGCCGCAACTTGTGGTGACAGTGATCTACGCACAAAGGCAGTTTAGCCGATAGGAAATCGTGCGCCAGCCGCAACTGCCGCGCTGATCTGTGACTTCGGTGTCCTAGTTTAGCCGATAGGAAATCGTGCGCCAGCCGCAACACGATCAATGCTTTTGCGGTTGCGCCGATCAGTTTAGCCGATAGGAAATCGTGCGCCAGCCGCAACTCGTCTTCCTGCCGACCGCTGCAACTCAAGAGTTTAGCCGATAGGAAATCGTGCGCCAGCCGCAACGTCTCGTTCTTTCAGGAGATCGCAGGAGGCAGTTTAGCCGATAGGAAATCGTGCGCCAGCCGCAACTGCGGCGCCGTCGGGGACCGTGTCGGGGTCAAGTTTAGCCGATAGGAAATCGTGCGCCAGCCGCAACGCAAAACGTTTGCGGCCGCGGCGCGCTCGGAGTTTAGCCGATAGGAAATCGTGCGCCAGCCGCAACAACCCGGACGCGACTGACGGCCGAACAGTTAGTTTAGCCGATAGGAAATCGTGCGCCAGCCGCAACCGTGACATAGGAGGTTCCAATGCCAATGGAAGTTTAGCCGATAGGAAATCGTGCGCCAGCCGCAACAGCGCCGTTGACCGGCTTGTGACGCGGTTTAGTTTAGCCGATAGGAAATCGTGCGCCAGCCGCAACATATCCGTTGTGTGGACGCGCTCGTCGTCCAGTTTAGCCGATAGGAAATCGTGCGCCAGCCGCAACTCCAGAACATCGCGCGCATAGGCCGAAACAAGTTTAGCCGATAGGAAATCGTGCGCCAGCCGCAACAATGGACGATAAGGAGTTTTGTGCCGTTCAAGTTTAGCCGATAGGAAATCGTGCGCCAGCCGCAACCGACATGGGCGACGCGCGTCAGGGCAAGCGAGTTTAGCCGATAGGAAATCGTGCGCCAGCCGCAACAAACGGAAGCCGCTCGCCGCGTTGGCTTGAAGTTTAGCCGATAGGAAATCGTGCGCCAGCCGCAACAAAGCCAAACGTGGCTCCCTGAAAGAGCCGAGTTTAGCCGATAGGAAATCGTGCGCCAGCCGCAACACGATCGTCTGGGTGCGCGCCGGATGCGGGAGTTTAGCCGATAGGAAATCGTGCGCCAGCCGCAACACCAAGGGTCGTTGTGTCAATTTTGGTGAAAGTTTAGCCGATAGGAAATCGTGCGCCAGCCGCAACGTCAACACCTGTCCGACCGTAAAGGCCACCAGTTTAGCCGATAGGAAATCGTGCGCCAGCCGCAACGCAACAACGTCGCGCGCGTACTGATTGCCAAGTTTAGCCGATAGGAAATCGTGCGCCAGCCGCAACGACCAGTACAAGCGCTTCAAGGCCAACGAGAGTTTAGCCGATAGGAAATCGTGCGCCAGCCGCAACTCGCCGCTCCGGCCGACGCATCGAGCGTGTAGTTTAGCCGATAGGAAATCGTGCGCCAGCCGCAACCGGCGCATTACGCAGACCGCGGCCGATCATAGTTTAGCCGATAGGAAATCGTGCGCCAGCCGCAACCGCGTGAGGTCCGAGAAGCTAAAAAGCAGAAGTTTAGCCGATAGGAAATCGTGCGCCAGCCGCAACTCAAACCACGACCGCTTAAACATCCCGCCCAGTTTAGCCGATAGGAAATCGTGCGCCAGCCGCAACATGTTCGGGCGTACTTCGATCATAACAGCGAGTTTAGCCGATAGGAAATCGTGCGCCAGCCGCAACGGCACCGCAATGAGCAGCTTTATGTCTGACAGTTTAGCCGATAGGAAATCGTGCGCCAGCCGCAACTGTTCGAGTTGGTGGGCCGCACGGCATTACAGTTTAGCCGATAGGAAATCGTGCGCCAGCCGCAACTCAACATCTCGCATCATTTCGACGCGGACGAGTTTAGCCGATAGGAAATCGTGCGCCAGCCGCAACGAATGTGGACGCCGTTGATCTGGCCTGCAGAGTTTAGCCGATAGGAAATCGTGCGCCAGCCGCAACGGCCTGCAACGGCGGCCGCAACAATCCGGTAGTTTAGCCGATAGGAAATCGTGCGCCAGCCGCAACAGGTCCTGCGAGCCATAGACAGACACCGCAAGTTTAGCCGATAGGAAATCGTGCGCCAGCCGCAACGCGGCGACGAGCTTTCCGCCGATGGCAATAAGTTTAGCCGATAGGAAATCGTGCGCCAGCCGCAACATGGCACCGCCGGCGGCATTGAAGCGCTGGAGTTTAGCCGATAGGAAATCGTGCGCCAGCCGCAACCCGCCAGTGTGCATCGCGAATCCCCGACGTAGTTTAGCCGATAGGAAATCGTGCGCCAGCCGCAACGTAAACGCCTTGCGCCACGACGCCTGATGAAGTTTAGCCGATAGGAAATCGTGCGCCAGCCGCAACTCCGGCGCCCGCTTCAACGGCATGATCGCTAGTTTAGCCGATAGGAAATCGTGCGCCAGCCGCAACTCCACCCGCCACGCAAGACGCTGGCGGATTAGTTTAGCCGATAGGAAATCGTGCGCCAGCCGCAACTTGGGGGAACCACGGCAATTTCTCGATGATAGTTTAGCCGATAGGAAATCGTGCGCCAGCCGCAACGTAAATCGATAGCGGAGAAACAGCGGTTGTAGTTTAGCCGATAGGAAATCGTGCGCCAGCCGCAACGACCGACTTCACCGTGCGTACCAACATGACAGTTTAGCCGATAGGAAATCGTGCGCCAGCCGCAACAAATAGAATGCAACGATCAGGTTGGCTGTGAGTTTAGCCGATAGGAAATCGTGCGCCAGCCGCAACTGCGCCGTTGAAGTAGGCTAGTTTGTCGGCAGTTTAGCCGATAGGAAATCGTGCGCCAGCCGCAACTGTCACGCTCAACGTGTCGATGCAGTCCGAAGTTTAGCCGATAGGAAATCGTGCGCCAGCCGCAACATCCTTGCGCATCTCGGTATATCCGAGGCGAGTTTAGCCGATAGGAAATCGTGCGCCAGCCGCAACCCTGTGTCGTTGGAGGTAGTGCAGGGATGAAGTTTAGCCGATAGGAAATCGTGCGCCAGCCGCAACCAACCAATCTCGCCGAAGCGATTAAACAGAAGTTTAGCCGATAGGAAATCGTGCGCCAGCCGCAACTGCCTGGCAAGTCGGGATTGTATAGGACGGAGTTTAGCCGATAGGAAATCGTGCGCCAGCCGCAACTTGACGGCTGCGGCGCCGGCGACGACGGGCAGTTTAGCCGATAGGAAATCGTGCGCCAGCCGCAACGCAACATTCGTCGATCCGCCCGCCGAGCAGAGTTTAGCCGATAGGAAATCGTGCGCCAGCCGCAACGCAATGGTGCGCCGAGCCGCATTTCGCCGCAGTTTAGCCGATAGGAAATCGTGCGCCAGCCGCAACGAAGCGGGCCGGCTCGTGTTGCGAGCGACCAGTTTAGCCGATAGGAAATCGTGCGCCAGCCGCAACACCCACCCGGGCGTGTCGCTATGTCGGACAAGTTTAGCCGATAGGAAATCGTGCGCCAGCCGCAACGGCGCGCGGCCGTGGCAGCGTTAACGCCGGAGTTTAGCCGATAGGAAATCGTGCGCCAGCCGCAACTGTATCCGTCCTTGCCCTTCTCGATCCCGAAGTTTAGCCGATAGGAAATCGTGCGCCAGCCGCAACACTCGGCGCGCATGGCGCGCTCAAGGTCGGAGTTTAGCCGATAGGAAATCGTGCGCCAGCCGCAACCGGAACATCCTTCTCGGTGACGGTCGGGGAAGTTTAGCCGATAGGAAATCGTGCGCCAGCCGCAACTCGGTCTTCGTGCCGAACAACCCATCCGCAAGTTTAGCCGATAGGAAATCGTGCGCCAGCCGCAACGAGCGCTCATGTTTCGTTTTATGGAAAGCAAGTTTAGCCGATAGGAAATCGTGCGCCAGCCGCAACAACAGCCTGTTGGGGTCTTAGTGATACGGAGTTTAGCCGATAGGAAATCGTGCGCCAGCCGCAACGATCTCCCGCGCGATCCGCTCGACATCATCAGTTTAGCCGATAGGAAATCGTGCGCCAGCCGCAACAGATTCGCCGCGCTCCCGAGCCATGATCGGAGTTTAGCCGATAGGAAATCGTGCGCCAGCCGCAACAAGTTTCCCTCGCAAGTGATGATGGTAAGGAGTTTAGCCGATAGGAAATCGTGCGCCAGCCGCAACCGGTCGTCGCATTTTCCGCCGCATGAATGCAGTTTAGCCGATAGGAAATCGTGCGCCAGCCGCAACGCCGCCAGAACTTGCGCGCAGTGCAGTTGCAGTTTAGCCGATAGGAAATCGTGCGCCAGCCGCAACGACGCAAAGCAACAGATTGCCGGCTTGTTGAGTTTAGCCGATAGGAAATCGTGCGCCAGCCGCAACTGAGAAGCTAATGTCCTTGCAGGAGCGCTGAGTTTAGCCGATAGGAAATCGTGCGCCAGCCGCAACATAGCGCTTGAGCCTAGTTCGGTCGAAGCGAGTTTAGCCGATAGGAAATCGTGCGCCAGCCGCAACCATTCCGGCGGCATACTGCGCTGGTGTGATAGTTTAGCCGATAGGAAATCGTGCGCCAGCCGCAACGCGATGGCATGGGCGGCGACGAACGGGATGAGTTTAGCCGATAGGAAATCGTGCGCCAGCCGCAACTCTGCGGCCGCACGCGCCCATTTGCGGTACAGTTTAGCCGATAGGAAATCGTGCGCCAGCCGCAACTAGCCGTAGACCATGAAGAACGGTTCGGAGAGTTTAGCCGATAGGAAATCGTGCGCCAGCCGCAACAGCTTCCCGGCGTTTGAACCGCGTTGACGGAGTTTAGCCGATAGGAA